>Ga0209952_1001839_pt1 | contig 16962 bp, 15 predicted proteins | sample ThiBiot_750_biof_2_FD_183951 | JGI IMG/M metagenome (GOLD analysis project Ga0209952, IMG submission 183951) | Wastewater bioreactor microbial communities from Cape Town, South Africa - Thiocy_cont_750_biof (SPAdes) | ecosystem: Engineered > Bioreactor > Thiocyanate-remediating >...
CTCCGCCGGTACGTGCATGGCCCTGACGGTCTGCTGTTCCCAGGCGATGACGGGCACTCCACCATGCATTCCTCGACGCTGCGTAAGCACTTCGTGCGTGCCCGTGAGGCTGCGGGCCGGCCGGATTTGCGCTGGCATGACCTCAGACACACGGGTGCTGTGATGGCGGCGCAGGCAGGTGCCACGATGGCTGACCTGCAGGCGCGGCTGGGGCACTCGACCGCTGCCGCGGCGCTTCGGTATCAGCACACGGCGCAGGGCCGCGATGCCCTGATCGCGCAGCGCTTATCGAAGCTCGCCGAGAACGCCGGCTGACGCAGACCATGCTGAGGGCACCGATTCGGGAGTAGTCGAGCCAGCGAAAGAGGCGATCGCGATGGACTTGACCGGATTCCAGACCTCGTGTCGGTACGCTCAAGTGTTGCGACTGTACTGGTGTACGAGCACGCAGCAGATGGTCGCGACGCCGAGATCGCCGGGCGGATGTCGGAGGTGGCCGGGACATGACTGGTCCGCCGCGGCCCGTGAGGCCGCACATTGAGGCCGCAATGTCGGCAAGTCTGCTTCTGGAAGGGACACGGCGATGAGCGAACTGGAATCCGCCGGTAGGCATCATGGCGCCGCCTCGCTGATCGATCGCGCCGTCGACCTCATCGAGGAGGGCCGGGCGGCCGTGGCACGCCACGCCGACTTGACTCTCACGATGACGTTCTGGAGGCTCGGGAAGCTCATTGAAGATGAGGTACTCGGGTCGGAGCGCGCCGCGTACGGGCAGCAGATTGTCGTCTCGCTGGGACGACAATTGGCTGACAAGTACGGACGCTCGTTCACCGCCACGAACCTTCGTCGGATGATGCAGTTCGCGCAGGTTTTCCCGGACGAGAGGATTGTCGTCTCACTGGGACGACATTTGAGTTGGACTCATTTCCGGACACTGCTTCCGGTGCGGACCGAAGCGGCCCGTGCGTTCTACATCGACCAGGTCATCACCGCGCGGCTGAGTGTGCGCGCGCTGCGGGACCTGATCGGCCGGCAGGGTTTCGAGCGCAAGGAGATCGCCAATGCTCAGACACCCGGCGGGTTCGCGGTGCCTGCCGACACGTTCCGCGACCCGTATCTCCTCGACTTCCTTGGGTTGAAGGGTGCATATGCGGAGCGAGACCTGGAAGAGGCCATCATTCGCGAGATGGAGGCGTTCCTCCTGGAGGTCGGCAACGGCTGGGCGTTCGTCGCCAGGCAGAAGCGGATGACGGTCGGCAACGACGACTTCTACCTGGACCTGCTGTTCTACTCGCGGCCGCTGCGCCGCCTGATCGCGGTGGAGTTGAAGCTCGGGAAGTTCAAGCCGGCGCACAAGGGTCAGATGGAGCTCTATCTAAAGTGGTTGGACCGTAATGAGCGTCGAGAGGACGAGGAAGCGCCGATCGGGTTGATCCTGTGTACGGAGACGAGCCGCGAGCAGGTGGAACTGCTGGAGATGCACCGAGACGGGATCGTCGTCGCTGAGTATTGGACGGCGCTGCCACCGAAGGCGGAACTCCAGGCCCGCATCCAGGAGATATACCGAGCTGCACGCGAGCGAGTTGCGCGGCGCGAGATCACCGCGGCCGACGGCGAGTAGTAGCGAGTCCGCTGGGTGTGAGCCACCCACAGTCGCAGAGCGCGCAAGTGTCGCAGGGGCTTCTGATGATTGCCCATTGTGAGCTGCGCGGGCGGTGGTCATCGGAATATCCCGGCCTGCTCACTGGACCGGATGGCATGTCGCCAGTAGCGGCCTTGGCCCTGTCGGGTCGTCCCTCGGGTAGCCAGCCGGCTTTGTAGCGCGTGGGCGGAGGGCTCGGCGCCTTGGTTGGTGAGGATCTGCTCGAGAACGGCTCGGGCGGGCCGGGTTTCGCGCTCGCGGTTCAGGTTGTCGAGGTTGCCATGGCAGGTGTCGGTGTCAATGTAAGTGTGATTCGATAGGCGGCCGCGGGTCATGGCGACGTAGAACGCTTCGCGGGTCATTCGGCCGCTTGCGATCGTGTGGGTGGTGTCGACGGTGACGCCCTGGCAGCGGTGCGCGGTGACGGCATACCCGAGTTCGACGTGCTCGGCGACGTAGTCGGCGGGAAGTATGACGGGCTGGCCGCCGCTAACGTGGACGCGGATCGCCCCGTCGCGGCGCACATCGGTGATGGTGAGGACCGTGCCGTTTTTGACGAATCCTTCGGCCAGCCGGCCCCGCTCGTCGGTGCGCGAGTTCGGGCTGGTGCCGTCGGGAAGACGGCGGTCGACGCGGCGGGTGATGATGCGGTCGCCGATTCCGGCGACGGTGCCGTCATGCAGCGGCACACCTTCGGCGTGGACGTGGCCGATTTCGATCAGGTCGGCCCGGACGGTGAGGTTCAAGGCTTGGACGGTGTCGTTGTCGGCGGCGATCAGCAAACTGGTCAGCCCGCGCGCCTTGTCGGCTTTCCAGGCCTGGTGGGCGGCGTGGATCATCGCGTCGGCGTCACCGTCGGTAAACCGGCCGTGCGCCTGGTAGGCGTCCAATGCTGCGGGGTCGCCGCGGCGCAACTTGAGGGATACTTCGGCTTCCCATCGGCGGGGCTGCCCGTCGGGTGCGGTGAAGCGGCGGATATCGGTGAGCTGCGGCGTGTCGCTTTGGTGTTCGGCCAGGAGCTGGAAGGTGCCGCCGGCACCGATCGCAGGCAGCTGCGCGTGGTCACCGACGAGCAGCAGCTTCGCCCCGGCCTGGTTTGTCTGCTGGGCAAGGGCGTTAAGCGTGGGGAGGTCGGCCATGCCGGCCTCGTCGACCACCAGGAGCTGGCCGGGGTGCAGCGCCCACCGGTCGAAGTGAGCTTGGGCGTGGGCGATCGCGGCGTCGAGCCGGTCGGTGGGTCGACTCTCGGCGACCGCGTCGGCGCGGCGGGCTTCGAGCTGTGCGACGCGCTGGGCTCGGCCGGGTTGGAATTGCTGCTGGGCGAGCCACTGAGCGGTGTTCTCCGCGGCGACCTGGATCTCGGTTGCGAGTACCTCGGCCGCGACGGCGGAGGTGGCAAGACCGAGTACGGAACCGGGGCCGTGTTCACGTTCCCAGGCGGCCCGCAGCCCGGCCATCGTGGTGGTCTTGCCGGTGCCCGCCGGGCCGACCAACACGTCACACACCCGGCCGGAGTTGCAGATCGCCCGCACCGCAGCAGCCTGGTCCGGCGCAAGCCCGTGGTCACGCCCGGGCAGAGGTGCGGTGACGACGGCTTCCACGATGTCGGTGGAAACCGTTGGTGCGGTGGACGTCTCGGCCGCTTGGAGAAGTGCATCTTCGGCGGCCATCACTTCCAGGGACGTGAATACCTCAGGCGCGTCATAGATCGATCTGCCGGTCGTCGCATCGACCTCCGTGACGGCCGTGGGTGTATTGGCCGGGTTGAGAAGGACGCTGCGCTCGATGGCGGCGGTCGTGACCCGGCGCCGCACTTCCAGCAGATCCTGCTCGGTGACGAATTGCAGACCCGCGCCACCGATGGCGCGGCAGGTTGCGGCAACCAGGTTCCAGCGGGACCAGGTGGCGCGCTTGGCCTCGACCTTATCCAGCGCGGCCGCGGCAAGCACCTCGATCGTCTGCTCGTCGATCGCGTCAGCCGTCACCAACCGGGTGCTATCCCGGGTCGTGTCAGGGCCCCAGGCGGCTGCTGGGCCTGTTGCCACTGTCGGGATGGCGGTGCCCGGCGTCGCGGTGACGGCGCGGGCCCAGGCCCTCGCATCGGAGCCGAGGATCAGGTCGGCGCGCCGGGTCCAGACGGCGGTGTATTCGGCCAGGGTCGAAATATGTTTCGGCTGCCGTGTCTCCAGGGTGGCCTGTTGGCGGATGCGCACGGCCTCCGGGCCGGTCGGCTGCCGGTGATGCTTGGCGACGAAGGTGTCGATGGCGGCGTCCTTGGCGGCGGTGATCGCGGCGGTGCGCTGCGAGAACTCGGTGATCAGGTGGTCGGGGATCGCGGCCAACTCGCGGCGCGGGTTGCGGGCCCGGCCACGCAGCCGCACCTCCCACGCGAGACCCAAAGCACGGGTGAGGTTGTCGGCGAGCAGCAGGTCGTAGGTGTCCGAGTGCGCCACCGACGCCGCGTACAAGGAGCGGGAATCCAACGTTCGCCACTGGCCGTCCGATGCTGCCTGCACGCGGTTGGCGATCGTCACATGCGTGTGCAGCTGCGGGTCGCCGGCCCGAGAGTCGTGATGATCGAACCCGGCCGCGATCAGGCCGCGCACCGGCACCCGGGCGGAGCCGCCACGGCCAGTGCGGGTGCGGGCAACGTCACGCTCGATCAGCCGAATCGTCAATGCCACAGCTTCGTGATGCGCGGCCACAATGGCGCGCTGAACGTCCGCGTCGGATAGCGCCCACAGCACCGACACCGATTTCGGCACCGAGAACGTCAAATCGAACCCCGCCACCGCCCCGCGCGAATCCCGGGCCTTCTCCGCTGCCGTGACCGCCGCAATCTTGGCTTCCCGCACGGCGGGCGGCAGGTCCGCGGGCAGCTGCGCGACCTGTGCGGCGATCCGATCCGCAGGGCGAGCGCTCGCGGGGTATTCGCGGCCGAGCGGCGTACCGGTGGCCGGGTCGTGGCCCGCGCCGAATAGGTGGGCCATCTGCTCCTCCGTCACGACGCTGCCTACGACCAGGCCGGCCCCGTCATTCACGCCAGCCAGGCCCGCGCCCAGCCACACCCCGGCCGGATAGCCGGCCGCCACGTAGTAGCGGGTCATCGCCGTCGACCGCTCCGGCGCATCCCCGCGCGCCGTATGCCGCATCAGGTACTCGAACCCCGACCCGGCCGACATGCGCGACAGAGACATCACCACACCCCAATAAGGTGCGCACCCCGCGCGGTAGTGGCGGTTTCGCCTCCGGATCGATCTCGTCGCGTATTCTGAGGTTGTGACGACTATGGAGCAGCCTGAGGAGCCGCACCTGCTTGTGCTCCCGCCCGAGCAGGCGCTTGCTGCTGCGCGTCCCCTTCCCGACCGCGATCACATGGTAATTGAGGGCGTCTCCGAGGAAGAGTGGGACGTATTCTTCGCGGCGCTCGCTGAGGCATGAGGCCTGCTGCGAGGGTCGGCGTCGTTATCGACACGATGGTGTTCGGCTCGATGTTCGTCGAACAGCCGAACCCGATGGCCGAGCGGTACCGCACGCTGATCGGTCATTCCCCGGTCATGTTGTCGTTTCAGACCGTGACGGAGTTGCGCTTCGGGGCGCTCCGCGCGAACTGGGGTGAGCTTCGGCGACGCCGCCTTGAGCGCCGCATCTCAGAGTTGACGGTCGTTCAACCCGATGACGAAACGATGACGGTGTGTGCACGGCTTCGTGTCGACTGCCAGCGGATTGGCCACGCGCTGGCAGACAAGATCCACAATGGCGATCGGTGGATCGCCGCTGCGGCAATTCGTTTGAACGTTCCCTTGGTGTCGGACGACGGCATCTTCAACGATGTGCCCGGCCTGCGCCTGTTGACGGCGCGCGACGTCAGGGGCGGATGACACAGATTCTGAGTCTGCGACGTCTCCACAGACCACTCGCAAGGCGTCGACCAAGAGTTTATTCAGGGGCCTTTCGCACCTTGGTGCCAATCGTGTGCGGCTGATTTTGGGGCGCCGGGGACGGCGCATCCTGGCGCGTGGATACGTGTCGGCGACTCCAAGTCGGCCGTGGAGCGGATGTGCGCACGCGGGTAGTGATCGCTGCTCTTGAAGCTTTCTGCGCACAGTACCGGCACCGCGGGGTTGTGCAGCGGTCAACGTGCTGCAGGGAAAAGGGTCGTCAGTGCAGTAGATGACGCGTGTGCACCAAGCATCCGACCGAGCCGCTGGTGATCAAGAAAGTGCCATGTCTGTGGCGGATGGAAGTGGTGATCTCTATCGCGCAGCTCCTGCAGTGAAATCTCACCGGCCAACGCCGTCACGGCCTCTAGACACAGCGCGACCGCGTACTTCGCGCCCTCGAAGTAGTCGTCGAACACCACGCGAGAGACCCCGGTGAAATCTCCTACGGATCGCCAGATTGCAGTAGGTGTGTCGCTGAGGATCCGGCCGATTCGGCAGGTAGCGACTAGAGCACCGGAAGGCAGCGTCGCGTAGATTGCTACTGGTTGTCCCGGAAGGACGACGGGCTTCGTGCGCCGCAGCTCAACGGACTTTGTACCGTTGAGAATCTTCTCGACGTGACGAGGGTGGATCGATAGCATCATGACCCGGTCGATTGAGATGGACACCGTTCCCCTTACTTGCGTGCTTCCGTCATCAGCCTGCGGAACAGTTCGGCGCTGATCCGCTTCGGAGACACTAGCGACAGACTCTGACCGACCTCCGCGGCAAGGATACGAAGTTTCGATAGAGGCACGCCCGACGTGAACAACTCGGTGTTGATCACGCGCAACGCTCTGACATTACCCGTACGACCGGCCACCGCGCGGACCTCATCGAGCCCCCAAACTCCGAGGCGCCGAAACTTCCGGTGCAGTCTCTCGGGCGTGTCGTCACGGACCTCAACGAGCTCGCTGCAACCGATAACGGTCATATGACCGGCCCCGCTGACGTACCAGAGCACGCGTGCGGGAACCGCTTCTCCTGAACGACCCCCACGGTAATACACGTGTTCGACACTGATGCCGAGATGGTCGTCCTGCCCATAGAGGTCACGCGGTACGCCGAAGAGCTGACTCGCCCATGGTGCCTTGATCGGTACCAACCAAGTGTCGAGATTTGCGTCCACGATGCGGAGCGCGCGTAGCTGCCGCTCAATTGCCGCAGCAACTGTAGGTGCGTCCTGGTGTTGGTCCTCGAGCGACGCGGCCAGAGCCAGCACGCCCGATAGCGCAGCACGCTCTTCATCGCTGAGCAGGCTGGCGACGGATTCAACCAGGCCATTGACCTCGGCGGTGCTGCAGGCCGCTGCTATGCACATCCCGACGGGGCCTGTCGGCGCCGAACCGAAGCCATCCGCAAGTAGTGCTTCGATCAGCAACGGATGCGGGTTGGGATCGCTAACCCGGATTGCACAGGCCCCGGCCGCCTGCGCTAGTGGACGCAAACGGGAAGCGATCTGAGCGGCCATCGTGTTGGCTAACGGGAAGTTGGCCATTCGCAGGATGGATACGTCAAGTACCCGTCCGACCAAGTCTGTTCCCAGGAGGGCAACGGCGTCTCCGGCTGGCGAAGTGAAGATTAGCCGGTGTGCGCCACCTGTGCGGTGCCCCGCCAGAGTTCTGACTCGGTTGTTGAATTTGAAACGGCGCTCGCCGCTCCCGGTGTCAAGGAAACCGTTGATGACGGGATGGTCAGCAGTACCGGCCTCGCGTACGTGGAAGCCGGTGCCGAGCAGCGCGAACGGGCTATATGTCTCCGCGGATTCCTCCTGGTCGAGCCAAACTACCAACTCTTGGGGGCCCACGAGCGTCACGCCGAGTGCCTGGGCGGCCGCAGAGCTGAGCTTGCGTCTAGCCGCATCGTCGCGTGTAACGACAACTTGCACCCCAACACTTGCCGCGTACACCAGATGGGCAACGTCGCTTTTGTCTCTGCGCCCGCGCGGCTCATCGCCCAGTTCAGCGACCAGCGCCGCGTGGTTTTGATCGAACACGTCAGTTGGAACTTGGATTATCGGGTACGTCTGTCGAATTGCCTGGAGATGTGCTCGCTCGGAATCGTCGGGCTGTCGATTGATCTCGTTGCCTAGTTCCGGGGTGACCAACAGTTCGATCCGGCCGGCGAGAGTGCCCAGCAGTAATTCGCGAGTGAGCTGGTGCCGGCTGCCGTGATCGCTGTGCAGGTCGATAAAGATATTTGCGTCTATAACTGCTGGCGTGACTGACGTCGGTGCCCCTGCCCACGTCATGAGGTCGGGATGACCGTGATCACGCCACCACACAGTAAGGGAGTGGCCTGCGGCCCCACGCCCCGGAAGGTCGCCCTGTGCCACGAAGCCGAGTTCGGGCCACATCGAACTTGCTGGATAGTCCCGTCGGCACTTCGCACGAATACCACGACGGCCTGCGTAACGCCTGGAGAGTTCGTCGACTAGTGCTCTCGCGATTCCCCTGCCTCGCGACTCCACAGCGACGATGAGGTGCGCCAAAGCGACTTCTTGCCGTGGAAGCCGGAACGCTGCGTAACCGAGTACTCGTGATGTGCCCGACCCGGCTACGGTCTCGATTGCAGCCAGTATGCGGCCGTTGTCTGCATACTCCTGCCATGCCTGACGCGGAAGCATCCCAACGATTTGCTTGTGTGACTCACCGAGCGCAAAGACGTCCTCGAACTCGGGGTCGGTCGCGGCCACTGAAACGAGCGCGACCGTACCGATCGGCGTTTGTGGTCTCACGTAGGTCATCCTGTATGTATAGCCGACTGACGTTCCGGTAGGGGGCTCTTTCACGCGGCGCATCCTGAGCGCATCCTGGGCCCGACGCGACAGGATGCGCAGGTCGCGGAGCCAGGACGCGCCAAACAGATCCCAGGATGCGCCCTGCATCCTGACCCAAGATGCGCCCAAGATGCGCCCAAGATGCGCTTTGGATGCGTTCCGGTAACGCCTGCTGTCGACGCTGCCGGGCATGGATACGCAAGGGCAGGCTGGCTCGTCGATATCGACGTGGGCCAAGGGATGTGATTGGCAGGCAGCGCTCGGGTCGGATGATCCGGCGCAGCAGTGGGCGGCGTCGTGCTCAATCGCCGCGGTCGCCACCGCACGCGACCTGTGGGTCGATTCGACGCTGGTGTACGAGGCGTCGGTCGGCGCGTTCGAGGCCGCGACCGAGGAGTGCGTCAAAGACCGCGTGAACGCCGCGTTCGCCGGTGCGAGGCGGGCGGCCTATTGGGAGCGGGAGGCCCGCGCGCGGCTGGTGCCGCCGGTCTCCTACCGGGAGCACCGCTGGATGGCGGACGTCCGCGCCGGCGGCCAGGTGGCACTGGCGCCGCAGACCGAGTTGATAGCGCAGGCCGCCGAGCCACGAACGGTGTCGACGTCGCGCCTCGCGCCGAGACTCGGCGGCCTGCTCGAAGAAGCCGGTTGGCGGTGGTGCGCGCGGCCCGCACACGTGGCCGCGGACGCGATCGAGGAGGTCTGTCGATCTGGTCGGGATCGCGCCGGCCGACGCATCATCGACCGCTATCCGTCCCTGCCAACGCTGGTGGCCAGCGGCATGGTGCTGTTGGTTGCTGGGTCGCGCAGGCGTGACGGGCTGGGGTGGCCGGGCGTGGTCTGGCTGGACGCGCACCGCGGCTGGCAGCGTGCGGCCGACGATCCTGGTACTCGCTCGGTTCTCTCAGCAGTCGCCGAGGGCAGGCGCGCCCGGCCGGTCAACGTGGTTGCGGATAGCATCGCGACCCGGCAACCCGGCCGTCGCAACGTCTCGACTACCGCCGCGCGCCGCCGCAGCGACGCGCTGCAGGCGGTGGCGTCATGATCAGCCCGGCCCGGCGCTACGAAATCGCGGCAGTCGACGCTTTGTCGGCGGCACTGTGGTCGTCGGATGATGCCGACCGCATGTTCCAGATCGTTCGGCCGCGGGACTTTCATCCGGTGGATGACACGATCGCAGCCGCGATGTTTGATCTGCGCCGCCGCGGTGTCACGTGGACGGATCCGCTGCCTGCGGCCGACACGTTGCGCGACTTTCGGCAGCTGTGGAAGGACCGGGTCGATTCGGGCAGGTTCGGCCTGCCGAAGATCGCCACCCCGGTCGAAGATCTGCTCGACCCGGATCGGTGGCCGCTGCGCTTTGCCGGGCGCCCGCTCGCGTCGGGTCGGATCTTCGGCATCCAAAGCCACATCGCCGGTCTCGACGTCGACGTGGCGGCCAGCGAGGTCGCTGCGTGTCGCCGTCACGAGGTTGCCGAGGCGACAATGCAGGCCGTTCACGAGATCCTCACGGTCCCGCCGGCCGGGTCGACGCACCGGGAGCGCCGGCAGGCGATCAGCGCGGTCTTGCACGGCTATCGGCGCGATATGTCCGCCGCCCACCTCTACCCGCCGAGGCCAGCCGTGAGGGCTAACCGGGCCTCCCTCGACCTGCGGCGCTAGCACGCCGGCCGACTACCGCGCGCGGCGCGCACCTAAGTAGAGCAGCAGCGGCCTCACGCAAGTAGGGCCGAGAACAGGAGGCTTCCCATGTTGTATCTCGATCGGGCGTGGGCCCGTGCCGGCGCGTATCTGATGGATGACCCGCTGTCAGGCGGGGACACGGTGACGATCCCGGGCCTGGCCAGGTTCAAGGGGATCGTGTCGGCGATGGTGCCGTTCGCCCTGGTGGCGTGCGTGTTGTCGGTAATCATCGGCGCGATCATCTGGGCGATGGGCGGGTTCACGAACAATCCGCATCGCGCCGCCTCGGGCAAGACCACGGTCTTGTGGCCGCTGGTGGCAGCGGTCGTGATCGGCGCGTCCGGCTTCATCGTCGGTTGGGCGCACGACCAGGGCACCACGATCAGCTGAGAGCGGTGGCCGTCATGCGTATCGTTCCGCTTCCGCGCCGGCATCGCGCCCTGTGGATCATCGCCGCAGTGGTGGGCTTCTCGGCATGGGGCTCGTGGCTGGCTTCCACGGGCCGCGCGACCGATTACGGGTCCGGCTTCGCGCACGCCCCGTTTGCGACGAGCATGGCCGCGACCGCTCCGTCTGCGCCCTCGGGTTCGCGCCTGGTTGAACCGCCGATGACGTCTCCCTCGACGACGCCGCGACCGGCCACCGCTGCAGCCTCGACCCCCGTCACCGGCTCCGCAACTTTCGCCGGACCGGCCACGCCAATCGGTACTGCGGCCAGCGCCGCTGGCGACTCTCTGCCGGCTGGTTTGGCGGGCATGACGGACCCGCTCGCCTTCGCGCGCGCCGTCGCCGACACCGTTCTCGCCTATCCGGCCGGGCACGGCCGTACGGCCCAGACGGACGCGGTGATGGCGGTGGCGGCGCTGCCCCCGATCGGATCCCCGCAGGAATTGGCGACGGACCTGGACCGGCTGGCTGCGGCGACGGCGCTCACGACGTCAGGTGCGTCCGTCTCGTTCTCGCCGGATGCTGTGACCCCGTCCGCGTGGGCTGCTTCTCGCATCGAGCAGCTCCGGCTGCCGCCGGGCTCGTTCGCCATTGACGTGACGGGATCCCAGGTCGTCACGGTGCCCGGGCATGATCCGGTGGCAGTGCCCGTGACGATCGGAATCACGGGTGCGTGCCCGCCCGCGCTGGTCCAGTGCGAGATCGACCGGATCTTCCCGCGCACCGTCGCCCAGGAGCTCGGGTCATGAAGCGCACCTCCCGACGACTGATCGTGGCGGCGGTCGCAACCCCGCCCGTCGCGGCCATCGCAGTCGTGGCCCTGATCGTCACCGCGTTCGCCGCCTTCGCCGCCGACGACAACGGCACGGCAGGGGATCCGGCCGTCCGCGCTGCGGCCTGCACCTCGAACGGTGACGCCGCGCCGGGCCTGACCGCCGAACAGACCGCGAACGCCGCGACGATCACGTCGGTCGCCGCGGCTCGCGGCATGGGCGCTGCGGGTGCGGTGATCGGCGTGATGACGGCGATGACGGAATCCTCGCTGCTGAACATCGACCATGGTGACGCTGCCGGGCCGGACTCGCGGGGCCTGTTCCAGCAGCGCGACTCCTGGGGGCCGGCCTCGGTGCGGATGGACCCGGCCGGCGCGGCCGGCCTGTTCTTCGACCGGCTCACCGCCATTGACGGATGGCAGGACCTGGCGCCGTGGGCGGCGGCGCAGCAGGTTCAGCATTCCGCATTCTCCGACGGCTCGAACTACGCCGCCCATTACCAGGACGCGCTGACCATCGTCGCCGACCTGCAAGGCACTGACCCCGAGGCGACGGGCGCGCAGCCGTCGTCCGCCGCTGCCGATGTGCCCGGCTTCGATATGGCTGCCTTCTGTGCCATGAGCAGCACGGGAGTCGCCGCTGGCGGTGGGGTGGTAGCCGGGGCGTGGCGCGGGTTCTCGAACGGGCAGATCCTCGCGACGGCGCTGTGCCCGCTCACCGCGCCGGGCCAGTTGCTGCGCTGCGACGCGGCGACCGCGTGGAACAACATGTCCGCCGCCTACCGGGCCGCGACTGGCGCCCCGCTGTGCATCACCGACTCCTATCGGAGCCTCGCGGTGCAGGTGCGGCTGCGCGCCGAGAAGCCGACCTTGGCGGCGGTTGCGGGCACGTCGAATCACGGCTGGGCTCTCGCGGTCGACCTGTGCGAGGCAGGCCGCACCGCCATGGGCTACACCACCCCGACCTACCTGTGGCTGAAGGGCAACGCCGCCGCCTTCGGCTGGGTCCATCCCGGCTGGGCCGAGCCCGGAGCCGGCCAGGAGGAACCGTGGCATTGGGAATACGTCGGGAGTGCGTCATGACCGCCAACCCCGTCATCGCGGTCGTCATACGCGGCGCCGTGGACGCTGCTGTCGCAAGCCCGGGCGGCCCGGTTCGATCGGCCCCGCTGCTCGCGGATGGCACGGCGGCGCTCGATTCGCTGGCCGGTCAGGCCGTCGGCTGGGGTTTGGCCGTCGCGGTCGCGATGGTGGTCATCTGCGCGGCCGGGTGGGCGGTCGGCTCGCTCTCGTCGCATCCGCAGGTCGCGGCGAGGGCCAAGGCCGGCATCGTGGTCGCCATGGCCGGCGCTTTGCTGCTCGGCGCCTCCGCCGGCTACCTCGCCTGGCTCGGCAACGGCCAGGCGCAGGCATTCACCGCGGACCCGGCCTCCTACAAGGCCGAGACCGCCGCGCCGCAGCCGGGTATCGAGGTCGTGAGCAAGACGTCGGATTGGATCGTCGCGGTCAACCACTACCGCCAGTCCACCCCTGCAGATCCGGTGGCGCCGGATGCGGCGCTGGAAGCCCTGGCCGCCTCCTGCGCGGCAGAACTCGCGGGCGGCACCGGCATCTGCCCGGACGCCGGCCAGTACTACGCGGTGAAACTCTCCCCGTCCCAGGTCGCGACCCTGTCCGGGCCGCTGTCCCCGGACACCCTGCAGACCGACGCGCCCGCGCTCACGTCGGACATCTCGAAGGTCACGAACGACCCTCGGATCGCGATCGTCGGCGCCCGCAACACCCACAACGGCACCGCCCAACTCGTCTTCATGTTCTCCGCCGGACCCTGCAAAGCCCCGTGCACCCCGAAGAGCGACGGGGCGATCATGCCGGGACTCGTCACGCACGTCGTCATGGGCGGGTGAAAACACCATGACGCCACTCGCCGCAACCACCGCCGCCCTTCCCGAGGGGATCGCCGACGTCCTCGGTGACCAGGTCGGCGACATCCTTCGTCGGATCGCGCAGGGCTTCGTCGACGCCGCCGGGTTCCTGCTCCAGGTCACCATCGACGACCTGAACGGGGGGCTGCGCATCGACCTGTCCGCGGGATGGATCCAGACCGTGCTCGGCCAGATGCAAACCCTCGTCATCTCCCTCGTCGCACTGATGTTCGCGCTGCAGGTCATCGTCGCCATGCTCCGCAAGGACCACCGCGGCCTGTGGCGGGCCGTGTGGGGATCCGCACTCGCACTACTCGGCGGGGCCGCTGCGGCCGCGCTCGCCGCCGCGATCCTGCTCGTCGTCGACCAGTTCACCGCGTTCGTCCTCGGCCCCGCCCAGAAGTCCGCCGAAGACACCATGGCCCGCGTCTTCCAGATGGACGGGGTGATCGACACGGCCGGATGGCTGGTCGTCATCATCATCGCCGGCCTCGCGTGCCTCGCGTTCCTGTTCATCCACCTCGTCCTGATCGGCCGCAACGCCATGGTGATCGCCACCGTCGCCTTCGCCCCGTTCGCATTCGCCGGCGCCACCACCGACCGCACCAAGACCTGGCTCGTGAAATGGTTCGAGATCTTGATCGCCCTGGCATTGGCGAAGTTCGCGATCGCCGTCATCCTCACCCTCGGTTTCCTGTCACTGGCCAACAGCGTCAGTACACCCGGGGGCGCGTCGACCACCCAGGTGATGACGGGCGCCCTGTGGTTGTTCGTCGCCGCGTTCTCCCCGCTGGCCACGATGCGGTTCGTGACGTTCGCCGGCGGGGAACTCGCCGCACCCCATCCCGGCGGTGGGGGAGAAGCGGTCGGCAACGTCAACTCCGCCGCCTACACCGCGTCGACCGTCTCGAGGCTCAATCCGGTGCGGCTACGCCGCCGGGCACCGCTGCCGCCCCGCCCGCCGGGAGGAACGCCATGACCACCACCGCAACCCCAGTGCGCTTCGCCCAGCGCCCCGACCACAGCCTTGTCCTCGGCCTGTCCGCGACCCGCGCGATCACCCTGGCCGTGTGCGTACTATCGGTCGCCGCGGTGACGGTCGCGGCAGGTATGACGACCGGGCTGATCGCCGCGATCGGCATCTCACCGGTCGCGGGCTCGGCCCTGCTTCTGGTCGAGGGGCGAGCGCTCATTGAATGGACCCCGGACGCCGCCCGATACGCCTGGCGCGGCGCGCAAGGCCGACTGCGCCCCCTCACCCCCGTCGATCGACCGATCCCCGCCGGGGTACTCCCCATACCCGGAACGGCGCTGCAACTCTCGGTTCTCGAAGCCGCCGACGGGGCGGCGATCCTGCGCGACAAGACCGCCGACACCTGGACCGTCATCGCAGCCGTCACAGGCCACGGATTCCTCTACGCCGACCCGGAAACACAGGACGCCGCCTGCGCCGGCCTGGGCCGGGCCCTCGCCGCGATCGGCGGCAGCGGCCAGATCACCCGCATCCACATCACCCACCGCGTGAGGCCCGAAACCACCGAAACCTCAGACGCGGCAATGGGTTCTGCGTCGATGCCGCCAGCCGCACACGAGTATGACGACGCAGCATGGCCGGGCTCACGACCGGCCGAGCCCGCGGCCGGAACTCCAGGCGAGCGCTCCGGTGGCGAGGTCGAGGACGGGACCGCGTCGCCGGCGATGACGCGGGCCGCTGCCGACATCTACCGGCACACCCTCGCGGAGCACGCTGCGTCGTGGCGGCACGACACGCTCATCGCACTGACCATCGGCGGCAAGACGGCCCGGGCCGCGATCCGCCGCTCCGGCCACGGGCCGACGGCCGCCGCACGGGTCCTGGCAGCCCACCGAGAAAGCCTCGCCGATACCCTCGCCGCGGCAGACGCGACGGTCGAAACGTGGCTTACCCCAGCCGATCTCATCGACTGGATTCGCGGCAGTTACGACCCCGCCAGCATCCCCATCACACAGAAACTGAACAGCGCCAGGCGCGCCGATTCGACACGGCCCACATCGCCGACAGACGACCTCATGCCCGCCGGCTCGCCCGCCGGTCCGATCGCGGTCGCCGAATCCTGGTCGCACGTTCGCACCGACTCCGTGTTCCACCAGGTGCTCTGGATCTCCGACTGGCCCCGATTCGACACCCACCCTGCGTTCCTCGCGCCGCTGCTCCTTCCTGCCGGTGCCACCGTTACCACCGCTCTGATCTATGAGCCGATCCCCACCCTGGTTGCGCTGCGCCAGATCGGCCGCGACAAGGTCGCCCAAACATCCGACGCCGCACTACGCGGACGCCTCGGCACCCTCGACACTGCAGAGCAAGCCGCCCGCGCCGCCGACACCGCCCAACGGGAAGCCGAACTCGCCGCCGGTCACCTCGACATGCGCCACACCGCCCTGATCGCCATCACCGCCGCGACCCAGGAGGACCTGGCAGACGCGGCAACCCGGATCAGACAGGCAGCCGCCGCAGCCGGCACCGACACCCGCATCCTCTACGGCCAGCAGCTTGCGGCATTGAGCGCCACCGTCCTGCCCGCCGGATGCCGGCTATGACCCTGCACCTGGCCGATCGAAGGAGCACGAGCACGCCGATGCGACGAAGCAAGAGACCCTTGATCGAAACCGACGTCGAGACAGGAGCGCGGCGCCGTCGCCGACAGCCACCCAACGGCCGCGACGGTAACCGGACCGGTGATCCCTCGCCGCGGGGCACACGGCGGCCCGAACCCCTGGCCACGGCCCGGGTACCTGCCGTGCACCGAGACACCACCGCGGCACTCGGCGGCGCCTACCCCTTCGTCGCAGGCGCAGCGGAAACCGGCGGAATGTTCATCGGACACGACACCACCACCGGACAGCGATTCTGCTTCGACCCGTGGCGACTCTACGAGAAGCAGATCGTGTCGAACACGAACATCGTCATCATCGGAAACATCGGCTGGGGCAAGACCAACACCGCCATGGCCATCGCCCTGCGTGGCATCGCCACCGGCCATTGCGTCCTCGTACCTGGTGATCCGAAGAACGACTGGACCCGCCTCGCCGAAAGCCTTGGTGGGCAAGCCATCCGGCTCGGCCCTACCAGCCCCGGCCGGCTCAACCCCCTGGACCTCGGCACCTCGCCGAAAAACGTTGACCTGGGCGCGTGGCGACACGCGGCCGAGCAGAGACGCGCCGCACTGATCGTGGCCATCGTCGAAGCAATCGCCCCTGCCTTGGCCCCCCTGCCACCCGAGATCCGCGAAACCCTCACCGCATCCCTCGACGGACTTGCCCGGGACAACGCCACACCGACCCTGCCCCAGCTCGTCGCCAGACTGGCCGACGAACCTGCCGCGACCCCGGCACGAGCCGCGCTCGCCGTCCTATGCAGCGGCCCGCTCGCCGGCATGCTCGACCGGCCCGCCACCGCCACCCCGGATCCCTCGGCGCCGATCATCGCGGTCGGCACCGCAGACGTCGCCGACAACGACCTCGCGCACACCCTCGCCGTGCTCACCGCCACCAGCCAACTCGCCTCAGCAACCGGCACGCGTCGCCGCTACGTCATCTACGACGAAGCCTGGCGCATCCTCGCCTCGCCCACCCACCTCGACAGAGTCAACAGCGAACTGCGTCTCTCCCGCGCCAAAGGCACCGCCACCGTGCTCATCACCCACGCGCTGTCCGACACCGACAAGTCCGCCGACGCCGGCAGCAGCGCCGCAGCC
>Ga0209952_1001848_pt1 | contig 16874 bp, 15 predicted proteins | sample ThiBiot_750_biof_2_FD_183951 | JGI IMG/M metagenome (GOLD analysis project Ga0209952, IMG submission 183951) | Wastewater bioreactor microbial communities from Cape Town, South Africa - Thiocy_cont_750_biof (SPAdes) | ecosystem: Engineered > Bioreactor > Thiocyanate-remediating >...
CGCTCGACGAAGCCGCCTTCCTGCTGCTGGAGGCGCTGAAGCTGCCGATCGACGACATCAATCCCTGGCTGGAGGCCCGGCTGACCCGCGAGGAGCGCGTCCACCTGCTCGATCTCATCGAGAAGCGCGTGAGCACCCGCAAGCCCGCCGCCTATCTCGTCGGCCGCGCCTACATCCACGGCCTCGGCTTCCGCGTCGACGAGCGCGTCATCGTCCCGCGCTCCTATATCGGCGAGATCCTGATGCGCGGCATGCTCGAATCGGACGGTCTCGGCCTGGTGCCGGAGCCGGAGGAGATCGGCCGCGTGCTCGACCTCTGCACCGGCTCGGCCTGCCTCGCCATCATCGCCGCCGGACGCTTCCCCAATGCGGACGTCGACGCGGTCGAGCTCTCACCGGCAGCGCTCGAGGTCGCCCGCCTCAATGTCGCGGACTACGATCTCGAAGAGCGCGTCCATCTCTTCGAGGGCGACCTGTTCGCGCCGCTGAAAGGGCAGCGCTACGACCTCATCATCGCCAATCCGCCCTATGTCACGGCGGAAGAGGTCGCAGCCTTCCCGCCGGAGTACGGCAGCGAGCCGCAGATGGCCCATATCGCCGGCGCTGACGGGCTCGACATCACGCGCCGTATCCTGGCTCAGGCGCGCCGTCACCTGAATCCCGGCGGTGCGCTGATCTGCGAGGTCGGCACCGGCCGGGAGGCGCTCGAGGCCGAATCCGACCTGCCCTTCACCTGGCTCGACACCGAGGAGAGCGAGGGCGAGGTCTTCTGGATCGATGCGGCAGACCTACCGCGCTGAGCAGGCAGCGGCGGCGCTCAGCGCATGAAATGCAACGTGCGGAAGCGGCTGCGGAAGGCGGTCACCTCCTTCGCTACAGCCTCGGCCGGGCGCGAGCCGTTCAACCCCTCGGCGATATAGCCGGCGAGTTCCGGCATGTCGGCCGCCGTCATGCCGAAGCGCACGATCTCGGGCGTGCCGAGCCGGAGCCCGTTCACGTCGCCCTCCACCGCCGGCAGCGGCAGGCCGATGCCGCAGAGGATGTTGACGGCGCGCAGCTTCTTCGCCGCCGCCTGCCCGCCGCCATAAGGCGCCGCCTCGATGGCGAACTGGTGCGAGGTCGTCATGCCCCGGTCGCGGGCGAAGACCGGCACCTGCCGCTCACCGAGCGCCTCGGCCAGCGCCTTCGCCGTCTTCGCCATCTCCTGCGCATAAGCGCGGCCATAGGCCTTCCAGTCCAGCAGCGAGACGGCGAGCGCCGCCGATTTCGCAGCGTCGAAATTCGCCGTCAGCCCCGGATACGCGATGGCGTCGAGCTTCCTGGCGATCTCGGCGTCGTTGGTCACGATCAGGCCGGAAGGCGGGCCGCCGAGGCTCTTATAGGTGCTCATCGTCATCAGATGGGCGCCCTCCTCCAGCGGCTGCTGCCAGCCATGGCCGGCGATCATGCCGGACATATGCGCGGCGTCGAACAGCACCAGCGCCCCGACCTCGTCGGCGATGGCGCGAATCGCGCGGATCGGATGCGGGAAGAGATTGAGGCTGCCGCCGATCGAGATCAGCTTCGGCTTGAGGCGCAGCGCATCGGCCCTGAGCTTCGCGACATCGACGGTGTAGTCGACCGGGTCGATCGGCGCCGGATGGGTGACGATGCCGTAGAGCCCGGCTGCGCCCGCGCCATGATGGGTGACATGGCCACCGATCTCGCCCGGCGGCGCGATGATGCAGTCGCCGGCCTTCGCCGCGACCATGAAGGCATAGAGATTGGCGATGGCGCCCGAGGGCACGCGGATCTCGGCATATTTCGCGCCGAAGACCTCCGCCGCGAGCTCGGCTGCGATCACCTCGATCTGCTCGATCGCCTCCAGCCCCATCTCGTATTTGTCGCCGGGGTAGCCGAGCGAGGGGCGCGCCCCGATCCCGGCCGAGAGCAGCGCCTCGGCCCTGGGGTTCATGACATTGGTCGCCGGGTTGAGATTGACGCAGTCGCGCTCGTGGATGATGCGATTCTCGGCGGTCAGCGCCGCGATCTTCTCCGCGATGGCATCGAGCGGCTGGCCCGCCGTCTCGGCGGCGATGCGCTGGATGTAATCCTCGCTTGCCTGCGGCACCCAGTCGCGCCGTCCCAATGCCGTCATCGCCATCCTCCGAAAAACCAGCGCTCTCAAGAATGCTGCCATAACAGCGGTTTGCCGCACGCCGCGCAAATGAGTATTGCTGCTTGGGAGCCTGAGGAAATCTCAGTCTCGACACGGAGCCCGCCTCTGCCCGTCAAGCCGCCGCGCCCACGCCTGCCGCCGCTCAACGCGCTGCGCGCCTTCGAGGCGGCCGCGCGGCTGGGAAGCTTCGTCAAGGCGGCGGATGAACTCGGCGTGACGGCCGGCGCCGTCACCCAGCATATCCGGCAGCTGGAGGCGACGCTGGGCGTCCCGCTCTTCCGGCGGATGCCCCAAGGCGTCGCCCTCACCGATGCGGCGCGCGAGGCGCTGCCGAAGCTGACGCGCGGCTTCGACCTGCTCGGCCAGGCCGTGCAGGCGCTGCGCGACAGCGAGCCACACCGCCCGCTCGCCATCGCCGCCTTGCCCTGCATCGCCCAGCTCTGGCTCTCGCCGCGCCTTGGCCGGCTGCAGCAGGCCTTTCCCGGGCTGCAGATCTCCGTCTCGGCCATGGAGGAACCGCCGGACCCGCGGCGCGATTCCCACGACCTGTCGCTGTTCTACCGGGATGCGGCGGCGGAGCCGTCCGCGCTCCGGATCGGCCCCGATGCGATCCTGCCGGTCTGCGTGCCGCCGCTGGCCGAAAGGCTGGTCTCGCCCGCCGATCTGGCGGGGCAGACGCTGCTGCACGACGCCGTCTGGCGCGGCGACTGGGCGCGCTGGCTCGCCATTGCTGCTCCGGGGTCGAGGGTCGATCCGGCGCGCGGCCCCGCCTTCTCGCTCTACAGCCTGGCGCTCGACGCCGCCCTCTCGGGCGCCGGCGTGCTGATGGGGCGGATGAGTCTCATTGCGCCCCATCTGGCAGCCGGACGTCTGGCGGCGCCGTTTCGGCAGGCGGTTGCGACGGCCGACAGCCTGACCTTGACGCCGGCCACGCACCTCGGCGCGCATGCGCGCCGCATCGAGGTGATGGAATGGCTCGTCGCCTCGGCGGAAGCCGCTCAGATATAGGCGCCGCAATCGCCTGCGAGGATCTGGTCCATCGAGCGCGAAGGCTCGGCGCAGCCGGCCTCGCCGACCACCTTGGCCGGCACGCCCGCCACGGTCTTGTTGCGCGGCACCGGCTGGAGCACGACCGAGCCGGCCGCGATGCGGCTGCACTGGCCGACCTCGATATTGCCGAGGATCTTGGCGCCGGCACCGATCAGCACGCCCTTGCGGATCTTGGGATGGCGATCGCCGCCCTGCTTGCCCGTGCCGCCCAGCGTGACGCCGTGGAGCATCGAGACATTGTCCTCGATCACCGCCGTCTCGCCGACGACGAGCCCCGTCGCATGGTCGAGGAACACGCCCTTGCCGATCCGGGCGGCCGGGTTGATGTCGGTCTGGAAGATCTCCGAGGCACGCGACTGCAGGTAGAGCGCGAAATCGCGCCGGTTCCGCTGCCACAGCCAATGCGCCAGCCGGTGGCATTGCAGCGCATGGAAACCCTTGAAGTACAGGACCGGCTCGAGCACCCGGTAGCAGGCCGGGTCACGGTCGAGCACGGCGAGCACGTCGGCGCGCATGCCGGAGCCGATGGCGGCATCCTCGGCCATCGCCTCGGCGAAGGCCTGCTCGATCAAATCGGAGGTCACGGCCTGGTGGCCGAGCCGCAGCGCCACGCGGTGCGCCACGGCGCCCTCGAAGCTGGGCTGGTTGAGCACCGAGGCGACGATGAGCGTGCCGAGCGCCGGCTCGGCCGCGACCGCGGCCTCTGCCTCGCTGCGCAGGCGCGCCCAGACGGGATCGACCCGGTCGAGGCCGGTGGCGGGATCGCGGGCTTCGATGGCGGAGCGCCCTGACGGCATGATCGTTCTCCGGAAAGGGTCGTCGTCGGAAGGAGAGCCTAGCCGTCGCCGGGGACGGCATCAAAGGCTGGCGTCGAACAGGATTGAATCGAAAAGCGAGGCGCCGGATTCAGTCTTTCAGGAACCGTCGACAACACATTGGCGTCGCCCGCATTTTCCAGAACGCCCCTCGTCGGCCGGAAATTCTCACAAACGCGCGAGAAAGTCGAGAACCGCCTGCTTGTGGCTCTTGTCGCCGACGGCGAGGTTGTGGTCGCGCCCCTCGATCGCGAAGGACTGCGCGCCGGGAATGAGCTTTGCCAGTTCGGGACCGGAGCCGGAGACGTCGTCCTTCGTGCCGACGCTGATCAGGGTCGGCACGGCGATCCGGCCGACCTGCTCGGCGGTCAGGGTCTGGCGCGAGCCGCGGATGCAGGCGGCGAGCGCCCGCAAGTCGCTCTTCGTCTGCTCGGCGAAAGCGCGGAACATGCGCTGCATCGGGTCGGTCAGCGAATCGAGCGAGGGGGCCTCCATCGCATCGGCGATGCCGATCGGCAGCCCGACGCCCTCGACCAGATGGATGCCGAGCCCGCCGAGCAGCAGCGCATTCGAATAGCCCATCACCGCTGCGCGCGGGATGTCGAGATGGTCCATCAGGCGGCGCACATCCTCGGCCATCACCTGCGAGGAATAGGCGGCCGGATCGTAGAGCTTTTCGCTCTCGCCATGGCCGCGATTGTCGAGCGCGACGACGCGGTAGCCGGCATGGGTCAGCGACTTCGTCCACTGGGTGTTGACCCAGTTGATGACGTGGGTCGAGGCGAAGCCATGAACGAGCATCACCGTTTCGTGTTTCGGCGTCTCACCGGTGGGCGCGAGATCGATATAGGCGATGTTCACACCGTCGGAGGAAAAGCTCTGCATGGGTCCCGTCGCGATCCTTCTCTCGATGCCGCCTTCCCTGCCATGCCGGGCCGGCTTTGGGTAGCGGGCGCCACGCGGCTTGCTTATGAACGACGGCCATGACCGAACCTGCCGCCGCCACCCCCTCCAGCTCGATCCCGGCTCCCCTCGCCAAGCGAAGGCGCATCCAGCTCGTCGACCTCGCCCGCGGCATCGCGCTGCTGGCGATGTTCGTCTTCCATTTTGCCTATGACCTCTCGAATTTCGGGCTGATCGAGACCGATATCGCGTTCGAGCCGGGCTGGCGGCTGTTCGCCCGCTGCATCGCCGGCTCCTTCCTCGTCGTCGTCGGCATCAGCCTGGTGCTGGCCACGCGCAACGGCCTGAACCGCGCCGCCTTCCTGAAGCGGCTGGCCATGGTCATCGCCGCTGCCGCTGCGGTGACGCTCGGCACCTTCTTCGCGATGCGCGACAACTTCATCTTCTTCGGCATCCTGCACCACGTCGCGCTGGCGAGCGTGCTCGCCCTGCCCTTCCTGCGCCTGCCGGTCCTCCTCGTCGTCATCGCGGCGGCGATCGCCTTCGCCCTGCCCGCCTTCGTCGCAAGCCCGCTGCTCGACCAGCCCTGGGCCGTCTGGATCGGATTTTCCCGTGCCCCGATCCAGACGGCGGACTTCGTGCCGGTCTTCCCGTGGTTCGGCTGCGTCCTCTCCGGCATCGCGCTCGCCCGCCTTGTCCTGCCGCGCCTCGAGGCAACCGCTGCGGCGAGCTGGCGGCCGCGAACGAAAGCCTCGCGCGTCCTGTGCTGGGGCGGGCGCCACAGCCTGCTCGTCTACCTCGTCCACCAGCCGCTGTTCATCGGCCTGATCATGCTGGCGACCCATGTCGTCACGCCGCTCTCGCCGGACGAGCGGGCGTTCCGGGCCGAGTGCCAGCGCAGTTGCACCGGCCCCGCCCTGTCCGGGCGGGCCTGCGGCGAGGTCTGCGCCTGCACGGTCGACGGCCTGAAGCGCGAAAATCTCTGGCAGAAGGCCCTCACCGATACGCTCTCGCCGGAGGAAGGCACCCGCATGACCCGGCTTGCCCAGGCCTGCCTGCGCGGCCCGTGAGGCGGATGGCATGCCCGGGGTGCGCGGCGCACACCCGTCTCGCCCTCAACAGCCTCTGGCATCTCGCTGCGTGTCGGGATAGGTTGCGCGCGCATTCCAGCCTTGAAGAGCGAACAGCCATGGCCGCGACCGGCATCCCGCATTTCCACAATGACCCCGGCGTCGCCACGATTCACATCGGTGCGCGCGAGTTCATGTGCATCGGCGCCAAGCCGCCCTTCGACCACCCGCATGTCTTCCTCGACATGGGATCGGACGCCGAGATCATTTGCCCCTATTGCTCGACGCTGTTCAAATACGACGCCTCGCTGAAGGGCGGCGCCTCGAACCCGCCGGAATGCGAGTATCACGACGCCGCCAAGGCGGCCTGATCTCCGCGACCCGACCGGCCAGCCCATCGCGCAGGTTCTGAGGGGCACCTGCGCTCCCCGACGGTTCCCCGCACGCCGCCCGATCGAAGGCTTTCGCCGTGACTGCTCCTCACCTCCTCATTGCCGGCGCCGGCATTGGCGGCCTGACGGCGGCGCTGTCGCTGGCGCGGCGCGGCATCGCCTCGACCGTCATCGAGAAGCGCACCGGCTTCGGCGAGACCGGGGCCGGCCTGCAGATCACCCCGAATTCCGGCCGCGTGCTCGATGCGCTCGACCTCGCCCTGCCGCTGAAGCGGGTCGGCGTCTCATCACACGGCCTGACGGTCCGGCGCTGGCGCGACGGCCGTTCGATCGTCGAGATGCCGGCCGATGCCGCGCGGCAACCGACGCCGTTCCGCCTGCTCAGCCGCATCGACCTGCACACCATCCTGCTCGATGCCACCCGCGCCATGCCGAACATCCGCTTCATCGTCGGACGCGGCGTCGAGGATGTCCGGCAGGACGAGGCGGGCGTCACCGTGGCGCTCACCGGCCAGAACGGCGGCGAACGCCTGCAAGGCCTCGGCCTGATCGGCGCCGATGGCCTCTGGTCCCGGGTGCGCAGCCTGGCGGGCGACGAAGCCGCGCCGGCGTTCACCGGCTACGAAGCCTGGCGGACCATGATCCCGACGGCCTCCGCCCCGCATCTCGCCGGCGAAAAGCCCGGCGTGACCCTGCATCTCGGGCCGCGGCGCCATGCCGTCCACTACCCGGTCTCGAGCGGCCGGCAGATCAATCTCGTCGTCCTGCGCCAGGCCCAGGAGGCCCGTGAGGGCTGGAGCCGCGAAGGCCGCCGCGTCGCGCTGCGTGAGCATCTCGCCGAGGCGGCACCGGCCCTGCGCCAGCTCGCCGACGCCGCCCCGGGCTGGCAGGTCTGGTCGCTGTTCGACCGCAAGCCCGCCGCGATGGCCAAGGGTCGGATCGCGCTCCTCGGCGACGCCGCCCACCCGGTCCTGCCCTTCCTTGCTCAGGGCGCCTCGCTCGCCATCGAGGATGCCGGCGTGCTCGCCCGGCTGCTCGCCGGACATCTGGCTCAGGAAGGCGCCGCCGGCGTGCCGGCCGCCATGGCCGCCTACGCCGCGACCCGCGCCCGGCGCGTCGCCCGGGTGCAGGAGACGAGCCGGGAGAACGGCCGCACCTTCCATCTCGGCTGGCCCTGGAGCATCGGGCGCGACCTGGTGCTCAAGCGCCTCGGCCCGGACGGCATGAGCAGCCGCTATGGCTGGCTCTACGACTGGCGCGACGCGGCCTGAACCGAAGCGGCCCGGCGCAAGAGTCGCAGGTCCCATCTCGTCAGCGCCGCAATTCGTTCCTATCTCTTGGCGCGGGAAGGAATGAAAACGACATGATCCGCGTCAATCTACACGATCGGCTGAACGGACGCGCCGCTGCGGCGCCGCGCTGGGTGACCTGGCTCGTCATGGCGGCGAGCTTCGTCATCGGCGTCACCCTGTTCCTGGTGGCGGCGAGCCTCGCGCTCATCCTGATTCCGGTCGTCGCAATCGCCGGCGCCATCGCCGTCTGGCGCCTCAAGGCGAAGCTGAAGGCGGCCGGCTTCGACCGCGCTGCAGATCCCTTCGCCGGCCAGCGGCCTGCCGCCGACCGGATCGAGATCATCGACGCCGAATACCGCGTCATCGAGCCCGGCGAGCCGCCGCGGCGCTGATCCGGCCGCCTCACTCGATGGGGCTGACCAGGATCTTGTCGATCCGGCGCCCGTCGAGATCGACGACCTCGAAGCGCCAGTTGTCCTTGTCGAAGGTCTCCCCGACATTGGGCAGGCGGTTCATCTCGGCCAGGATGAAGCCGGCGACGGTCTGGAAATCGGCGTCGCGCGGCATCGGGATGCCGAACTCGGACGAAAACTCGTCGGCCTGCATCCAGCCGGCGACGAGGTAGGACCCGTCCGGCCGCGCCACGACGGCGGGCTCGCTTTCCTCTTCCTCCTGGAAGGCTCCGGTGATCGCCTCGAGCACGTCGGCAGGCGTGATGATGCCCTCGAAATGACCGTATTCGTCGAAGACCAGCGCCATGTGCACCCGGCTCGAGCGGATCTCGCGCAGGACGTTGAGCGAGCTCGCCGTGTCCATCACGATCGGTGTCTCCTGCACATGCGAGCGCAGATCCTCCATCGTCCCGCCCTGCGACAGGAAGGCGAGCAGATCCTTCACCAGCACGACGCCGACGATCGAGTCGGGCTCGCCGTCCTGCACCGGCAGGCGAGAGCGGCGCGTCTCGCGCAGCTGCCTGCGCAACTCCTCGACGTCATCCGCGAGGTCGATGAGCTCCACCTCGCGCCGCGGCGTCATCAGGGCGCGGGCGGAGCGATCGGCCAGGCGCATGACGCCGGCGATCATCTCGCGCTCGTCGCGCTCCAGCACGCCGGCCGTCTCCGCTTCGGCGATGATGGTGCGCACCTCCTCCTCGGTGACCCTCTCCTCCGATTCGCCCTTCTGACCGAGCAGCGCGAGCACGGTCTTGCCCGAGAGATCGAGCAGGAACACCAGCGGCGCGCCGATCCTGGAGAGCAGCGACATCGCCGGCGCGACGCGGGCAGCGACGCGCTCGGGATCGCGCAGCGCGATCTGCTTGGGCACCAGCTCGCCGAGGATCAGCGAGAGGTAGGTGATGGCGACGACGACGATGCCGACGCCCAGCGTATCCGATGCCGATTGCGAGAAGCCGTGCGCGCCGAGCCATTCCGACAGGCGCGTGCCGAGCGTGGCACCCGAAAACGCGCCCGAGAGCACGCCGACGAGCGTGATGCCGATTTGCACGGTGGAGAGAAAGCGGCCGGGGTCTTCCGCAAGGCGCATGGCTGTCGCCGCGCCTCTGTTGCCCTGATCGCTGAGAACCTTGAGCCGAGCCGGCCTCGAGGAGACGACGGCGAGTTCCGACATGGAAAGCAGACCGTTGATGACGGTCAGCACCACGACGATCAGGATTTCGGTTAACAAAACCAGCCTGCACACTGCAAAGCCGCGACATCTGGCAGCCTGCTTCCGGCCCCCTTATAGCGTATTGCGCCTCCAAAGCGATGGGGCCCGCCCAAGATTCGGTGACCGAGCCATGACGACCGCCAAGCCGAGCTTCTGGAATCCCTCCGAGATCGCCCGCCCTGCCGGCGATGCGCGCCTGCGGGCGCCCTCCGCCGAGCGCAACCGCGACGCGATCCTCGCCGTGCTGCGCGAGATCCTGCCGGCCGAAGGCCTCGTCCTCGAGATCGCCAGCGGCTCGGGCGAGCATGCCCTGCATTTCGCCCGCGCGCTCCCCGCGCTGACCTTCCAGCCGAGCGATCCGAGCCCGGAAGCGCGGGCGAGCATCGCCGCCTGGATCGAGGATTGCGGGCTCGCCAACATCCTGCCGCCGATCGCGATCGACGCAGGCGGCGAAGCCTGGCCCGCGCTGGCTCCGGCGGCGATCCTGTGCATCAACATGATCCACATCGCGCCCTGGACGGCGGCCGAGGGGCTTTTCCGGCATGCCGCCGGCCTCCTCGCCGGCGGGGGCATGCTGTATCTCTACGGCCCGTTCCGCCGGTCGGACCGCCCCCTCGAGCCCGGCAATGCCGCCTTCGACGAAAGCCTGCGCAGCCGCGACCCCGCCTGGGGGCTGCGCGACCTCGAAGCCGTCACCGCGCTCGCGACCGCCGCCGGCTTTGCCCGCCCCGAGATCGTCGAGATGCCGGCGAACAATCTCAGCCTCGTCTACCGGCGCCGCTAGCGGGCAGCCTGCCACGCTTGCATCGCAGGCCGCAGCCCGCTACCGCTCGAACCGCGCGGACGTGGCGAAACTGGTAGACGCAAGAGACTTAAAATCTCTCGGCCTTCGGCTATGCGGGTTCGATCCCCGCCGTCCGCACCAGTGCCCTCCGGGCGCCCTCAATGCGGATGCGCGGGCTTGTACCATTCGACGCCGTCGGGGTTGACGTAGAGGCCGGGCGGCACGTTCGCGCCGATCGGCTCCTCCTTCATCGGCACGCGCACGGTGTCGTCGCGGTCCCCGCTCCGGGTGGCGGCGCCGGAGGATTGGCCGGCATGCCGGTGCGCGCCGCGCCCGACATTGCTGACCAGGCCGATCACGCCGCGCTGGCCGGTGACCTTGTCCTGCAGTTCCGAAACCGGCCGCCCGGCGAAAGCGATCGCGGTCCTGCCCTCCACGACCGGCAGGGCGCGCGCCGACGCGCCCTCGCCTGTCACCCGGACCCCGACGAAGCGCGGCACATAGGTCGCGCCGCCCTTGCCGAAGGATTCCCACCCGCCCGACGCGATCATCTGCGCGCCGCAGCGCCCGTGGCTGCGCTCGCAGGCCGCACGGGAGGCATAACGCGGCGCCTTCTGCAGGAATTCGGCATGCGCATTGCGGTAGGCGAACTCGCATTGCTCCGCGCTGAGCCTGCCGGCCTCGACGCATTCGTCGCGCCGGACATAGAGCGCGCCGGGCGGCTGCGCCGCGAGATCGCCCGGTCCCGCCAGCGACAGGACGGGAGCGAGCGTGGCGACGCGGAGGGTGGCGAGGATGGAGGCAGGGATCATCATGCGATGCAACATAGTTACGATTGTGGCCGAACATTGCCTGGGCTCATCCTAAACGAACCGAGGCTCCCTTTTCAAAGCAGCGAGCGGCGCGAGGCGGCGAGCTCGCGCGTGGCGCCGTAGTCGATCTTGCCGTTGCCCAGCACCGGGATCGCCTGCGTCACCAGGATCGCGCGCGGCACCCAGAGCTCCGGAAAGCCCTGTGCCCGCGCGCCTTCGAGCAGGGCGGCGCGGTCGGCATCCGGCTTTTCGGTCACCAGGATGAGCTGCTCGCCCTTGCGCGGATCGGGCAGGCCCACGACGACGTGGTTCTGATCGGGCCAGAGTTTCGCGATCATCGTCTCGACCGCCGCCAAGGAGACCATCTCGCCCCCGAGCTTGGCAAAGCGCTTGGCCCGCCCGCGAATCGTGACGAAGCCGTCCTCGATCACCACGATGTCGCCGGTGTCGTGCCAGCCGCCTTCCGGCGGGACGATCCGGCCCGGCTGCGCCGGATCGAGATAGCCCGCCATGACGTTCGGCCCGCGCAGCCGCAGCCGCCCGCCCTCATGGATGCCCTCGACCGGGTCGAGCGCCGCCTCGAGCCCCGGCAGGATGCGGCCGACCGTGCTCTCGCGCAGCGCCCGCGGCGTATTGACGGCGATCACCGGCGAGCATTCCGTGCAGCCATAACCCTCCAGGATCGTGGTGCCGTAGGGCTCCCACATCCGCTTCGTCTCGGCCTTGACCCGCTCGGCCCCTGCGACGACGAAGCGGACGCTGCTGAGGTCGTCCTTGTCCGAGGCCCGGGCGTAACCCTGAAGGAAGGTGTCGGTCGCGAGCAGGAAGGTCGCCTTCATGTCGCGGATCAGCTTCGGCACCTGCTTGTAGTGAAGCGGGCTCGGATAGAGCACGACCTTCATGCCGTGCAGCAGCGGCACCAGCATCCCGGCCGTCAGCCCGAAGGAGTGGAAGGCCGGCAGCGGGTTCATGAAGATGTCCCGCTCCGAGATCGCGCCCCCGGCATGGGCGAAGACCTGCCTTGCATTGGAGACCAGGTTGGCGTGGCTGAGCACCACGCCCTTCGGCGTGCCCTCGGTGCCGGAGGTGAACAGGATCACGGCCGGATCGTCGGGCTTGGCCTCGTAGCGCCTGTGCGCCAGCCCGGGCGCCAGGCTCTGCAATGCGCCCCAGGCCTTGTCGAGACTGGTCACCTGCTTGCGGACGTCTTCGAGATAGATCACGCGCCGCCCCTCGCCGAGCGCGGCGATCTCGGCGTCGAGTTCGCCCTTCTCGACGAAGCGGCGGGAGGTCACGATGGTCCTGAGCTGCGCCAGCTCCCCCGCCGCCCGCAGGTTGCGCACGCCGGCGGTGAAGTTCAGCATCGCCGGCACCCGGCCATAGGCGAGGAGCGAGAACAGCGTCACCGCCATGCCCTGCATGTTCGGCAGCAGCACCCCGACATGTTCGCGCTCGTCCGTCAGCGCCGCGAGCTTGCGCCCCAGCACCAGCGCGCCCAGCACCAGCCGCCCATAGCTGATCGGCTGCCGCTCCGGATCTTCCAGCGCGATGCGACTCCTGCCGTGCCGTTCGATGGTCTGGAGCAGGGCGCGAAAGACGGTGACGCGGGCTGCGGCGGCGTCGAAGGTGGTGGCGGCCATGCCTGGCTCGTCTCCGGTCGGCGGTTCCTCGGCCGGTCAACGTAGTGCCATCGGCGCGGGTTGCAACGCTTGGCCGGCTTCACCCATGGAAGCCCTCACCCCGGGGAGCCGCTATCCGAATGCACCGATCTCGTGCTGGATCGCGCCCGAGATCTCACGGATCAGGGCGAACAGCTCGCCCATCGGCACGAGCACGTCGCGGTGCAGGGCCTCATAGGTCCCGCCTTCGCGCGGCCCGGGCGGCTCGCCGAAGTCGAGCCCCAGGGTCGGGTCGGGATCGCGGGGAAAGATCTCGCCGAGCAGCGCCAGCGACGCCGGCACGTCGAGGCGCAGCAGGCGCTCGAACAGCGCCTCGCGCGTGACGCCGGCATGCGGCCGGAAATCGGGCACATGCACCGCCTTGAGCCAGATCCGGTGCAGCGCCGCGAGCCGCAGCGCGTGCAGCGCCGCAAGCCTGACCGGCATGCGCGGCACGTCGTCGGCCGTGGCCCTGAGCTTCAGCGCGTCGGCGCTCAGCCGCCAGAACAGCCGCCTGAGCGCCGGCGCGAGCTCGAGCCCCGACAGCGCGTCCGCGACGGCGAGGAGTTCGTCGCGCCGCCCTTCCCTCACCGTCCGGCGCGCCCGGTCGAACCAGCTTCCCGGATCAAGCGTGTCGAGATAGGCGCGCAGCACGTCGAGGTCGCTATGGCCCATCGCATGGGCGGCGAGACGATAGGCCCGGTCGAAGCGGTCCGACTGCTCGCGCATCGCACCGAAGAGGTCGGGCGCGCGCGCCGCCGCATGGCCGATGCCGTGCAGGCTGTTGGCCATCCAGCCGAGCTGCTGCAGGATGGCGTTGTTCGGGATGGCGCGCAGTTCGCGGGGATGGCGGATGCGCGCGGGGCCCGCACCTTCCGTCTGCCGCGCTGCCGGGCGCGATCCGGTCTTGTCGAGCAGCGAGGGGCCGAAGGTGCCGATCAGCGCAGCATAGCCGGGATCGTCGACGAGCGCGTTCATTTCCTCGCGCACGGTCTGGAAGAACTCGCTGGCGAAATCCGGCTCGTCATAGATCGGATCGTCGCCGGCTTCGGGTGCCGCGAACACCGCTTCCGCGATCCGGCCGATCGTTGCGCCCGCCAATGCGGAGGTGCCGAACAGCAGATAGCCGTCGCTGCCCTGGAAGCTGGTCTCGCGCACCGTGGCGATGCCGGCCTTCGCGAAGGCCTGCCTGGCATAGGGCGGCTCGAGATAGGCCAGCCGGTCGGCCAGGCTGTCGGCATGGGCGCCGCGCCCGACCGATTCGCCATGCGTGTCGAAGATCACGAGTTCGACGCCGGTGAGCTCGTAGCGGGCGAGCAGTTCGCAAATGCGGATGCGCAGACGCTCGACCCAGAAGGTCGAGGCGACCTGCCCGACATAGCGCCCCGAGTCGGAGTAGCCGAACTGGATGCAGAGCCGGCCGTGCTGCTTGAGATAGTCGCGGAAATGCGGGCTGCGCAGCGCCTCGTCGATGATGCGCGGCCCCTGCTCCAGCGCATCCGAGGTCTCGAACAGCGGCGAGATCTCGACCTTGTCGGCGATGCCGAAGCGGCTCGCCAGCCAGAGCGCGCAGAGCAGCGTGTAGCCGGTCTCCGTCTCGGCGATCAGGAAACGCACCGGCCGCGAGCCGTCGACATGCTTCACGATCTGCGCGATCGTCATCATCATCCGCGCCGCCGAGGCCCGCTCGGCAGCGAGCCCCCCGAAATCGACGCCGACCGGCTCGACCTTGCCGAGCGCCGCATTGGCGGCGGCGAGGAACGCGCGTCGCTGAGCCGGCTCGGCCGGCTCGCCATCGGAGGGGATCACCCCGCGCAGCGCATTGTGGAGCTGCGAGGCGTTGAGCCGGAAATGCGGCAGCGCGATCGAGACGCCGTGAGCGACGACGCCCGCCCGCACAAGCGCCAGCACCAACCGGGACTTGTCGTCGGCGGTTGCCGCCAGGGCCTCGTCCAGCACCGCGAGCAGGCGCGACGAATCCGGCAGCGCCGTCTCGCGCTCATGCACCAGCGCCAGGGCAAAGGCCTGCAGCGCCTCCAGCGAAGGCTGCGTCCCGATCGGCGGAGCCAGAGCGAGCTGTCGCTGGACTGCGTCCCGTGCAGCGCCGACGAGGTTGCGCAGCGCCTCCGTCGCGGACATCTCGGGCAGCTTCTCGAGGATGCGGGCGAATTGCCCGTCCTTCGATTCAAGTCGGTAGCGCAGCGTGTCCCACCAGCCGATATCGGTGCGGCCGTCCGTGTCGCAGCCGACCCAGGAGGCCAGGATGACCGGGCGCGGCGCGAGGTGCGTCCACTCTTCCGGCCAGCGCCGCCGCGCCTCGGCGAGCAGGGCGGCATTGAGCCGGTCGATGGCGTCCCGCGCATGGCGCACGGCGAAGCGCGCCTGCTCGAACTCGTCCTGCAAGGTGATGCGCCCGTCGGGGCGGAAGCTCAGCGCCGGCGCGTCGATGACGGCGCCGGCAGCCTCGTCGCCCGAAGCGAGATCGGCCAGCGCATGCGCGAGCCGGCGCTGCATGCCGAAGGTCGGATGCGCGGTGAACACCGCGCCGAAGCGCGGCCGCTCGACCGCGGCGCGGAAGGCGGCGAAGGAATCGGCCTCCTCGCCCTGACGCCGCGCGATGGCCGCGAACGCTGCCGCCTCGTCCCGCTCGAGCCCGACATAATGCGCGAGGCGCCCAGCCCGCTCGCGCAACGCCCGGCGCCCGAGCAGCCGCACCAGCTCCCCGGCCGCCGCGACCGACAGCTCGCCCGAATCCATCAGCCGCGTCAGCCACAGCGTCACCCGCAGCACCGGATTGCCGAAGGGATCGTCGCGCGAGGCCAGCCGCGCCTGCTCGATCTTGTCCTGCAGGTCATCCGCCAGGGCAACGATGTCGACAGCCGGGATAGGCGCCTTTTCGATCGTTTCCGGCATGGCGATATCTCCCGATCCCGGCCCATGGCGCGCCGCCCGCGCTCTTCTTGCTGCATTGCAGCATTCCTTGCGGTGCGGGGCAAGCCCGGCGCGTGCCGGCGCTTCGATATTTTTACCCGGATTATATTGCCAGGAGGAAAGCGTCGCGCTAGAAGGCCCGCCAACCCAGGAAGCACCACGATGCCCCATCCGCCCATCCCGAACTGCACGGCCTTCCGGGGCGATGCCCGCCTCGCGCACGGTCCCCGTCCCGAGGTCGCTCTGGCCGTGAAGGCCGCGCTCGAATCCGATCCGACGGCCACGATCCTCGTCTTCGACGACGGAACCGGCCGCGCCGTCGACTTCGACCTGCGCGGCACCCCCCAAGACATCGTCGCGCGGCTGCAGGAGCCCCGCCCGCCTGCCGAACCCCTCGCCGGACCGCCCGCCGAGCGCGGCCGCGGCCGTCCGAAGCTGGGCGTCGTCGCCCGCGAGGTCACGCTGCTGCCGCGCCATTGGGAATGGCTCGCGGCGCAGCCCGGCGGCGCATCCCAGGCCCTGCGACGCCTCGTCGAGGAAGCGCGTCGCAGCGACGGCGGCCGCAGCCGGGCCCGGCAGGCACAGGAGACGGCCTATGCCTTCATCTCCGCCATGGCCGGCAACCGCGAAGGCTTCGAGGAAGCCTCCCGCGCGCTCTTCGCTGGCGACGCGGCAGGCTTCGCCGCTCACAGCCGCAGCTGGCCGCCGGATATCCGCGCCCATGCCGAAGCCCTCGCGGCCGATGCCCTGCCAGCCGGGTGAGACGATGCCGACCTATCTGGAGCCTAGTTGGGAAGCCGGGCGCGACCTCGTTCGCCGTGGCATTCCCGGCGAGGTGGTGATGCTCAACCTGCTGCGGCTGCGCCCGGTGGCGGATTATGCCGCGACGCCGGAGCTGGCGCCCGGCCGGCCGATCAGCGGCGCCGAAGCCTTCGAGCGCTATGTGGCGCATACCCGGCCGCATCTGGAGGCCAGCGGCGGCTCGCTCTTGTTCCTGGCCGAGGGCGGCCCGCTCCTCATCGGCCCGCAGACCGAGCGCTGGGACCGCGTCATGCTCGTGCGGCAGAGATCGGTGCAGGATTTCATCGCCTTCGCGGGCGATCCGGCCTATCTCGCCGGCCTCGGCCATCGCACGGCCGCCGTCGCGGATTCGCGGCTGCTGCCCCTCGTCGAATCGCCCCTGCCCGCCTGACGGCCAGCGTCCCGCCGCTCGCAGACGAAAACGCCGTGGCGGGCTGCGTGCGGCGCCATTGTCAGGGGCATGGTCGCCGGGCATAGCGCCGCCACCACCTCTCCGCGCATGACAGACGCCGCCCCATGACCACCCGCTTGAAATGGCTCGGC
>Ga0209952_1001851_pt1 | contig 16859 bp, 12 predicted proteins | sample ThiBiot_750_biof_2_FD_183951 | JGI IMG/M metagenome (GOLD analysis project Ga0209952, IMG submission 183951) | Wastewater bioreactor microbial communities from Cape Town, South Africa - Thiocy_cont_750_biof (SPAdes) | ecosystem: Engineered > Bioreactor > Thiocyanate-remediating >...
CGGTGTTCGACTCGGTCGCCACCCTCGAGGTCGTGCTGCCGGCGTTCACCGGCATGGTCGCCACCCTGCGCTTCGACACGGCGCGCATGGCCGAGCTCGCGCCGCAGGGGTTCTCGCTCGCCACCGACGTCGCCGACTGGCTCGTACGCGCGGGTGTGCCCTTCCGTGACGCGCACGAGATCTCGGGTGCGCTCGTGCGGGCGTGCGAGTCCGCAGGTATCGGACTCGAGGATGCCTCCGACGCCCTGCTCACGAAGATCTCGCCGCTGCTCACCCCAGCCGTGCGCGAGGTGCTCACGATCGAGGGATCGGTCGCGTCACGCGACGGCGTCGGCGGCACCGCGCCCGTGCGGGTCGCCGAGCAGCGTACGGCGCTCATCGCGGCGGCACAGGCGGCGGCCGCGGCTCTCGCGGGCTGAGGGGTTCACGCCTCCTCTGGGACACGGACTCCTGCCGTTCACGTGTCGTTCTCTCGGGCGTCGTGCCGAGGCACGACGATCCCGGACGTGTCCAGCTGCATCTGGCGCAACTCACAGGAGGGTGCCAGGTGGCTGCGCAGGTGCACTACGTGCGATTCCCGAGCACAAACGATCGTGTGGCGATCGACTGGGTGCGCGCGACACAGCTGATCGTCGACAGCGGGACGACGGTCGTCGTGACTCCACCGGCCGACCGTGGCGGCGCGGGCGCTGTGGTGGGTTGGCGACTCGTCAGTGACAACCACCGTGAGATCGCGCGGGGGAGTCGTCTGCATCCGAGCGAGCGCGCCGCCGGCTTCGAGGCAGCGACGCTCGCCCGCGCCGCACAGGAGCTGGTGGTGCATGCGGCCCGGCAGCATATGACCCGCACGAGTCGGTGGTTCGCGACACTCGACAACCTGGTCGTGTTGGTCGGCTCGCGCGCGTACGAGAACCGTGTCACGGCCCGCAACGCGGGTGCGCTGGCGGTGCGGAGCCTGGCTGCGCTCGGGGCTCTCCCCGCAGCCGATCCGTCGTCGATGCCGCACTCGGGCGAGCCCACGACGTGAGCGACCCGCTCGTCGGCGACCGATTCCGGATCGGACGCCGGTTGGGAAGCGGAGGTACCGCGGTCGTCTACGAGGCGGTCGACGGGGTGACCGGCAGGCCGGTCGCAGTGAAGCTGCTCCACTCCCGACTCGCCGCCGACCGCGCCACGTGGGACGCGTTCTTCGAGGAGGTCGCCGCGTCGTCGGCGATCGCTCATCGCGGCGTGGTCGAGGTCATCGACTGGGGTGTGTCGTTCGGCCAAGGGGAGCCGGCCGTCTGGATCGCCATGGAGCTCGTACGCGGCATGACCCTGAGCGCGCTGGTGACCGCGCGCGGCCCGCTCTCTGTCGCGCAGGTGCGAGAGGTCGGCGACGGACTGCTCGACGTGCTCGAATCCGCCCATGCTGCGGGGGTCGTGCACCGCGACATCAGCCCGAGCAATGTGATGATCGATCCTGACGCGGTGCCACTGGCGGGATCATTGCGGCTGCTCGACTTCGGGCTCGCCGACATCCCGGGCAGATCCACCCATGGCGCGGACCCGTTGCTCAGCGCGCCCGGCCGCGGTGTCGTCGCCAACGCGCCTTATGCGTCGCCCGAGCACCTCACCGGCGCATCCGTCGTCGAGGAAAGCGACGTCTACCAGGTCGGGGCGACACTCTGGTTCGCCCTCACCGGCTCGCCGCCATTCATCGGCCCGACCGAGCGGGTCGTGCGCGACCATCTCTCCGCGCCTCTCCCTCACCTGCGCGACTCGCGGCCCGACGTGCCGAACGATCTCGAGCGGGCGCTGCGCCGCGCACTGAGCAAATCTCCCACCGAGCGCGGCCGAGCGGCTGCGCTTCGCTCGGCGCTGGGCGCCGCCGCGGCCGCGCGCGTCGCGCAGACCCCGGTCGACACCCGCACCCTCGCGTGGCGATCCGACGACGTGCGGGGGGCGACCGCCCTGTTACCCGGCGCGGCGGGCACGGTGGGCACCGTCCATGCGGCGAGTCGGCGGCGCCCCGGCCGACGCCTGCGCCCGATCGGCTGGATGGCGGTCGTCGTGGGCGGCGCACTCCTGGCCGGCGTCGTCGCGCTGTCTGCGGCGGCGACGCCGACAGGACTCGGGGGAGCGCCCGCAACATCGGTCTCCCTTCCGCCCACCGCCACACCCTCCGCGACGCCGACGCCCACGGGCACGACGGGTGCCGGTGCACTCGTCGTCGTTCCCGACACGCGCTGGCTCTCGAGCGGCGACGCGACGGCGGCCCTCGTCGCAGTGGGTCTGCGCGCCGGGGGCATCACCGTCGTCGACGCTGTTGCCGCCGCTGACACGGTGGTCGACACCCGCCCCGCGCCCGGCACGCGCGCGCCAGCGAGTAGTGGCGTGGAGCTCACCGTCGCGAGCGGAGAGATGACTGTCCCCGACCTCAGCGGCAACATCGACGTGGCGACGGCGCAGGCACGCCTCAGTGCCGCGGGCTTCACCGGTGCGGTGGGCTCGGGCAGTGATCCGAACGGACGAGTCACTGCGTGGACCCCGACCGGACGAACCGCCGTCGGCACGCAGATACTTCTCTCGACCACTCCTCTCGAGTCGAGCTCGTCTCCGACGCCGACGACGTCCGCAAGCGCGCAGCCGTCGCCCTCGCCCTCGCCGTCCCGGAGTCCGTCGCCGAGATCGACTCCCTGACGTCGGATCGCGACGGGCGCGGACACCCGTCGCACGACATGACGATACGTCTCCTCAAACCGCTGTACACGCGGGGTTCACATGGCGCGCCGACACTTCCCATGACCCGAATTGCTCGCTTCATGGCGGAGAACGGAATCAGCTCATGAGCGATGCTCCTACCGAGGTGCTGCCCCACGCAGCAGGACCTCGACCGAGGTCGTTGCGCGCGAAACCGGTGCGCGCGGACCGCGTGTTCCGGTCGGTGTCGTACGCGGCAGGCGGCACCACGGTGTCGATCATGCTGGCCGTCGGTGTCTTCCTCGCGTTCCGAGCGAGCGATGCTCTCGGCGTCTCGGGCTTTTCGTTCCTCACGACGCAGGAGTGGAGTCCGGAGACCGGAACCTTCGGTATCGTCGCCGTGCTTTTCGGCACCTTCACCATCGCCACCATCGCGATGTGCATCTCGATCCCGCTCGCGCTCGGCACGGCCCTGCTGATCAGTGAGATCGTGCCAGCCCGGGTCAAGCGCGTGCTCATCATGCTGGTCGACCTCATGGCCGCCGTGCCGAGCGTCGTCTTCGGCCTCTGGGGTCTCTTCTTCCTTCAGGCGAGCATCATCCCCGTCTCTCAGTGGATCTCGACCTATTTCGGATGGATCCCGATCTTCGCGGTGACCGACCCCTCCGGCGCCCACATCACCGATGCGGGCGCGTATACGTCGTCCGCCTTCATCGCCGGCATCGTGGTCGCGCTCATGGTGGTTCCGACGCAGACCTCCGTCATGCGCGAGTCGTTCTCCCAGGCGCCCCTCGGTGAGCGTGAAGGCGCCCTCGCGCTCGGGTCGACGCGGTGGGGGATGATCCGTACCGTGGTGCTCCCGTTCGGGCGCGGCGGAATCATCGGCGGCACGATGCTCGGGCTCGGACGGGCGCTCGGCGAGACGATCGCGGTCGTCATGATCATCTCGCCCGTCTTCTCTCTGAATTGGCAGGTGCTCAAGTCGGGGACGAACTCGGTTTCCGCATTGATCGCTCTGCGTTACGGCGAGGCATCCCAGTTCGGGCTCTCCGCGCTGATGGCGGCCGGACTCGTCCTGTTCATCGTCACCCTCATCGTCAACTTCTCCGCGTCGATCATTGTCGCGCGGAGCCGCTCCGGGGCGGACAGCAACTGATGACCATCGTCGAATCCGCCGAACGCACCGCCGACGAGTCAGCGCCCGACTCCACGGCGCCGCGCCGAACGCACATCCCCGAGCGGACCCACGCCACGACTGCCCCGAAGCGGGACCTGCGCGGGACCCCGATCGACGAGGTCTTCAACGTGCTCGGCGCCGCGGCGGCGGGAATCGCGATCTCGACGCTCCTGTTCGGATGGCTCACTCCCATGTCGGGGCTGATCGGCTGGGTGGTCGTGAGCTTCCTCGGCTTCCTGCTCGTCTACGCCGTGCTCACCTCGCTCCGTGCTGACGCCCTCGCGGTGCGCGAGCGCATCATGACGACTCTCTTCTACTCTGCGGGCGTCATCTTGCTCGGGGCGCTGATCTTCGTGTTGAGCTACACGGTGATTCGCGGCATCCCCGCACTCATCAATCCGAACTTCTTCGTCGAGACGATGTCGCTCGCCGGACCGCTCGACCCGCTGAGCTCCGGTGGTGTCGCCCACGCGATCATGGGGACGCTCATCCAGATCAGCATGGCGCTGGTGATCACGATCCCGCTCGGAATCACCACGGCCGTCTTCCTCAATGAGATCGGGGGGCCGTTCGCTCGTTTCGTGCGCACGGTGTCCGACGCGATGACCGCGCTGCCGTCGATCGTCGCCGGTCTGTTCGTCTACGCGGCCATCATCACTCTCGTCACCCATCAGCGCTCGGGGTTCGCGGCGACCCTCGCCATCTCGGTCATGATGCTTCCGATCATCATCCGCGCGTCGGACGTCGTGCTTCGGCTCGTTCCGCACAACCTGCGCGAAGCCTCTTACGCGCTCGGCACGAATCGATGGCGGACGGTGTGGCACGTGGTGCTGCCTACCTCCCGGTCGGGACTCGTGACCGCCGTCATCCTCGGCACGGCGCGCGGTATCGGCGAGACCTCGCCGGTACTCCTCACCTCCGGTGTCACGGCCGAGATGAACCTGAACCCGTTCCAGGGCCCGATGATCTCGCTCCCGCTCCAGGTGTTCGACTTCGTGAAGTCACCCGAGCCGACGATGATCGCGCGCGGATTCGGGGCCGCAGCGGTGCTCGTGCTCCTCGTGCTGACGCTGTTCATCATCGCCCGACTCATCGGCGGGCGCGGACCCGGTCAGCTCTCAGACCGTCAGCGTCGTGCCGCCTCGGCCGCATCCGTGCGCGATCTCGAGCGCATTCAGGCGACACACGAGGTTGCGCGGTTCGCGCATGACCCGGTTGCGGCCAACGCGCCCCGCAAGCCCAAAGGGCGCCCGCCCGCAGATCTGCAGTGGCGGATGTCACGCCAGGCCGCGCGGGCGGCGCACCGCCCCGCCGAACAGACGCAAGCCACGGCAGAGCCGCCGTCCGCACCGTCCGCACCAGAAGTGGCGCCGCCGAGCGGTCACCTCGCGCCGCCGGCGTCCACGCCTCCCCTCGATCACGATCACCCGACCTCGGAAGAGAACGCCACGTGAAATCCCGGTACCGTCTCGCCGCCGTCGTCGCCGCGGCCGCGATCGTGTTCGCCTCCGCCTCGCCGGCCCAGGCCGACAGCACGGCGCCCTACGTCCCGATCTCCGGCTCGGGATCGACCTGGTCGCAGAACGCCGTCGATCAGTGGCGCTCGAATGTGAAGAGCAACTACGGCATGACGGTGAGCTTCACCGGCAACGGCTCGAGCGCCGGCCGCCAGGACTTCATCAACCAGACCGTCGACTTCGCGATCAGTGAGATCCCGTTCCAGGCGCACCCCGAGGACGGATCAGCTCCCGAGGTCCCGCCGGTGAGCTATTCCTACATGCCCATCGTGGCCGGTGGAACGTCGCTGATGTACAACCTGAAGGTCGGAGGTAAGCGCATCACCAACCTGCGCCTGTCGGGCTCGGTGATCGCGCAGATCTTCACCGGCAAGATCACGAAATGGAACGACGCGGCCATCCAGGCGGACAACCCGGGCATCACCATGCCGGATCGCTCGATCACGCCCGTCTACCGTTCCGATGGTTCCGGCACGAGCGCGCAGTTCACGCTCTGGATGGCGACGCAGTTCCCGTCGATCTGGACCTACGGCATGCGATCGCAGTTCCCCTCGATCAACTCGACATTCAAGGGTCAGAACGGCTCGCTCGGCGTCGCCGGTTACGTCAGCCAGGACTATGGCGAGGGGTCGATCACGTATGTCGAGTACTCCTACGCGCTGAACTCCGGCTTCCCCGTCGTGAAGGTGCTCAACAAGGCGGGATACTACGTCGAGCCGACCTACCAGTCCGTGGCGGTGGCGCTCATGGCCGCCACCATCAACCCGGACCTCACGCAGAACCTGAGCGGCGTCTACAACAACGCCGACCCGCGCACCTATCCGATGTCGAGCTATTCGTACATGATCGTGCCGACGCAGCTGAGCTCGGTGTTCACGGCCGACAAGGGACGCACACTGAGCAAGTTCGCCAGCTACATGGTGTGTCAAGGGCAGCAGCAGGCCGCGGCACTCGGATACTCGCCGCTGCCGATGAACCTCGTGCAGGCGGCTTCCGCCGTGATCGAGAAGATTCCGGGCACGGTGGGCCCGGTCGACTTCAACAGCTGCAACAACCCGACATTCAAGGCCGGTGATTCGCCGTCGAACAACCAGCTCGCCGCTACGGCGCCGCAGCCCGCGGCGTGTGACAAGCAGGGGTCGACCCAGTGCACCGATGCCACCGGTGGCGCGACGACGACGACGCCGTCAACGACCGGTAACAGCGGTTCGAGCGGATCAACAGCCGGATCCGGGGCCGGCACCGGCACGTCCGCCGGTTCGGGCAGCGCGGCCTCCGGCACGGATCCGGTGTACGACGCCAACGGCAACCTCGTCTCGGGGAGCGCTTCGGGCGGCGGATCAGGTCAGTCGGCCGTATCGGCGCCGTTCACCCTAGCTTCTGACAGTTGGGGGGCGCCGCAGTACCTGATGCTCGCTGCCGCAGCGCTTCTCATCATGGTCGTGATCGTCCCCCCGCTGCTGGTGAGGCGATCTCGAAAGCCCCCGCGGCCGCGCAATTAGCGCGGGGAGGGCCCCTTTGTCGTCGTTTGAGCGGCGGGGGCCCACTCGAGTGATCTCGTTACCGTCCGGTTCATCCCGAATACATCCCACGACCTTTAGCTGATCGCGTCCGGGCGCGCCGTCGCCCGCACCAGGAGGAATGCTGTGTCCACGCGCCCGCGAATGAGCCGATCCCGGCTGTTCGCCTCGACGATCGCCGGTCTGGTCTGTGGCGTTCTCGCCTTCGGGGCGACGACCGTGGGGATCGGTGCGGCGGCGCCCGCCCAGGCCGCGGCCGACACCTCCTCGGCGGTCACCATCACGGCCGCGCAGCAGGATTCCGACATCGCGAACGCTCCGCTGCCGAGCCTGTCGGTGACGGTCTCGCAGACACAGAACCTCACCTCCCAGGGCATTCGGCTGACCTGGACCGGCGGCAAGAAATCGATCGCGCCGAGCGACGGGGGCAACGGCGGCGAGAACTTCCTCCAGATCTTCATGTGCTGGGGTGACGACCCGAACGACTCCACCCGTCCCGACCGCACGACCTGCGAGTACGGCGGAACCGGAGCGGTGGGTGCGACGCGCGACTCGTATCGCAGCATGGCTCTGGCCGACATTCCGGCCGAGGACCAGCAGTACTCGGCCGCGAACGCCGTGTCCTTCCTGCCGCCGTACACGGCGATCCCGTTCGTCGCGCGCAACGGCGCGCGAGTGGACGGCGTGAAGACCGACGCGGTCACGGGCAAGCGGTCGATCGACACGAGCGTGAACGTCAACAGCAACCAGTTCTTCACCTCGTACACCACGAACGAGGTGCCCTGGGCGGGCTCGGGCAACGACGGCAAGGGGTCCGTGAGCTTCGAGGTGCAGTCGCTCGTGGACTCGAGTGCGCTGGGCTGCGGCACTCCGCAGACGCAGGGCACGACCACCACGGGCGCTTCCTGCTGGCTTGTCGTCCTTCCGCGCGGCTCGTCGGACAACGGGTCGACGAACATCACGCAGTCCGGACTCTTCATCGACTCGTGGAAGCACGCACTCGCCGTCAAGCTCGGGTTCCTGCCCGTCGGTAGTCGCTGCCCTACCAATCAGGTAGAGCGTCAGATCCAGGGCAGCGAGCTTGCAACGCTCGCGGTGAACTCCTGGCAGCCTGTCGTGTGCAGTCAGGCGGGCGGCTCGGTGTACTCGCAGATCACGGGGGCGGAATCCGACGCGCTGACGGCCGCGGCGACGACCCCGGACGCCGCGCTCGCGCTCTCCAGCTACGCCTACCAGTCGCCCGGCGGGTCCGACCCGCTTCAGTACGCGCCGATCGCGCTGACCGGAATCTCGATCTCGATCGCGATCGACCGTTTCCCGAATCCGAACAGCAGCTCGGTGCCGCAGAGCTACCTCGACGCCGCGCGGAGCGCGTTCACGAGCATCAACCTCACACCCCGCCTCCTCGCGAAGCTGTTGACCTACTCGTATCGCTCGGCGTTGCCGCCCGGCGCCGACACGAGCTACCTCAAGGGCACCGCCGTCTACAACATCACCCAGGACCCCGACTTCCTCGCGGTGAACGACAAGGAGTGGGCGTCGCAGGTGCTCTCCGGGCCGGCGATCGCCGACATCATCGTTCCGCAGGGCCGATCGGATGCCGCGCACGCCGTGTGGGCGTATATCGCGGCGAACAAGGACGCATCCGACTTCCTCGCGAGCAAGCCCGATCCGTGGGGCATGGTCGTCAACCCGTACTACTCGACCGACGCGGGCGTGAACCCGACGGGCACCGCCTTCTCCGTCGACCGGCAGGACTTTCCCAAGGCCGACCCGGTGCAGGCCGATCCCGTGAACCAGAACCCGATCAACCTGATCACGTGGCGGCCGTACGCCAACAACCTGGCCAGCGTCGCGTATCTCACGCTGCGCGGCAACGGTCAGCTGCTCGGTCAGTGGAACCCTTACTCGATCCCGCCGAACTACGGCAAGGCCGCGCGTATGCTGCCCGGCGTTCAGCGCTTGATCGGTCTGACGAGCGCGTCCGCGGCCGCTCAGTACCAGGTCGTCACCGCATCGATGCAGAACGCGAACGGCCAGTTCGTTGCGCCGACGACCGACGGAATGCTGCAGGCGGCATCCGCGATGACTCCCTCGGGCACGTTCGGCAGGGTCGTCGACCTCGACCCCACCTCCGTGGCGGCCAAGGCGGCGACCGGGGCGTATCCCCTCACGATGCCCGTGTACGCGGCCGCCGATCCCACGACGATCTCGAGCGACCTGCGCAGCGCCTACGCGAGCTTCATCCGTTACGCGGTGAGCGCGCCGGCGCAGACGGTGGGCACCGACGTCGGGAGCCTGCCGCTCGGTTACGCGTCGCTCCCGTCGACCTGGGTGACGCAGGCGCTCACCGCCGCAGATGCGATCCAGAACGGCATCGCCCCGACGACGCCGACCGCCGCGCCGTCGACGGCGCCGGCGCAGACGAACGTCTACAACAATCCTGTCGCTCCCGTGGTGACGTCCTCGGGCGGGGGCGCAGCGGCCCCCGCGGCCGCGGGCGCGACTCCGGCCCCGTCGGCATCGGGCGCCGCCGTCACGTCCCTCTCGGCAGCCAAGACGCCGGATGACCCGGCCATCGGCGGCATCGCCGCGGCCGTACCGGCCAGCCTCGCCGGCGTGTTCGTCTGCGCCCTCGCATTCCCCGTCTTCGGTCGATCCCGACGACGCCTCTGACCAGCGGACACGCGCCGCTCCGAAGCATCCCCCCATCCCGCAACACCGCACGACAGCAGTAACGCAATCCGCACGTGAAGCAACTGAACACCGCACATTCCCACACACCCGAAAGGTACTGAGGTGAAACTCAAGAAGATCGCTGCGTTCGGCGCGGCATTCGGTGTCGCGATCGCCGGCTTTGGCGCAGCGACCGCGGCGCACGCCGACCCCGTGAGCGACGGCTACTCGATCGTCGGTTCGGACACCCTGCAGGACGCCGTCGCGGCGCTCGCGAACGGCACCACGATCACCGGCACGTCGGTGAAGGTGAGCGGCGCTGGCCGCGCGCTCGCATCCTGGGATGCCTTCACCCTCGGCGTGACCGGTGGCGTCGGCAGCATCCAGACCAAGCCCTACGGCCCGGTCTTCGACCGCCCGAACGGCTCGGGAGCCGGCCGTAGCGCCCTCCTCGCCTCCAACGGCGGCACCGCTTACATGTCGGGCTCGACGGGCACCCCGGCGTTCTCGTACGGCACCGGCTCGGTCAACGTGTCCGGCCAGGTCGACCTCGCGCGCTCCTCGTCGGTGAGCGGCACCGCGGGCACCCTCCTGACCTACGTGCCGTTCGGTCAGGACGCCATCGGCTACATGTTCAAGGTCGGTACTGCGTCGGGTAGCGGCAACGCCGCTGCGGCGACCGCCGCCATCCAGGCGCTCACCAAGGCCCAGCTGACCGCGATCTACTCGGCCAACAACAGCACGGACGCCAGCGCCGTTCTGAGCGGCTCGGGCTACACGCTCACCCCCGTGGGCCTCCAGTCGAGCTCGGGCACGTGGACCACGTTCCTGAGCAAGATCGGCGTCAGCACCCTCGGCTCCGCCGTCGACACGCGCAGCAACACCGCGCCCGAGAACGACGGTCGCGTGCTCACCCCGGGCACCAACGAGGTGCAGATCATCCCGCTCTCGATCGCGAACTACGTCGGTCAGCTCAACGGCGCGGCGCGCATCAACACGATGTCGGGTGTCTCGGTCGGCTCGATCGACGGCAACGTGCCGTTCACGGGCACCGCGCCGAGCCTCGTGCCGAACACGACGTACTACAACAGCTCCGACTGGGGTCGCACGGTCTACATCGTCGTGCCGACCGCCAAGATCACCTCGGGCAACGGCCTGTTCGATCAGGGTCTCTACAACCTGACCGACTCGACCTCGACCTCGAGCCTCACCTACTGGGGTGCCTCGGGCAGCCCGTCGACCACCAAGGCGGTCAAGGCCAAGTTCGGCTTCGGCGCGCCCACCGGTACCGCGACCACGCGTAACGGCTGACCCCTCACTCTCACGGACAACAGGAACAGAGGATCACTGTCATGAACAGCAAGCTCGCGAAGCGGGGCCTCATCGGCCTCGGTGCCGCGGTGCTCTCCGTCTCTCTCGCGGTGGTGCCGGCGTTCTCCGCCAGTGCCGCCGTCGTCCCCACGGTGGGCTCCGCCCACCCGGTCTACCTCGTCTCCGACATCGATGGCTCCGGCTTCGCCGCGGGTACGGTCAAGGGCTGGAACGACAGCGTTCTGGCCGACCCGCAGGCTTCGGACCCCACGTTCTCGAACAGCTTCGCCGTGCCTTCGGGCGCGACCGCTGTGCGCACGTTCATCTCGCCCCGCGGGCAGGAGTCGACCGTGTCGGCGTGGAACGCCTATGGCGCGCTCGGCCTCACCCCCGGCGGCATCCTGCTGCCGAACCTGATGCCCAGCGCCAACACCAACGCCGGCCTGGGCACGCCCTCCGGCAGCGGTGCGGTCGCCAACGCAGGTGGTGACTACTCGCTCGGTATCGCCTTCCTAAACAGCAGCAACCAGGTGATCGAGGCCGACTTCACGTTCATCACGGTCACGGCGAACGCGAACGCGAACCTCGCCACCTGGACGTTCGATGTGCCGGTCCCCGCGACCCCGAAGCCCAACTTCGCGAGCTACTCCGCGACCTCGGGTGCCTCTGCCGTGGTCGGCGCCACCGCCGTGCAGTTCGCGGCGACGGCGGCGAACGCGAACAAGAGCGTCGACGTCTGGCTCGAGGGCGCGTCCGCCAAGGCCGCCACCCTCTCGCTCGACGCGTCGGGCAACGCGATCTACTCGTCGATCACCGGCCTCGCGGTCGGCACCCGCCTCGCGCTGACCGATGCGGGCTCCGCGCCGGCCGTCGTCGACGCGTGGATCACCGCCACGGCCGTCCCGGCGCCCACCACGGCGCCGAACGCGACCACCAACCCGTCGACCCAGGTCACCATCCCGACGCCCGCGTCGGGTGTGACCACGGTGACGGTGCCGGCCGGTGCCGCGAACGCCAACAAGACGTTCTCGGTGTACGCGTGGTCGACCCCGACCTCGCTCGGCCAGGTCACGACCGACGCGAGCGGCAACGCGACGGTGGACGTCTCGTCCCTCGCACCGGGCGTGCAGCACACGGTCGCACTGACGGACCCGAACTCGGGTGCCTACGTCGCCTGGGGCACGTTCACGCTGACGAGCCCGACCGCAGGGTCGAGCACGGTGACGGCGAACGTCACGAGCTCCGGCAAGTTCGCGCTCGAGGGACTCGCGTCCTCGATCAACCTGACGCCGGCCGCCGCCGTCAGCCGTGGTGCCACCACGGCCGCGGTGCCGCTCGGACAGATCAAGGTGACCGATGACCGCGACTCGCTCCTCGGCTGGACGCTGAAGGCGGACGCGTCCGACTTCACGAGCGGCACGAACACGATCTCGAAGAGCGCCCTGGGCATCTCGCCGAGCATCGTGAGCGGCGTCAGCGACGGCATCGTGCTCGGCACCGCGCAGGTCGCGGGCGCTGCCGCCTACCCGGTGGCGACGCTGGCGCAGGCGGGGGCGGGCTACGGCACGCTTGCCGTCGGCACCCTGCTGAACGCCGACCTGACGTTCAAGGCGCCGAACAACGCGGTGTCCGGAACCTACACCTCGACCCTCACCCTCACGCTCGCCTCGAAGTAATCCTTCGACGAGCCGAGGGGTGACCCGAGGCGAACTCACCGTGTGGGGGAGGCGACCGCCTTCCCCACACGGTGCATCCGCATCTTCCCCGCTGTGCCGAGTCCCGAAAGTCCTGCCGATGTTCCGCTCGTCCCGTCCCGCGCGCCGCCTGCGGTGGCGCCTCCCCGCGCTCTTCGCCGCCGCCGCGCTGTCGTTCGCTCTTGCCGCGTGCACGGCTGCCGGATCCGCGACGGCGTCGGCATCCGCCGCCGCGGCGAACACCTCCGCGCACCCGCTCCACATCATCGGTGTCGATGGGGAAGCGCTCGCGGCCGGCACCGTGCGCGGATGGGACGCCGACGTCCTCGCGTCGCCGCAGGCGTCGGATACCACGTTCTCCCACGCCTTCGCTATCCCCGCGACCACCCAGACTGTCGTCGCCTTCCTCTCCGCGCGTGGTCACGAGACCGACACGGGTGCGTGGAACGCGACCGGGTGGATCGGCCTCACTCCCGGCGGCATCCTGCTCCCGAACCTCAAGCTCGGAGGTCTGACGTCCGCGGGCTCCGGCGACCCGTCGGGCACCGTCGCGGTCGCCCATCGGGGTGGGGACTACTCGCTGGGCATCGCCTTCCTCGACGCCACCGGTCGTGTCATCGAGGCCGACTTCACCGCGATCACCGTGACCGGCAACTCGAATCCCGAGAACGCGACGTGGACGTGGAGTGTCCCGGCCTCGTAAGACGCCTCCCGATCACGTCCCGTTCAACTTCGCGTCAAACGTGCGACGCATCTCCGACAGACCCTGAGCGAAAGATTCCTCTGTGTTCTCTGCACTTCCGACCCTCGCGCTGCGCGCGCGACGCGCGACCGCAGCCGCGCTGATCGGCCTGTCCCTCATCGCGGGCTTCGTGGTGGTCAGTGCGACCCCCGCGCACGCGGACGAGGTCGGCATCTCGACCGTGCCGGCGGGGTCCGACGGCAAACCCGACGGCCGCACCCGATTCTCCTATGAGGCGAACCCGGGTCAGCAGATCAAGGACACCTTCCTCGTCTCGAACACGGGCACGACCGCGCAGACCTACACCGTCGTCGGCACGGATGCCTTCAACGATTCGCAGGGAGAGTACGCGCTGCTCCCGACCACGCAGCAGCCCACCGGTATCGGCACCTGGGTGCACTTCGAGAACGGCACAAGCCGCATCTCCTTCGCCCTGGCCCCGGGTACGAGCCGCGCGGTGCCGTTCACGCTCGAGGTTCCCGCGGATGCCACCCCTGGCGACCACGTCGGCGGACTGCTCGCATCGGTGGTCACCCCGGGTTCCGAGGTCAGCCTGGATCGTCGGGTCGCGACGCGCCTGTACGCGCGGGTCGCCGGTCAACTGCAGCCGATGCTGTCGGTGGCGAGCATCAGCGCCGACTGGGGCGGCGACTGGTGGAACCCGCTGTCCGGCTCGGTGACGCTGCACTACGTCGTCAAGAACACCGGGAACATCGCCCTCGCCGCGAACACGACCGCCGCCGTGCGCACCTGGTTCGGCATTCCCGTCGGATCGAGTGTGTCATCGCCGCTCAGCGAGCTCCTGCCCGGCGAGACCGCAGCGGTCGACGTGTCGCTGACGGGCATCGCGCAGTGGGGTTTCGTCAACCCGGGTGTGACGGTGAGTCCCTTCGTGCAGACGCAGGATTCCTCTCTCGGGCTGCCCGCCCCCGTCGTCTCCCGCGACACGTTCGTGCTGTCCCCGCCGTGGGTCCTCCTGATCCTCGTGGCTCTCGGGGTCGGTGTGTTCTTCCTCGTGCGTTGGTGGCGCCGCCGGCAGGAGGCCCGTGCGCAGGCGTGGATCGACTACATGGAGGCCCAGCAGGCGGCATCCGTCGAGCCTGACCTCGTCTCGGCATCGGGTGAGGCGCCGACCTCGTGAGCGCGTCGTCGCGACGCGCACGGATCTCGCTGGCTGCGCTTCTGCTGCTCGCGTCGGGTGCGACCGCCGGCATGTTGCTGGCGCCGCCGGCCCAGGCGGACGACTCGAGTCAGGGCGGCGGCAATGTGTCCGTGACGATCGATGACGGCTCCACCCCGTCGCCATCGGCGTCCGCGACCCTCGGCGGCGCAGACGAATCGGGAAGAACGCCCCCGCCGTCGACCGTCGGGGGTTCGGGGGGCGGATCGACGACCACGACATCGGGCGGCGCCGGTTCGAGCGGCGGTGGTGCCACGACGGAGTCGTCGGGCGGCACGGTGGTCGGAGGCATCCTCTATATGGGCGGCCTCGCGTCGCAGGGCGAGCCGGCGGCAAATCCCGCTGAGGGGTCGGTTTCACTCTGGTTCAGTGTGCGCAACATCTCGAAGTCCACGATCGACGCCGACGTCACCTTCTGGGTGAGCAACGCTCTCGGGGTGCAACTCGATGCGTACAGCACCCGCGTGGCGGGGCTGGCACCGGGTGCGACCCAGGTGGTGACGGCCAAACTGCATCACATCGGCCAGTGGGGCCTCGTCAACGCGCACGCGACGCTCACCCCGCCGGCAACCGTCGACGGCCGTCAGGTCGCTCCGGTCACGCGCGATGCGGTGGTCTTCGTGTTCCCCTGGCTCGGCACCACGACCGTCGCCGCCGTGGGCGGCTCGTTCCTCGCCTGGGCCCTGGTGCGTCGGTTGTTCCCAACGGTGATCGCGGTGAGCACGCGATGACCACGATCGAATCCTCCGACGGCGCCGCGATCCCCGGGGCACCTGCGCACCCGGCCCGCGCATCGCGCCTCGAACGTCCCTTGAGCCCGCCCCGGCTGCCACCCCCACCACCGCGGCGATATGTCGTTCCGCGCCAGGATGTCCCGAGGGAGCCGCTGACGCCGTGGCAGCTGTTCATTCGAGGGGTGCTCGCGATGATCGTCGCGCTGTTGATCATGTTCATCCTCGACCTGGTCGTGTTCGGTCCGATCCAGCACCTCGCCGCCCAACAGCAGTTGCGCGACACCTATGCCGCGCAACTGGCCGAGGGAACCGCTCCGGTCAGCGAGGGTGACTACAACGGCGTCCTCCTCGGCGACGGGGCACCGGTCGGCATCCTGACCATTCCGCGCATCGGCGTCTCGGAGGTGCTCGTCGAGGGCACGTCGAGCGCGGATCTGCGGCTGGGCCCGGGACACCGTCGCGACACAGTGCTCCCCGGCCAGGTGGGCGTGAGCGTCATCATGGGCCGAGCGGCCGGTTTCGGCGGTCCGTTCGGTTCCCTCCAGGCGCTGCAGCCGGGCGACCAGTTCCAGGTGCGAACCGGTCAGGGCCTCAACACGTTCGAGGTCATCGGGCTCCGCTATGCCGGCGATCCCAGCCCGCCGTCGCTCGCGAAGGGGGAGAGCCGCGTGATCTTGATGACCGCGCGCGGACTTCCGTTCGTGCCGGTGGGCGTGGCGTACGTCGATGCGCGCCTCGTCGGCGACGGGCAGGCCGCAGGGCTGCGTCAGACGACACCCCTGACCCTGCCTGCGGCCGACACCGTGATGGCCACCGACACCTCGACGGTCTGGGCGCTCGTGTTCGCGTTGCAGTTCTTGATCGCGGCCGAGATCGCGGCCGTCTGGGCGTGGCGGCGCGTTGGCCGGCGCAAGGCCTGGATCGCCCTCGTTCCCGTGCTGCTGCTGGCGAACCTGTTCGTCGCCGACCAGCTCGTCCGCCTCCTCCCAAACCTTCTCTGACCCGGAGCCACCGATATGTCCGACCCCCGCTCTTTCCCGGCCGCACCCTTGGCGGGAACACCCTCCGATGGGCCCGACCCCGAGCCTCACACGCAGGTGTTCGTCGTCGATGAGACGATGACCGAGGTGGTGCATCCGGGGGATCTGGACGTCGCCCCCGCCGTCGGGGTGCACGGTGCCCCGGCCGACGCCGAGCTCAGCATCGGTGCCCGTCCGGCCTCTGCGGCGGACGAGCCGGCGCTGCCGCCGGTCGAGCCCGGGCCCGATGCCTCCGCCCCCGCGACCGACGGCGCCTCGACGCCCGCGGAGCGTGACCCGTCACTCCGCCGCGATCGGCCCCGGCGCGGTGCGTTCGTCGGCCGTGCGATGGGAACCGTGCCGGGCCCGGCGCCGACGGGTCTCGCTGCCCGCGTGCGCGCGTCGGCCGCGTCGTTCCTCGGCGGCTCGCCATCGCCGGGTGAGCGGGTCGACGTGACCGTCGCGCCCCCGGCGGTCCTCGTGCCCCCCTCACGCCTCGAGGCCCGCTCCATCTCCGCCTGGTTCGGGGACCACCTCGTGCTGCAGGATGTCTCGCTGCAGATGCCCGCCGGTCAGATCACCGCACTGATCGGTCCTTCCGGCTGCG
>Ga0209952_1001852_pt1 | contig 16858 bp, 18 predicted proteins | sample ThiBiot_750_biof_2_FD_183951 | JGI IMG/M metagenome (GOLD analysis project Ga0209952, IMG submission 183951) | Wastewater bioreactor microbial communities from Cape Town, South Africa - Thiocy_cont_750_biof (SPAdes) | ecosystem: Engineered > Bioreactor > Thiocyanate-remediating >...
AAATGATGATAATGTGCATCTTTCTGCTCTCCATTAGCCTTGTACATGTCGATTATTCCTTTGTTTAAACTCGTAACTAACTAAAAAACAACAACTCAATATTCACTAGATTAGATCGTCTTTCTTTTCTTTTCTTTTCTCTTGTTTGACGACGAGTGTTTGCTAGGAGATCTCTAAATATATTATTCCATCAGTGGTATCTCGAAGTCAAATAGACTTGATGAAGCCAGATATTCTAAATAGTGCCTATCAAGTACATGTCTAATTGCAATAGTGAACCACTCTTCTTCTTCTTCGCCATAGTCGCCGTCGTCGTCGTCTCCTTCTTCTACTCCTCACATTTTCATCTCGTCTTTTACTTTACTTCTTTCCCTGACCCATTAATATGAAGGTGTTCTTTCTTTCTCTCTTACTTGAATTGATTGGAATAAAAAGGTAACAACGTTTCTTTGTCTAGCTCCTCTCCCTCTCTTTTTCTCTCTCGTCTCTCTATTCAAATAGATTTTCTTCATTAAGTCACTAAGATAGACATTTTTATTTCATCTCGTTCTTCGTACCACCCATTTACTGATGTGTGTATGGATATATACCTATGTACGTGGGGGTATTATATTTTTGCTGTTCTTGTGTAACACACGAGACTTATTCATTGAGTCTTTCGCACTGGCCTGCAAATTTTCTTTTTTCTTCTTTCTCACTATGTTGAAGATTCAGTTTATGATAGAAGCCAGTCAGAATAAAATTACTATCTGTTGGTCATTGAACACGCAACATACATGTTTAGTCTATAATTCTTTTTTTCCGTTTCGTGCCGTTTATGTCTATCTCATTTCTCTCTTTTTTTTTCATTCACTCATTCTTTTTATCTAGACGAAGTTAAAACTATGATTGAGACACTTGGTGAGATTAGCTTCATTCATTTCGATACGTTTTTCTTTCTCAGATAAAAACAGGCGATAATAAAAAATGGATCATGCCCGTCTGCCTACATGCATACATACATACGCATAAATGAATAGTTCTAGTTTGTGCAAAAATGCAAATCGATGCGAATGCCATCACTCTTCGAAAGACAAACAGAAGAAGAAAAAAACTCAGACCGACGAAACAGAAAAGAAGAAGAGAAAACCTGTAAGATAAACGCATGATAATGTAAAATAATGGTTCTTAATACTTTTTCTCCAACTAGATTCTTTGTTTTTTTACTTGGCATTTCTCTTCTTCTTTTTTTCTTCTTCTTCTTCTCTTTTTTACCTTTCTATGCTCTTAATCAGTGATACAAGTTATGTTTTAAATGGCACACATACACGTGTCTGTTGCTCCTCATTTTATTTCCCAGTAAAAACGTTTCCTTTTCTTGACATCTCGTAATTTTAAATCTGTGTTCGTTTCTTGATTGCAATAAGTAATAGTTGAAAAGTTAATTCGATCAATTTCTCGTACGGCTGACAATGAGCAAGATAAGATAGAATGTCGAAAACAATCAAAATCAACTTCACTATTCTCTTCCCGTTTTTTTTGCTTTTCTTCACTTTTGTTTTACATCATCCCACGAAACGATGTTAAAAAGAAATGTTCTCAGTCATTTTTTGATTCTAGTTTCATCAGTGTGAATAAATGGTTACGAGCGAATAAATAATCAACACAATGGACGATCAAAATTATCAAATAAATAATAATAATGACGATGATGATGAGGAACTTGTTAAAAATACTGAAGTTAGTCTAGAATATTCTGCTAATGGGAATTATGAAGATGATGATAATCTCGAACAGGGTATGAAAAATAAAAGAAAAATATTAAATATGAAAAGAATTTCTTTTATTAGATACACATGAGTCATCTAAAACGCCAATTCCCGAATCAATGAATGATGAAGATGAAAATATTGATCAACTTGAAAGTTCAATATCAAAAATAAATATTGATATAAATGAAAACAAAAAGAAGACACTTGTAAGAGCTTTTCTCGTTGATCTTTTCCTCCTTCTGTTGATCAATAGACGAGTTGGCATGATATATTCTCTTGTTTTCGATAAATTCTTATTAATTTAATAAGAGAAAAAGATCTTGAACTCGCATTTGTCCTTTTTATTTTTGTTATTGCTCCTGTTCATCAATTAGTTTCGAGTCGATGAATAAATATGTATATAGGCGAAGGCGTATGTCTACCCATCTGTCTATCTATCTCCTCTGATATATTCTATGCTCATTGCTTCCCTTCTGTCCAGTTCTTTTAATGCATCTATTGTCCTTGCTATTGGCATTCTGATAAAAAAAATCGAAGAATGCGTTTCTCATTGATGAATAATAATAGGAAAGAAGAAAAAACCGGGAGAGATAGAATGAAATATTCCACTTCCGTTGTCTGCTGTGTTTTCTCATTGAATATAAGAATTGTTCAAAATATTGCTGGTCTTCTATGTTAATCGCGTGTCATTCATTTTCTCTCTTTCGTTGTCTTTTTTTTTCTCTTTTTTTTGACGCCGCCATTGCGTTGTCTTCGATGTTGATGATGATCATGCTGTTGATGACGCGGACCAGGACCAAGACATTTTTTAGCATATATATTGGCGAAAAGAATTCATCGTCTGATTGATCCATCGCTTATTTGACGTTGTCTTTGTCTCTTTCTCTGGCACTTGCATTTCATCCTCGCGTTCAAATTTCCATCGCTTTCGATATGTGTGTCTCTCGAAGAATTTTTTTCCTTTTCTTTTCTCTCTCGTTTTTGGCCATCCTTCATATTGACAGATGGGGAGGATAGCCTCGACGCTGAAGTTCGCGAAGAAAAGAAGATAGAGAGAAAAGACGAAGAACAGTCAGCGAACCAGCCACCAAGAAAAAGAAGAGATAGGCATAAATGAGAAATGAGATTGATAGAGCAAACGAACTATATGTTTTGGCATTGAGACAGCAGTCTAATATTACTTTCCATACATTTTTTTTCTACTACATCGATAATACTACTACTACTTGCAATATACTAACGCGTCGTATGAATCGATTCGAATAACGCGAATGCCTTCATTGTCATCAACTAGTACAACGGGGGCGAAACCTCGTCGAAAACATCATCACCATCATCATCATCGACATTGTCAGCGTCACGTGAGTTGTTTTTTCTTTGTGTTCGTTAGATTTCTCAACATTGCAAAAGTTTCCCTTGAGAAGACGAGAAAAACTTGCACTTGCATGATTATTATGAGCTGAGGAGAGAGAAAAAAATTTGATGTATATGTGTAATTGAAAGTATGGATCAATTGTGTCTGCTTTTCTTTTTTTTTTTATAAAAGAGAAAACACAACAAGTGTAGAGTCAACTCATCCTTCTAATTGCATGTGTTGATCGTTGTCGACTCGTCGATTCACGAGTGTTCTTTCTCTTCACCATTCTATCGATCTATTGTTATGACTAAAATATGCGACTTCTGTCTGTATAATTCTTATAATTGCTTTTGTTTGCGTTTTTTTTCTTCTTCTTCTGTCCAGACATTACTTTACTTTTTAAGAAAGAAAATATGATAGACATATAAATAGTGTGCTGGCAGTTGATACTTAAGTTGTTCGACAACAGAGCATAATGTCATTTATACCATTACTAATTCAAGGTTAGAACGTGTTTCGTAATGCTAATCACGAGTAGAGAAAAAGATGAAAGAATTTCTCAAAGAAAAAAAATGTCTTGCTTCTGGATAAACACCTGTTTTTTCATGTGCTTTATTATTGCATAGGTCGATGAAAATGCTCTACAATCATCATCTGTAATCACTACGAGCCCAGACGATAATGGACCGTTATCGGCGACAACGACAATAACAACAACAGCAGCAACGACAATGACTACGAAAACGGATGATCAAGCATCACCGCTCAATCATCATACTCTACGTAAGAAAATACGGAAATGTTTACTGAATAAATCGTTATTAAACATTTCTTTTTCTCATCTCGCTTATATAATTACTTGAATTTTCCGGTTCTTCCACAACATTAGTTAGGCTCGAACAAATGATAGTTTTCCAGTTTGTCTAAATATAAATATCTTTATTAATGTTCTTGTTATTCTCACAGGAGAGAGAGAGAGAAGGAGAAAGAAAGGAAGAGGACAAATGATGCAAACTAGAAACTCGATTAGAAATCTAATCAATAATATCTATCTACGTGTCTATCTATCTATCTATCATTTTCTTTTGATCTTTTAATTTCAGGTGAAAATCAGCAAGTATCTGATCGTGCATCTCCTGTCAATGGTCCCGGTTTGGCTAAACCGATAGCAATGACATCATCTTTCAAAGAACAGCAACAACCGTCGTCGTCATCATCATCATCGTCGCCAAACATGAATCCCGTGGGCAAGAAACGTATTGATGCTGCATTAGAGAAAAATATCGAAACTATCGTTACACAAGTCCGTCGTACAACTACTAAACCGTCTCAATTAACACAAAATGATCTTCAATTATTCGACAGTACAACATCTCTGGATAGTATTAAGAATGGTCATCATTCACGTGAAACAACGCCGATTACTTCAAATACAAATAGCAAATATACGTCATCGTCATCACGTGAAATGACGCCTGATTCTATTAATGCAGATTCAGCTAATGAAGATCAGCAACAAACAGTTAGAAATGGACATCACTATCATCGGTCGATGAACCATCATCAACCTGCTGCTGCTACTGTTGTTCCTCCTTCTCATCTTCCTCCATCTCATCATCCTTCTGTACTTACTTCATCAGCAACTGCTGACTTAACTAGCCCATTCAATTCATCTTACGGCCCACAACCGTGGCCGCCTGCTGTGTATCCATTTGCTCATCCACATCATGGACTTTATTTACCTTATCCTCCACCACCATTAGGATCTACGACAACACCAACTAATGGTTTACCACCATTCTATCCATCATATGATCCATTATTTATCGAACAACATTACGGTCCACAAGGATTATCTGCATTTTATACTCAACAACAACAACAAGCTCGTCTTTTACAAGAACAATCGACTATGTCAGGTACGCCCAATAGTTCGCCTTCGTTTAGAGAGTCTCAATCGTTAACTGATATCTATAATAATACGATGTCGAATCGTCTAAATGCACGTCTAACAAATCTAAATGAACAACAACAAATGATGTTATCTCATCTTTATCTTAATCAAATAAATTCACTTCCATATGTAACTCTATATGACAATTCACCATCAGCACGAACACCGAGATCAAATGGAGATACTGGTGAGAATGAAATACATATCGTTCTCGATGTTGTTTATTTGTGTTTGTTTGATGTTTCACACGTTTATATATTAAATCTGCTAGTTCTTTTGAGAACATTCTTATTGATTTATGTATTTACTCATTTATTTAGATAATCTCTCATCAACATTAACAACTCCAACAACAGAACATAGTGAACATTCTCCTGGTGGTAGCGGTGAATCAATCAAATCTTCAGATTCAATGTCCAATGGATATCGAAAAAAGAAACCTCTATCTCAACATCAAAGCAATAATACTAATATAAATACTACTAATACTAATAATAATGTTAATGATAATATTACTAAATTATCTCCTGAAGTATCATCAGATGGTACTGGTGCAAATGATGCTGATAGTGTTGTTTCGCATGAAAGTCAAAAATCGAATACAACTGCAAGTATGCCAGTACTTGAAGATGGACTATCCGATTCAGAAAATCGAAGTGATGACGAACAAATCTCACCGTCGAAATCCAAAGCAAATGGTCGACATCAATCAACTCAAAGTGATTTTCTCTATGATTCAAATCATTCATCATTAGTTACATCTTCTCATAAACGACAATTTGCTAAATCAACACCAACAGCGACAACCAATGGTTCAGAATCACCTTCTCAACAGCAGTCATTCTATATTCGTCCACCTCCACCATCATCTTTCGTTCAACCTGTGAAATCCACTCGTTCAACTCCTCTGATTCAATCAAATGAACCTCAACATACTCAACCAACAAATAACGTTCCCGAAGAAACATCAGCAGCTCCTGCAGGTAAATACGAATTTTCATGTACAGTTAACTGCCATACAAATATAATAACTGATAAAATCAAAAGTACTAATCAACAAACGAACTTTAGATGAAGGAACTGTTAATCCCAAGCCAATTAAGAAAAAGGGTTTGTTTCGCATGTTCAATTTCCTTTCCCATTTCGTATTGATTTCTATTATTTTTTTTTCGCTTACGTTTTGTGGTCAGAATTTCAGCATGATCGATTTTCTTTATCGAAATTTTCAACAAATCTTGAATTAACATGTGTTTTTCTGTTTAGATTACGATACCGATGAAGAAACTGATAAACTACTCGGTGTAGAACATCGTATTAATGCCAAAAATCAAGCTATCCGTGATGCTGTACGTGTTTCAAAGATGAAAGAATAAATATTGAACGACATTTTTTTTTCTTTCCTTAGGCTATTTCAAAACCAACAAACAAACCGAAAAGTCAAGAAGGTAATTATCCTTTTACTATCTTACTTCGAAATAAACTAAAAATTTTCACATTTTTTTTTCACTTTCAATTTTAACCCAAACTAATTTCATTTTCTTTCTCTTTTGTAAGTAATCACTAAACAAAAAAACCGCTCCTAACATGTGTTGTCATTGTGTTCGTTCTTGTTATCGCATGTCATTCCCTCATTTCAAATATTTCCAATCATTCTTAATTATTTATTTTTTGTTTTTTTTTGCTTTAGCTCTTACTCGTGTTATTGTTGATCCAGAAAACTCGTCAGTACTTATCGAAGGCGTTCTCTTTCGTTGCCGATATCTTGGGTCGACTCAATTACTCGTCGAAGGCAATCCAACAAAAGCTTCACGAATGATGCAAGCACAAGAAGCTGTCGGACGTATTAAAGCTCCACAAGGTGAAAGTCAACCATCGGTTGAAGTCGATCTATTCATATCAACTGAGAAAATTATGGTTTTAAATACGGATCTACAAGATATTCTTATGGATCATTCGTTACGATCAATATCTTATATTGGTTAGTTTAGTTTAAACGAAAGTTTTTCTATTTGAATTTATTTGTTCTTCAGCGGATATCGGTGATCTTGTTGTGTTAATGGCTAAACGACGTTATTTACAACATGCAGATGATCATACGAATGGAAATGATGATTCTCAAGATCCAACAACCACAACAACAACAACACGTCGAGTTGTGTCAATAAATCAAAAAATGATTTGTCATGTTTTCGAATCTGACGAAGTAAATTTGAATAAATATGCCATTTTTTTGGTTAATATTATTTCTTGTTTTTATCATCAGGCTCAATCAATTGCTCATTCGATAGGTCAAGCATTTCAAGTGGCATATGTCGAATTTTTAAAAGCCAACGGTATTGATGATCCAAGTTTTACACGTGATATTGATTATCAAGAAGTACTCAATCAACAAGAAATAGGCAGTGAAGAATTAGATCGATTTTCGAAAAAAGAATGTCAAAGAGAAGTAAGATGAAGTTCTATCTTCGAGAGTAAAAAATCTCATTTTCTCTCCGCTAGGTTATCATTCCTAAAGCTAAGAACGAACCGCTAGGGATTGTTATTGTTGAGAGCGGTTGGGGTTCGATGCTTCCAACTGTTGTTATTGCGAATATGATGCCAACTGGACCAGCATCAAGGTTAGTTTGTTTTTTAAAGAAAAACATTATTCTTACTAATAAAAAAAATGATTTTATTTTATTTCTCAGATGTGGTCATTTGAATATCGGTGATCAGATAATATCAGTTAACGGAATTAGTTTAGTGGGACTGCCGTTATCATCTTGTCAAACACAAATTAAAGTATTCTATTATCTATTATTAACGATCAAAATCCAAACGAGAATATTTTTGTTTACATAGAATGTTAAACATCTGACAACTGTACGATTAGTTGTTGTTCCTTGTCCGCCTGTTGTTGAAGTATTAATACGAAGGCCAGATACGAAATATCAAGTAGATAAACTTCTTTTAAGAAACAAATGTTCATTCTGCTCTTTTTTTCATTCATTTCAGCTTGGTTTCAGTGTACAAAATGGCATTGTAAGTCGATAGAAGTTGATTATGATTAATAATTTCTTTTATTTGAATTAGATCTGTAGTCTACTTCGTGGCGGAATTGCTGAACGAGGTGGTGTACGTGTTGGCCATCGAATTATTGAAATTAACGGACATAGTGTTGTTGCAACTCAACACGAACGAATTGTTAGCATGTTATCAAATTCAGTTGGTGAAGTAAGTTATCTATGATTTTCGTTGATATTATTCGAATCAAAATGTTTTTCTTTTCTTTTAGCTTCGAATGAAAACAATGCCAACACAAATGTATCGTTTACTAACTGGACAAGAAAATCCCACATATATATGAAAGTCTTTCTTGTTGTTTGTTTGTTTCTTTGTTTTTTTTTTATATTCTTATTCTTATTAAAAATTCTTCTCAACATCGTCTTCAGTATTCGATCTCAAATTCAATTTCATTTGTTGTCCTTTTAACTCAAAGAGTCGCACAAACACAATAACTAAATATAATACATAAATAAATGTGTACATTGATTGTTTCTTTTTTTTCTCTCTTCCTCTCTCTCTCATTCTTTTTTAAATAAAATCCTTTTCTCTGTCGAACAACGAAATGTGTGAACAGTGTTTAATGTATTTATTCTTCTTTTGAAACAGAAATTCAACGTAATAGATAATCATTGCCTTTGTTCGTTCATTTTTGAATTTCATAACAATCTCTAGAAACTCATGTACTCATGTTCAGCCTTCTTTCTTTTTTTATTGTATACATTTTTCCTTTTTCTCTTCTTCTTTTTTTTTGTTATATGTTCAGTCAGAATGATGAAACTGATTAAAAAAAGAAAACGAATCGAATCTATTTTCTTTTGAATTCTCAATCATAAACGATAGATAGATAGATAATTAACTTGAGTGTGAATAAATCATGTCGTAAAGAGATAAAATTGAATTATTTTTATTATTGTGCTATGTTTCACAAACAAAAAACAGAAGACACACATCGGATTAAACATGGAATGAGAATCTGACGACGGAAGAGAAGAGAAGAAAAAAGCAGACCGTGAATTTCTTGTTGATAAATGTATTATTTTAAACTGCATTGGTTTCATTTTTCTCTTTTTGATTATTTGATGGTATGAATTGAAGTGGTTTGGCATTGATTGATACGGATGATGAAGTATTATCGACTTTTTCGAACGTATTCAAAACATCGAGTAGCGATTCAATAGCAGGTTTTAATTCAAGTGTTTCTCGAAAAAGAACTTCTTTTCGTTCGTAGACATTCAAACGTCGCGTTCGATCATCGAGTAAAGCTTGTAATTGTTGACAATGCCGTTCCAGTACTTGATGTGATTGAATTAGTTTTTTCAATTCATTATCTTTTTGTTGTAAACTGGTTTGTTGTTCATGAACAAGTTGTTCTAAATCTTGATTACGATTAAATAGCATTTGTAAATGATTGTTTGCTTCACGAATTGTTGTTCGTGTCAAAACATTCGATGAACGAGTCGATGACGATTCATTATCAGTCGATGAGACCACATGTTTATTAACGGTTCCGTCAGTCATGATTTCATAATTTGTTGTCTGTCTTCTTCAAAAAAATGGCACATGCATGATGATTAGGCCATTGCTTGAGTCAATGATTGACGAATAAGGTTTTACGAGACGCTAGTAGCGACAACATTTTTTTGCTGTCTCCGGATGTTCATTGAATTGAGGTTATTTGTTCGTTTTTTGATTAGTTCGTAAATGTGCAAATTGAATATTACAGAATTTGATCGACCGACCGACCGACCGATCAAGTGAATGAAAAAGCAAAACTCTCGAAAACGTAATCAGGTGTAATGTCTGATGATTTTTTTTCTTCTCTTCCATCGAATTCAAATGGCAATATATTGTTCTGTCTCGAATGATAATTATACTTTGTCTTGCAATTGAAATTTCTTACAATATTCTTGTTGACAGCTGTATTCGACATAAATCTACTTGTTTCTGTTTTTTGCACGAGATTAAAAATGAATAAAAAACGAGAGAAGAAAAGGATTGTTTCGAACTTGACCGACAATAAGCGATTTTATTAGTAGCACAAAAATTCAATCACTGTTGACACGATCGACTATACAAAAACTAAATTAATACAGTTCAACTGAAGTGGAAAGAGCTGATAATCGGATTGACAATTCTTTGGACATAAAAGAAGAAGATGTTTATTATGACGTAATAATTCATTTCACTGGTTTCATTAGAATTCTAAATCTTTTCTTCTCCACTTCAAGTGCGTGTTACGGCACACCGATATGCTCATCATTTCATTCATATCAAAGTACTTGAAATTCGTTATGCACATATGCATATTTGTCCTTCTTTTGTTAATCATTTCGTTTTTTTTTCTCGTTCTTTTATTTGTTAAACTTGACAAATGACCATCATCACTACTTGTCAAGAATATCGAATTTAAGCTGCTGATTTGTGATTGAGGTACGAAAAGAGAAGAAATACGATTTAGTATCACTTACAGTCGATGAAATTATTTCGACGCATATCTTATAATACTCTTCCCATAGTTGATTCTTTTTTGTTCTCATTAATGAGACAATGCAAAATAATGACCTTCTTTTTTATCATACGAATCAACTTCAATCAGTAGTATTCTATTAATATTTGTTCTCTAATCGTTTCCTTATTATAGTCCACTAGGGTTTCATCTGCCAATAATTTGTACGAATCCGTAGATATGTTTGTATCACCTGTCCAACATTAACTTTTTTCTTCTTCTACTATATTTTAACAACGAATGTTATTTTTTTTGTTCTGTCTTTCCCTCTCTCTCTCTCTCTCTCGCAGTCTGTTCGTCGTTCTCTATTTGCATTACCTTTGATTCTAAATGATATATAAAACTAACGGTCATGAGTAATCATCGTCCATTTTTTGGAACAGGTGAATCCTGCATATTTTTCTTCGATGTATTATTTCATTTCTTTTTCTTATACTATTCCATTGCAACATCAGACCGATCGATTTCTTTGCTTGTCGTATTTCTATACCGTTTCTTTTCTTCTGTTATTTTTTCATTCAATCAAGAAAAAAAAATGCATACACGAATGAATTTACAGACAAACGATGTTCTCCTCCTCTCTCTCTCTCAGTTTTCTTTTTATTTTCTTTCGTTTTTCTTTCCTTCATAATTTTATAGTCAATGCACAACATGTGCTGCAGGACATCATTATAATTATACGAAATTACTTGCACGAAAATGATCAAAACAACAAGTCTAACATCAAAATCAATCACAAACAGTTCAATTATATACTCCATCGACAACATCATCATCGGGTTCGATGTGTGAGACAGATCCGTCGTCGTTAAGTTCGTCCTATAAGAGTAACAATGGTGCTAATCATATGCTCGACGATATCAATGGCCTTCCACAAGATGAATCAACGTTATCGTTGATAAATTTAGTTGATAAACTTAAACGTGAACTGACAGTCGTTAAACAAGCTAAAAGTCAGTTATCGACTTTGTACAAAGTAAGTTTAAGAAAACATCGACGTTTTAGTTTAGTTTTGTTATTGTTTTCAATTGTTTCTTCCGAGCAAACAAAAATTCTTTCGGTCGATTATATTTTATTTTACTTTCATTACCTACTGTTCTTTCTAATGTTTCTATGAATAGAAAATAACCAACATCAAGGTTTAGAAAAAAACACGAATTTGATTGATTGAATCGATTAGATGAGATACGAGCATTGTCTCTACCTGCGATTTGTTGTTTGTTTGCATTTAGTAAATAAATACAGATATGAAACATTGAAAACGAATAGAACTTAACCTTGTCTTATTTATTTTAATGTTGTGATGTGTATTATTTGCTTTAGGTAAAATGCAAATCAGATCTTGACAAATCAGCTAAAATTACCAAACTTCGTCTGCAATATGAATATGAATTGAATACGTTTTGCAAACAGGATCAAAAAGATCTCGTCTGTTATTTGCAAAGACAATTGTTAAATCGCGATCAACGTCTTGCAGAACAATCGTACGAACTTGAACAATTGAAAAATTTATCTTTTACGAATAATAACAACAACGATGATACAAGTACGAATATTATTAAAAAAATCGTGCCACTGCAAGTATTACGCACAAATAATCCTGACATTATAATTTCAACGGTAAGTCAAGTATCGTTTTATCTTTTTGTTATTTTTTTTGCGCGTTTAATTCTTAAACCGCCATTACTCGTTTGAGTTGCCTTGCGATGTCCTCTTTTCTCTGCTAAATCAAAGATGATTCACTATACATACTACCCTTGATATAAAGTCGTTCTGTCTCGTTTTTCTCTACGCCTTAATTTTTGTTCTCTCTTCTCTTTTTCTACACACAACGTGATTCGATAAATATACGTACTTATATATAGTATACTTACTTACCTTTCTTACACACAAATCACAAGTATAATCGAAAAAAAAGAACATTACTCGTTAAAAATGCCTGGCGACGAAGCAAAACAGGGTGGACAAAAATCGAACGACGGTGATTCTAAATCAGCCGAAAAGGATAACAAAAACAATAACAACAACAACAACAACAATGCTGCTGGCGGCGATAAAGGTGGATCGAAAAATGACTCTGCTGCTGCTAAAGGTGGTGGTTCGCAGGAAGGCGACAAAGGTGGATCGAAAAATGATTCTGCTGCTGCTAAAGGTGGTGGTTCACAGGAAGGCGACAAAGGTGGATCTAAAGGCGGAGACGCTAAATCTGGAGGTGATAAGGGCGGATCTAAAGATGGAAATGCTAAATCTGGTGGTGATAAAGACAATGCTAAAGGAGGTGATGCCAAATCTGGAGGTGATAAAGGCGGAGACGCTAAATCTGGCGGTGATAAAGGCGGAGACGCTAAATCTGGCGGTGATAAAGGCGGAGACGCTAAATCTGGCGGTGATAAAGGCGGAGACGCTAAATCTGGCGGTGATAAAAACAATGCTAAAAAAGGTGATGCTAAAGGTGGTAATAAAGATGAAGCATCAGGCGGCGGCGAATGGGAAGGTGGAGATGCAGAAAAAGGTGCCAAACTTTTCAAAACTAAATGTGCTCAATGTCATAGTGCTGAAAAAGGTGGAGGTAATAAACAAGGACCTAATCTTTTCGGCTTATTCGGTCGACACACTGGTCAAGTTCAAGGTTTTAATTACAGCGATGCTAATAAAAACAAAAATATTACGTGGGGCGGTGATACACTTTGGGTTTATTTGAAAGATCCAAAGAAATACATTCCTGGAACGAAAATGATCTTTGCTGGTTTGAAGAAAGATGACGAACGAAAAGATTTAATTGCTTATCTAAAACAAGCATCGGATGGTGACAACAGCAAATAGTCTCTCTTCCTCATTTTAGTTACATTGTATATAGTATATTCGTCTTTTTTTCTGTTTCTTGTTCAATATTTATTCCCGCTAGTCAAATTTCGAATCGGTTTACATTTTGCGCGTAGAATTGACCTTAACATTTCAATAATTCTGCTATCAAGTAGAAAATACATTTATAAAAATAAAAAAAGGCTATAGTAAGGTGTAGATTTTAAGTGAAGTTCTTTTTTTTTCCTGTTGTATTGTGATTTGCAACAGCTGGTTGACGATGAAGATGTTTCTTTCTCTTGTTATAATATTTTCTTTCATTTGGCTCATATACATACATCCACATACATATGAGTGATTGTCAAGTGACTATCATCGATGAGTTATGGCACAACGAGGAATTGAATACTGTAGGGATTTTCGTTTTATATTATTTATATTTATTAATTCTTTTTTTTTCTAATATTAATTATATTCTATTATTTAAATTTCTTTTGTTCCTTTTTTTTGTTTTATAAAATTAGAACCAACATGGGCACGACGAACATGAACGGAAATTGCATAAGCAGAATAGTGAATTACAAGATCGCGTCAAACGTTTCGAACGACAATTTGAAGTTCTCAAACAAGATCAGCCAGTATAAATAAATAACGAAAAAAAAGCATATTTTTATCGAACTTATCTCATATTCTATTCTCACATAGAAAGATCATGATAAAGAACTAATTAAACGCGCTCTCGCTCGACAAGCTAATAAAGATGCCCTGGAATTTCAAAAGTTATTAGCAAGAAAAAATGAAGAAATCGATCAGTTAAACATTCGACTTCAACAAATATCTCAAACTAAAGTAAAAGAAAACTTGAAGTTTTAATTGCGAAGCAAAAGAAAACATCGTCTCATTCATAGTCCAACCCTCTCGAAGCAGCCTTACGTCAAGCTAATATAGAAAAACTTCATCTCGAACGACGTCTTCTAACATCAACAGCAACATGTTCATCGTTAGATTATCTAACAAATACAAACGTAAGTTTTCTGACGGAAACACTCTTTTTCTTTCTCTCCCATTCATTCAACTGTTGACTGGCTCTTAGGTAGACAACCGTTTGCCTTCCTTCCTATTGTTATTCGATTTCTTATCTATATTGAATCAAAATTGATGACAGAAAACTTTCTCCTTTGAGTCATTCATATTTTTATTGGAACAAAAAGCCACCATCGAAATAATGTTCTTCTATTTTATCAAATCAATTTGATAGGTCCCGTCTGCATGCATATATGTGCGTGTTTCTGAGTCTTCTAATACTAGATTTCTTTCCTATTTTTTTTTCCTTCGCTAGACTTTCGTCACTTTTATTTTTATTATTAGCGTATTGGAAAAACGACATGTGAGAGAAGGGAAAAAAACGAGAAGAACGGGAAAAAAAGTGCAAATAGACAGACATCTTCATCGGCACGCGCTCGAAACGAGCGTTTGTTCGCTCGATGAACATTCTTTTTTTCTCCCTCAGCTTTTTTTTTCTCTATCGCTCACATTCTGTTCTGTTTTTTTTTTCTATAATTTTTCTCATCTTTCTTTTTCTCTAGCCGATAGAAAAAGAGGAAAAATGCGAGCATTTTTTTTACCACATCACTACCGTTTTGCAGTAGGCTCTTCTCCTTTCCATAGATAATCATATTAGTTATTTACGCTCGTGTGTGTGTGTGTGTATGTATGTGTGTATTTATGTAGCAGAATCGAACTCCGACGAACGACAAAAACTGAACCGAGAGATAGAAATAAAAGAACGCATAGATTGATTCTTTTAATCACAAAATAAAACAACAAAAATAACAACAACAACACCAACAATTATGACCAGTTCGTCATCGCCGCGTTTTACCGGCATGATTCGCGATGTTCGAACGCCCAAACAGAATTTACAGCAAACATTCTCGCAGGTTGGCAAACGAAAACACACAATCTGTTTTTCTAGTGCTTAATTGAAACGTTTTTTTCTTCCCTATGTCTATGTTCCTATTGGGTTATTCATTTCTTTTTTTTCTATAGCCTACAACTATTCATCCAACAACAACAACAACCAACACACCAGCAACTATTAATGAGCAATCATCTCATCCAATACCAACAGCAAGTGTTCGTTCAAGAACCAATTCTTCAACGGCATCTTCTATCGATCCTTTTCATTACCAAGCATTACAAGACACGAACGAGGCGCTAAAAAGTGAAGTGCATCGTTTAGCACGCGCTGATGAAGAAAACACCAGCAAACTTAAATCACAGGTTTCCTATAATCTCTGCTTTATATTCGTTAGTTCTCTCTAACTATACGTTATAGCCATTAGTTAAGAAATATGAAACGGCAGATTTCATTTCGACTGTCTACTTTTCTTTTGTCGTCATCTTAAAAAAACGCCATTTTTCTTTTTCCTTAATAAAAAAAATAAGGAAAATGAGAAGACAATTTGTGTGATGTGTTTATTCTTTTCTTTTTTTTTCTTTCTTAGTTACAGCAATATTCTGAACTTGAACAAGTCTATCAACAACTTCAAAATGAATATACACATTTAGCCGACATTCAACAACGTTTTAATGATTTGGAAAAAAAATATCAAAAAGAAAAAAGCTCATCAGAATATTGTTTACATGAGAATGAACAATTAAAAAGCCAGAATGAACATTTATTAAGCGAACTTGCTCGTTTAACACAAATCGAAACACGTGATCGTACACGTCAAGTTGAGCAAGCTGATAGCCGTCGTCAATACGACGAGTTACTTAATCAATATAACGAATTAAATCAAGCTTATGAACAATTAAAAGAAAATTATCAGGAAAATCAATTTGGTTATGAAAATGACATTAAACATTTCAATGATGAAATTATTAAATTTCGTTTGGAGAACGAACAATTACAGACGGCTAATAATTTATTACGGGATGAACGTAATCAAATGCGTGAGTCGCATGAAGCAACATTAAAAAAACGTTTAGACGAAATAAAATATCTTCAAATTGAAAATCGAGATTTACAAACAATTCGTCAGAAATATAATGAAGATCGTGAGACATTTCAAGCAATTGATTTACGTAAAACACAACTCGAAAATGATCTTCTAACAATGCAAGCTGTCGAAGATCGTTGTCAAGATTTGCAAGCAACTGTTGAACGATTGCAAACGGAAGTTCAACTAAGTGTAAGTCCTTCATACATGATCACCAGATATACATATAATATTCCATAGAGAGAGAGAGAGAAAGAGGCAGAGACTGAAAGAAAGAAATAGAGGGTGGGATGCATGAAAGAAAAAAAGTAGGGATCATGTTTCCGGAACTGCAACAACGAGTTTTTTTTCTTGCCCGCCTTATTCATTGTCAGCGGAACGAAGAAGTTCGACCTGTTCACAATTGCATGTCGAGCTAAACCATCCTTTTTTTTCTTT
>Ga0209952_1001865_pt1 | contig 16751 bp, 12 predicted proteins | sample ThiBiot_750_biof_2_FD_183951 | JGI IMG/M metagenome (GOLD analysis project Ga0209952, IMG submission 183951) | Wastewater bioreactor microbial communities from Cape Town, South Africa - Thiocy_cont_750_biof (SPAdes) | ecosystem: Engineered > Bioreactor > Thiocyanate-remediating >...
CGTCGATTCAAACGAAACTTCATTCTCGTATTTGTTCAATTTGTAAACAATATATTCCGACAGCAAGTCGTTTGCGTAATCATTATCGTGTTCATCAACAACGGTATGCAGCTCGTTCGATTGATGTGAAATTTAGTAAAGAAGATGATGAATTAATCGATGAACCTGAACCAATTGATCTCAATGATTTAATTCAATTTCAAATCAATCCATCTCATCCTGCTGTTTCTCTATTTGCTGATATTAATGAATGGTTACGAGCAGATTTCGAAGAAGATCCAGTTGTTGAAACCAAAACGAAAACATCGGCATCCGTTGCCAATATGCTCATTCGACAAGAAAGACAATTACAAGAAGCTGCAGCAGCAGCTATTGCTGATGTTTGTTCAATAACGAATCTAAACACTCAATCATCAATTACAATAGGAAATAGCAATGAATCGAAATCAATGATTCCATTGACTGATATTAAAACTGAAAGTATAGAAAATGAAACTGTGACTGGTGCGATGCAACACTTGGCTGTAAGTGATTCATGTGATTTACAAAGTGATAATTCTCTTAATCAATTCGATGATCTTGGTGAACTTGTTAATCAAATTTAATTCTTTGTTTTACATTCATTCGTTTGTTCATTTTGTTTTTATTAGATGCTAAGAAAATTATAACAAAAAAACAACAAGATATAAATTGATCTATGTTGATTTGATCAAGTACTGATGATATACGGATGTTTCACATTTGTTTTTGTTGATATTGGTGCATATATATCCAGAATTTGTTTCATTGTTTCGTTAAAATTTGATTTTTGCAAAGCAATTTCGATTGCATCAGCTATTTGATTATTATGTAATTTAACATTTTGTTTACAATACGGAAAACATGAATGATTGAGAAAACCATTTCGATAGGCAATTTCATCATTTGCAGGTACTTGAATATGATAGGAAACCGCTAATTGACGTTGAATGTAAATAACATCCCAAAAATCAACATCAAGCAAGACATAATCAAATGACGAGACAATTCGAGAAAGTGCTGATAAACTACAACCATAAAATGGTCCACTAGTCGCCCATAGTGCTGGTTGCCAATCGTATTTTGTTGTTGAATTATAAATCGGCTTGAAAATAATCGGTGGACGAAAGATAGGATTGAATTCTGTATGAATGAATTGAGGCCGATAGTTAGCTTGAAGAATTGTTTGAAGTAACGTACATTCGTACGAGTCAATATCAACTTTGAGAATTGTTAAATTCTGTGGAATACGATATCTTTTAAAGATAGTTTCGATGATAGTTTCAGACCAAATGAAATCATGAATGATTTGAATATTTGAACGATGTGGATAGGCATTGAAAAGTGCAGGATTTGTGTTAGGATCGACAAGTAATGCAGAAAAAGATTCGGTTTCATTGAGAAGAGTAAATGTTGGATCGTATTGTCCACCGTTGGCTGATGCCGCACCGATATTGACAAGAAATGGATGAGTGGACGGGATTTCATGAATGAGATCGATTAATCGCCATGCATTCGAAATCTGTTGATCTTGGGGACAAGGACCACAGAAACCATGATCTCGATTAATGTAATTTGGCCGAGAAATTCGTTGTTCATTTGAATGCCATACTCGGAGAGAAGGTTTGAATAAGAAATTCGTCCATTGTTGTCGGAAAATGTACCAAAATACGAACAATCCTCCTACGAAGCATATGCAATGACATTTTCTATTTGACGATTGAATATTCATTTAGAATTTTAGTTATTTATGAAGAGTATCAATTCTGTAAAATGAGAATTAAATCGACGACAACATGATTGTTGATTGACATAAGAATAGAACACCGAAAGTAAGTCACACAAATCTTACATATTTACTATTGCTTATCGATAGAAGTGACAATATGAAAAATATGGGTGTTAAAAATGAGATTTGATCTTTGCATTTAAAGAAAAGCTAATATTATTTTGATAATCATATCGAATCCTTGAAGGAAAAAGAATCAATCAAATACCCATAAAAAACGACTTAAACGTGTATATGAGTATTCACATTGAATAGAGACGTTAAGATAGTAAAAAAAGAACAAAAAAAACCTAAAACTTCTATTTGTCAATTGCGTACAAATTCTAACGTAATAAAGTTTGAAAAATATATACATAAAAGCAAAATATTGCATCAGTATCATTTGTATGTACAAATGAGTCACAATGTTTATAACATTGATTATATCTTGATTCTCGAACTCTTTTTTTTTATAACGAAATAAAACAATTTATTCAAGGTATAAAGTTGGGTAAAAAAAGAAGAGAGAAAAGCGTATTTTTTCTTTTAATTTGGAAGAAACCATGTTATGTTATAAAAAATAATCACTAGCTGCCATACAAATTTTTATGCAGATTGCACCGGGATTGAATCAACGAACGTCTTCCTCGTCATTCTGTTTCGTTTTCGGTTTTTTCCCTTGCATTCATTCATTCAATTTTTTCTGATAGAAGAGAACAAACCAAGCATTAGACTATTATTTAATACGGATTTTATTTTTTGTCCAATCGGATAAAATATTGATCTTGATAACGATTATTTTAGCTCAAATTTCATAGATTTTTTGGGAATTTTCACAGATTGTTTCAATATAAGATCACGAACATTTCGAGAAGAACTTGGAAAGTCAATACGATGTCTGCAGGTGGTATCAGCTCAACGGAAGCAAAACAATCAACTGTATCAGATGAATCGAATCAAACTCCGGTCGAATTAGATTTGAAACTCGCATACACCTTAGAAAAACATAGTAAACTTAGAGAAGTCTTTTTTCGATTATTGTTCAGCTATTTTTTTTCTCCTAATTTTAGATGTTAAACTTCAAACGAAAGCCTTGAAAAGAACTGAAGATCTACTTGAGAATCTCACTGAATGGAAGACGACTTTGGAGGCACACAAAGCACAATGGTCAGACTATTGTTCAAATACACAAAATAAACTAACACAATATGAAAGCATTTGGGATATTTTTCATCAATCGGGAGATGGTATTGGTGCTTATATTAAACAAACAGACAATTTAATTAAAAAATTAAGATTAGCAAAAGACGAATTATCTAGAATCGATCAGCACGAGTCTTTGAAATGTCAAGTCGAAAAAGAACGCGCAACTCTTACCAAACTCGAACAAAAAAAGGCCGAACTCGAAGAACAATTAAAAAAAGTAAAGAAAGAAGTAGAAAAAGAACAAAAAAAACCGGCTAAACCGAAGAAATCTTCAGCAAATACATCTTGGAACTGTTTTCAACTGCAGGAAGAACCACTCAGTTCATACCAACATCAAATATCATTAGAAAGTTCTGAACAACGATTGAATAACAAGATTAAAAACGAAAAAGAAAAATTTTGTACAAAACAGAAGGAACTCTACGAACAATTCAAAACGATTGAAATAGATCGATGCCTAAAATTGAAACAATACGCGAAAAAGTATTTCGAAGCTTTTGTCACGCACGATAAGGACGGCGAATTTACTAAAACATATGAAAACTATAACGAAAAGGACGATATGGAAAACTGGGATAAACATATTTTCAATAACAAAAACCTGAATAAAACCTAACAAAAATCAATATCAATTTAAATCAGAACAAAGTTTTTTTTTTATTTTTCACTTGTGTTGAATAAATGTTTGTTTTTTGTGTATGAAATCAATTTCATATTCTTTTAATAAGCTCAACCCCATGTGTAAACTCAATTATTTTTAATGAGACAACTGAATGCAAAACAAAAACATTGCGTGCTATTTACATGCGCATACTCAATTAATCGTATTTTCTGTCAGAAAATTTCGAATTTAGACAACAGCATACAAGCAACTATTCTGTTACTTGTCTAATTAAGCATGTAAATTATGTGAACTTCTTTGTGTCAGTGATTTTTTTCTTCTTGAATGATTAGATGCTATGTGAAACATAAGAACGACAAACATAGTTGGTTTCTTCTCTTTTTCATCACGTGCGTCGCACTCCAAGCTGTCAGAAGGAGTAAATTATTTCTTATTTTATTAGTTATTACGCGGAAATACATGTCAACGTGGTCAACCATTCGTTTATTTCGCAGGATAAATATTATCAAACAATTAGGTAAAACCATCGATAAATAATTTATTGAATTCGCCTATTCGCTAGTCTAGGCAGTCAACAATGTATTCGTGGTGTGTGTGCAGAACAATCGACACTTCGTTATCGAATAATAAAACCCAATGAATTCACAAATGAATTCGAAAGTTTAGTTCTACGTACATTTTTCTTCGCAGAACCAATGACTAAACATTTTGGAATTACGAAATCTGATGAATGCATCACACTTTTCCTTCGAAAAGTTCTTGAAAAAGCTAAACAAGATCAAGTTAGTCTCGGTTGCTTCGATAAACAAATCAAGAATAATGTACGTCATTTTTTTATTAGAAAAATTCTTCTATTGAGAATTTTGTTTAGAAAACAGATTCAAACAAACCAGAATTACCCATCTGTTTCGTTATAAATCATATTGAAAATATCGATGATCCACCTGAACAACATGATTTCGCTTTTGATTTCAATCGAGCTCTAATTGAAAATCGAGATAAATGCCAATACATCAGTGATATTCTCAAAAAAATCACGGAAAATTTTGATATTTTCAACGAATATCAAGCTCGTCGTGTTATGCAAAGTCTTATGGCAGGTATCGAACCTGCGTACGCCAATCGAGGTCTATTTACTCGTTTGAAAATTGCTTCAATCGAATTAGCACGAAAGAAAAACTGTGATCTCATTTACTCGAAAGCAACAAGTCAATTTTCTACACGTGCAAATCTTAAATTAGGCTATCACAGTGCTCGTACGATCGATTATCGTACATATGTCAACAAAAAAGGTGAACATGTTTTCCGTGACATGTCAAAGATTCATCAAACATGTACGTTAACTGTTAAAGACCTCCGTATTTCGAATAAATTCGTTTTGACATGAATGTTGTTTGTTTGTTTTTCTTCAAAAGATAAATATAATTCTCTCGATTCCATAAATCACATTCTTTCACATATACAATTCACGCAGGTCTATCTGACTTTAAGAACCAAAAAAAGAAAAGAAAAGAAGGAAGCAAAATCAACTAAACGAAATAAGAGAGCGTAAATCGAAGATTGGATTGAGATTAAATTTCGAATTGATTCTATTTAACATTCGTGGAAAGTGAATGAGCATCGATACGAGCTTGTTCTTCACGTAATTGATTTAAGGTTTGATCAATTAAAAGATTTTCTTTTTCCAAACGTTTGCTTTGACGTCGATTCGATTGAGTTTTTGTTGTTGGATCTGTTGATGTTCCATTTAAACGTTTTCGACCTCGATCTACACCAATCTCAAAATTCGTTCGATTTAAAATCACAAAAGAAAAAGACAAACTTTGACTTGTATTTTTCATTGAAGATGTCATTAAATTCGATTGATCTTCAAAAACATCATCATTTAACATTGAATCATCATTAATCAATGATTCTATTTAAACGAGAGAAAACAAAATATATGTATCGATCCTTCGAAATTTAGTTTTCGTCTTACCAGAAGACGAATTTGCCGATTGATTATTCGATTGTCCAACATCAAAATTTAAATCAATGGCCGAATCATTTTTCAAACGTTTATTATTCTTATCAGTGGATAAATCTTGTAGGTTTCGTTTTTTACTTAATGACATCTGGAATTAAGAAAAAGCAGGAACTAGAGAAATTAAGATTTACCACTGATTGATTATTTCGGTATCATAATCATCACATTTACACAAAAATCAAAGACGACAGAAAAAAATATATATAAAGATAAACCCGAATACAATTGATTGCAACAGAATAAAAGGACATTCACTCGAAATTGCTGACTAAATAAGTAGAAAAAGAAAATAGTTCGGTTGCTTGATTTGTAGGGTTTCTTTTTTGTTCTAGTTTATTCACACGGGTATTGTTGGTTGATTCGACTGTGTAGTTTTTTGTTTGGATTATGATGTGAATATTGAATTATTTATCTGACACTACACAGACAACAACAATCGTATCATTTGATTAGACAGTTAAGTAACTTTTGTTCGGAAGTGTTGATGGTAAATCTAGAAAATAGAAACGAATGTTGATCGATCTTCGAATAATGAATTCAATTAACCTTGAGATGTTTTCGAAACAAATCCGTTTTCTTTAGCATATTGTTCCCATTTATCATCATCTTCAGCAATTGTTAACCAACGTTCATAAGAACTCGAATCCTCGAGTTTACGTAGATCACAATACAATTGATAATCCTAGACAAAAACAAAAATCAATTTCATTCGATATATTTTCGATTTTCGACAGTTTCTATTTTAGTTTTCATGCACACACCTCAAAAAAAGCATGTTTCAATGCATTCGCTGCAGCTAGTCGATATCCAGCATGAACTTGAAGTAAATGATGCGAGATAAGATCAATAGCTAAAAGAATTCATGCAAATAATTATATTTTGTCAAAAAGAAAATTCGTTCGTGCAATCAAACAAGCAAACAAATCAAAGGAAATCATCTCGCAACCTGAAGCCATGATTTTAAGAAAACTTTGTTTATATGCAATCGTTTTCTACTGTCCAATTCTAATAATGTTTGAACGAAACTCAATGCTAAGAGAATATTCGAAAAATTCAGTTGAAAATTAGAACAAAAGAAAAAAGAACAATTCAAAAGTAAATACCATCGTTAGAAATATCTTTCCAAGGATTGGCTGGAAACATAAAATTTGCATTTCGAATTTGCTAGAAAACAAAATAAAACAAATTGATATTTTGCAAGCTGATTTGCGAACAAACATCTTCGATTTCTTCATCTTCGTTAAATGGAAAAGTACCACTTAAGCTACACAGAACAAAAAAAAGCAAATAGACCGAAAATTTTGCTGAAATATTTCGAACTTACGAAACGTAGATAATCACACCGCATGACCACATATCTAGCGAACGATTGTAACCTTTTTCTAGTCGAATTTCTGGTTTCAACGCTTCCGGTGCTGAAAAAGATGTTAAATTGATAGAATTTTGTCGTTTTTTTTTTATTGAAACATACGAAGATAAGCCGGTGTGCCAACAATCGATCGTCGAAATGATCTCTCTCCAATAATTCTCGCAAAACCGAAATCACATAATTTCGTTTGTGGAAAATCTTGTGATCGAGTAAGAAGAACTATAGACAAAAAAAACTCATCGATAGAAACAAGATTTTGAACTCAAATTCAATCAAACAAACCATTTTCCGGCTTGAGATCACAATGAACTATTGATTTACTATGCAAATATCTCAGGGCAACAAGAACCTATCAAATAAATGGAAACAAATTTTTCTTAATTAAAAAAATCCAGGCTTTTGTCAACTTGATATATTAAAAATTTAGCTTGTCGTTCATTAAGACGTTTTTCCGGTTGCGATAAAATCATTTCTAACATATCTGAGTCCAACTTTTCCATGACTAAATAGAACTGAAATTCACACAAAAATCAAACTGAATTTTCTCGTTTTTTTTATTCTCGTTGTCGTACTTTGCCAGGTGTATCGAACATAGCATGTAATTTAATAACACCTGGATGAGATATTTCTTGTAAAATATCGACTTCACGATGAATTTTTTCTTCTTGTTCAGTAAATCGTGTTTTATCGATAACTTTAATTGCAACTTCTTCTTTGGTTTCGAACGAAGTGCCGCCATAAACCGTTCCGAATTGTCCACTGCCGAGAACTTCAGTTGGATTGATTTTATACAATTCGTTTATATCACGATTTTGAGATCGAGATGAGATGACTGTAAAAACACTCTTAACTTCATTATTGCCACTGTTGTTGTACGCTAATAAAGCTTGACGAATTTGTGTGTACGCATTTCGAGCATGTTGAGACGAATGAACCAAATCGTATTGCTAATTTCAAGCAAAAAACAAACGAAACATTTCCTAATTAAAACATTGAAATCATTCGTACTCGACTTCTTGTTCGTTTACATCCGCAATAGTAATTATTTTGTTCAGTACGTATTTGAAAATAATATCCTCGTTCATCATCGGTATTCAATTCGAGAATAACATGTTCTAAAGCTATTTCACGAGAAAATTTATTTGTTGTTTCATTTTGATACATTGTGATGCATCTAGACAAAGATTTCCAATGAAAACAATCAAAACAAAACTGGCTTTTTTTTTCTCCTATAAACATACGATGTATCAACACGCCAATAATATTTCTTTTCTGTTAGTAAATCTTTATCAGTTGTATAGATCATCCAACCTTCCCAAAACAAAGCACCACCATCGGCTTTTTTAATACGTTTTATACTTTGAATAAGACGTTGCGCACGAACGTTTGCATGACGAGAATTTTCATTATCTTCATCATCATCATGAGGAAGATTTATGGGTGATGATGATACATCTCGTAATTGATTACCAACATTTAAATCATCACTTGTTTCGCGTGACGAATCATCATCATCTAAATTATTTATTCGATTAGCGTTTAGTTTCGAAAGACAAATTGACTATGTTACCATGGCTGCTGCTTTGCATCGGTGTTCCACGACAATTTTTGGTCACTTTCGGTATACATTTTTTATGAACACTCATCTTACAATCTAATTATTTTAAAAATAGCAAAAAAAAATGAACACTAAATTTTGCCGATATAATCAAATAGAAATACCTTTGCATCGATAGCCTTGTTTGACGATTCCTTTGAGAAGACGCTTGCATAGGTAGCATTTGGTTGGCGAACGATAACTGTGAATGTAAAAACAGTGAGGCAGTTCAGTCGGCATTTCAGCACCAGTTAATGTGAGACGTTTTTTAATATTATTAGTTGCCTACAAATGATAAAGAACATCAAAATCAAATCAACGAACGAATGAATTCATTGAATACATTAGAAATCGAGTCTTACAAATGTGTTTTTTCTTTTCTCTTGTCTTTCCTGTTATTAGAGATTGAAATTAGCACGAGACAGTTATCCTTCCGGCGGAATTTTCTCACTACTATTAATAAATTCTCTTCGAGTTCAATCAAAACTAACAGCAAAAAATGCAAAAATCGATTTCTCATTGTGTGAAGAATATTTACATCGTCATCATCATCCTGTGAACATGCCACATCAGATATTTTTCTTGCCATAGGCGAACAATTATCAGGCAGATCAGATACACATCGTTTATGAAAATTCCGAGCACAGCCTAGAAAAAATTAAATAAAGTTTTGCCGTTTTTTAATTAAACAAACGCGTCGAAGCGAGAAGAAAATGTTCTTTTTGCTTTTGCCTTTCCATTTTACCTTCACATTTCATTCCTTGTTTGTAAAGACCGAATAGAAATTGTCCACATAAATCACAAAACGTTGGTGATAAATACGTATGTAAATTGAGAATATGAGGAACGAGATGATTACACTCACTCATGATATACGCTAAAAAATAAAGACGAAGAAAATTGTGAATATAAATGAATCAGAGATTTGGCTTGGTTTGTCTAGTGAAAAAAATAAGAGATACAAATCGAATGATTAATCAAAGCTGACTATGAGAGACAACACCAATGGAGAAGGATATTTATTAGCATTTTGCCTCGTCTAATTTCGACGAAATGAATAAATAAATATTTGATTTGTTTTTATCTTTCAAACAAAAGAACGGATTCAGTGGAAAATAGATGAGAGTGAAGCATCATTTTTGAACAAATAACTATTCCTCTCGTAATGGAAGTTGACTATGCAAGCGAATAAATAGAAATGAAACCCCAAAAATTGCCAGTATACTTACAAAAGAGAGAGAAAGAATGAACCGATCGATGTTTTGTCTTTCTTCTACTATAGAAAACGTAACTTTTCCTTTGTTTAAATCAACAACTGTAATAATAGTCAAGAGTTGCTCGATTCTCGTTCGACAACGCGTTTATCAAATTGTTGATCTATACTCTTGAGAAGAGCATCAATGTAGAAAAACTCGTTTATATTCTTCTCTTCTCTTTCTCTCTCTTGTTTTGCTCTATTATTTGTTGATAGTCGATACTAGTAAAAATATACCGGAGGAAAGAATAGTTACAGAAATGTCACCATATACACACAAAATACACATTCCCTTTTTGCCGATTATGATTTGAGTTCTCCTGTGTGACGGATAGTCAACAAGCACGTGTTGTCTTTGTCACTGCCAACATCAGTAATAATATTGGCATGTGTATCTCGAAAAAAAAGAAGAAGAAAACCGAACAAACGTGCGATAAGCATCTTCAGCTACTGTCAGCTGTATAAACGCATTCAAATCGATATACAAATCAAGGTTGTTCAGTCAATAACGATCATTAAGGCAGAAGAAAACAAAAAATCTTTATTAGAAAGTCAATAAAACAATTGAAAACAAAGAATAGAAATAATTACCTGAATAGAAAGAAAAGGAAAAAGATCGAGAAAACTCGTTTTTAGGTTTTATTAACTTTCTTTTTTTAACTCAACTAATTGCACTCGAAATATCTCGTGTGCATCAGTGAGATGCCGACTTTTGATTAGAGAGAAAAGCGAGAAAGTGAAGACATACCAAAAACGAAGAAGAAGAAGGAGAAGGAGAAGAAAAAAACGTTATACGAATAGAACAAAGAGAGAAAAAACGAGAAGAAAAAACAAAGAAAATGGTGATAATGATGAAGAAGAGAAACGCGACTAGTTAAAAATGAAAATTACCCGAAAAAAGCACGACAATGATTCGCAAATAATTAGTCATACGTTTATTTGGCGAACTTATCCTCTAACTGAAGTCTATTGTCTCAGGGAAAAGATTTTCGATAGCGGGTGATCAGTTGCTTTTGTTTATTTTTCTCTTTAGTCAACATTCTTTTCAGCACATATTTGATTGATTGTGTCTATGTACAACCATTCATCTCTACATATTTAGAAAAACATCAGTCGGTTAAAGAGCATAGCTTGTTTATAACATTTCTCTTAATCAGATAGAAGAAAACTCAAACAATGAGAACGACCTTTGGGAAGTTTTTATTTGTCTAATTAATCCGAAAATCGAATCGAATCTTACGTGAAATAATTATTTCAACAATCGTATGTGGATTAAGTATATCTTTTGGATTAAGTGGAATTATCATTGAATATGCTGATGGTTCGTAACGAAATAATAAGATCCGATTTGCTAAATATTTGATATCTTGATCCGGACACTTTCAATTGAAAAAAAAACAAGAAATCGTTGTTTTTATTTTCGAGACAAACAAACCATTGTTTCAATGAATCTTATTGCTACTTGACGTAGTGTGTTCATCGTGAGACTAAGTGGACTTGTGGTAACAGTAACTTTCTGATGATAGGGACCGAATTTAATTTCGAATGAATAATTTCGAATGCGAAAATCTGTCGACGACATGCCATGGAAATATTTCAAAAGAACAGAAAACGAGACCAAATCAGATTTCTTGTTTTTGTGTTTGTTTACATTTTCTATATATATTTTTTCGTATGTATGCAGATATTTTTTTTCTTCAAGATCGATTTACACAATTAGAAAAATCATTTCATCGAACTTTAAGCTTATTGTTTATTTTGACAATCAATTATCGATTGACGAATTATTTTGATTTAGAAATCAGTATTGATATTTACAGATCATTTAATTAGGCTTTTCTTCAAGCGACATCTTCTCGAACCAATCGAATACGATCATTCGGAAAACTCTCTCTCTTTCTCGCGATTGAAAAAGCTTCCTCTTTGACAATAGGATTTTGACATGATGCGGAATATGATTCAGTAAAGGATTTTTTGAAATACATTAGAATTAGAACTCGATCGGAAATGCATTATTAACATGAAGTAAAATATTTAATTTCCGTTGTTCTGTAAAAGCACTCAAAATAAGCAGCATAAAGAATAATTATTTATTTAATTGCACGAACGAGTTCGACAATAGAATTTTAATTTAAACAAAAAATGAAGCAAATCACTTTCGCGATTTCTGCTGATAAAGTTAACAAAATATTTTGGAACGTTTATGAGACAAATCATTTCCCAATGCTAATAATAGACATGGAAACGAGAAAATGAACTAATGCGTGTGTATATTATCGTCGAAGAAGAAAGGAAAATCCTGTCGAGAAAATTCTAATGAGATTGTTTGTTATTTACTAACAAGTTACTCTCTTTTTATTTCTCATGCGTTTTAAGTAAAAAAAAATGCAGATGAATCAGTATTTTGTAATAATGCCTGGAAAAAGTAATGATTTACGCCATTGCTTCCTTCTCGAAATGCAAACAGTTTGAAGAGATTTTGTTTTGTGAATTTTATTATCAGAAAAAAAGAAAAGAAAAGAACGAAAAAAAAAAAGAAAAACATAATTCATTACGAAGAATTAACACAGATAGCAAGAATCGCATACGGATTAAAAATAGCTGAATTTTCGTTTTATTCAACACCGTGTGCAAATATCATGACAAGACCTGGTTCCGTAACTAGAATAAACAAAGTTTTCAAAAGAAAATCAATCCAAATTCTCATTTATTATTTTCGTTCGTTCGTACTCATCAACTGATTCATATGTCGATTGTCACAGCCAAGTACGACCACTGCTTGTTTGCCGATAATACGTCGGCAAACATAACTTTCATAATGTCTTCGATTCAATTGTCGAGTTTCTACAGAAAATTGATTTAACAAAAAAAGCCAAACAATCAATCGATTAAAGTTTACCAAGTGTCGAAAGCCCTTGCGGCCAATGTCGTTCGTGAGCGTTTTCCATAAGTTCGTTGGTGATATTAATCGGACAGCCACTTTCGAGTAGAGCACGTTTGATAACAGCTTGAAGAACGGCATCAGGCGTCGATATCATTCCACCCCAACGTGTTACACGTGCTAATTGCAAATTATTTGACCACCGAAGAATCTCATCGTTTTCAACACGTTCGTAGAGCTGAGATATCGTTGGATTTTCAACTCGAAGAACACGAATGAATTCCTTGGATAACAAAACAACAATCTTCGATAGAAAAACAAATCGAATTTGTACCTGAAGTGTTCGGACTTCGGATTTATATAAATCCATATCCGTTCGACATTTTTGTAGTTCATTTTTGACAAGATTAAGCTCGATTCTTAATGCTTGAACACAATTATGAGTCTGCGAAGAAGAAGAACGAGAGGAAATTGTTTTTTTTTTGTTTTCAAAAAACATCAGTTTCTTACGCGAAGATCGTCTTTCGACACGAGTATTCCGCAGCCATTTTCGCATTCGATTAGTTTCTTCGGATTAAATTCGCAGACAGCTAAATGATTTGGTAAAGTATCTAATTTGACTATTTCCGTGCAACCTTCGTTTTCACATTTAATACTTAATCTAATTTGGAAATCTTCGCATTAAAAAACAAACAAAATGACAAAAATTCACTTGGACAACAGATTTTTTAGAATCCGTGGAACTGGCTTCAAATGATCAGATTCAATCGGTGTTCGGTCAATCGGACATGTTTGTACTCGTGAAAGCCATTCATTGATACAATCCTATCGAAACATACTTTGTTTTGTATGGCTTTTTATGCAAAACAAAGCTCGTTTTACTTGACAGAAAGCATGTTCACATTGAGGAGCTTGAAGAGGATTTTCAAGTACTCCGCCACAAATAACACCTAAGAGAATAAATATGTTTGTCGAGCTGATAAAACTTGTTATATCTCGGATAGAAAATAGACACATACAAGTTAATTCGTCATCGACACCGTCAGGAAATCGTTGAATATCAAAGCCCATGTTAATCGCGCTTATCTACGGAGAAGATTTTTAGCAAATACTTTTCATTTCTCGAATTCGAAATTGTCCTTCAGAGAAAAAAACGTGATTTTTCGTTCAAAATAATAATAATGTCTGTCAAATGATCACCTTATCGGCTGGTTGATAAGACCAACCAGTCGAACAACGTTTTAGTTTTTTTTTTCTTCTATCCTACTAGAGACAACTATTTCTCAAACAAAAAACGATACATATCGACATCTATATCAAATTGTAAATTAGACGAACTTCTTACTGTGATTTATTTCTTAAATTTCAGTTTTGTTTTTCTGTTTATTTACTCAGAAATCGAGATTCGTACATAAAACTGTAAGATGACGTCGTTTTGATATTGACAATCAATTATATTGAAATATAAAATATCTCGCCAAGCTTTTAATTGTGGTTACAAAAGAAAATTCTCAATTGACTATCGAGACGTGAGCCAACAATTCGATTTATTTTCAAACATGCACATATATACAGTTATCTTACTAAATACATATTGAGTTGGAGGAGGAGGAGGAGAAGGAGAATGATTTTGTTGTCTGATGTATAACTGTGAAAAAAAAACGAACGCAAAACGTGCCATTTATTCATTTACTATTCCTAACTGTCATAACGACACCTGATTGAAATCAACTATCAATTTACTCAACGTGCCGATCATTGTCTCGTTTTAAAAAGAGAAACAAAAAACCTCCTCATCGATTTCCACACGTGTTCATATAACAGTCAATAAGAAAAATTCTCATTTCAATGTCAGATTTTTTTATTCGTTCGACTCGATCGATACGTCGAGCTATGATTTTTCTTCGTTTTTTTTTGTATAATTTTCACACGAATTATTATGATAAAATAAAACGGAACTTTTCAATCTGTTAGCAAGCAAGACGAAACAGACACTGTGTCGGTACCACCTCCTTCTTCTCTTCTTCTTCTTTTTCTGTGATTCTTTAAACCGACAAATGATGATTTCCGGCTTGAGAACATAACGTTCAGGATATCGAACCGATGAGCTAAATATCGAGTCAATATTGAAAAATCGACATTCAACGAGCTTGTTGAGAATATTTTACTCTTTTCTTTTTGCCGACATACCGCATCGAGTCTCTCACTCTCTTTCTTCTAAGAGAGTTGACAAACATTTAAAAAAAAAAGGTAAGAGTATAAGTGTTCGAGTTTTCTTTTTCTTCGAATTTTTTGTTCTATATTCGAGTCTGTGCTTGATCAAGAATGATGCATAGATTAATGTCATCGATTATTTACAGTGTAACATAAGACTTCCTTTGGTTTGCTCAAGCCGATGTTTTATTTCTTTCATCTTGTTTTGTACGAAAAAAAAACAAACGAGTAAAGATGCTGGGAGAAAAACAACATAGATGCGTACGAAAAGTTTGTCGATCATGATTGAGCATACTAATTCTTACGAAATCTAAAAGGATGTTTTCTCTCTTACGCGATAGTTAAACAAATAAGACACCGGTGAAGAAGAGAAGAAAAATGAAAATGTAATTATCTTTCTTATTCTCATCGAATAGTGACGCCGTGAAAAAGATAAGCTTGGCTTCAGGCGTCGTATTGTGTCGCGTGTCTCTTGAAAAATTTTCTCTTTTTCTGAAGTGGAATAGTGCGCATAGAACTCAGGTGGTGAAAACGAAGAACAAGAGAGAAAAAAATCATCAGCTTAAACAGACCACCTATCCATGTTAGTGTTTGCATCATTGTATTTTAAAAAACATAACTCATTCGATCGAAGATGAGAATCTTTTGAAGAGAGATTCCCGACTAATCGGCTTATGACAGAAGCATTCATATATAACTAACAATGTTTCGTATTCACGCACTCAGCATGATTGGAGACAAACAACATTCTTGAGTTCGTTTTTGAACCAAACAAAATATCCAAACTTTTCAATTAAGAATTTATTCTAATTGATCATTATCCAATGAATGAAATTCTCTACGGCCAATATGTCGAGAGTAGAGAAAAGAAAAAGCGAACAAGCAATATTCATTTATAGACTTTTGTTAATCTATGAAAAAGAAAACTATCTTTACACTTTCAAACTAATTGATGTCATCATTGTCAGCAGCAGCATAAAAAAAGGGAAAGAAGAATAGAAAGTCAAGCTTTTTTGATTGACTTTTATAGTGATTGCTTTCATATGGTTCTTTTAGTTTATTGACAAATGGGCTAATCTCTCCACCCACCATCTTCTGTCAACAAAATAATAATGTTATTGAACAAAAAGAAAAAAAAACCGTAAATCTCTCAATATGTGTCAATACATTTCAAGAGTAGACATCATTACATCCAATTAAATAGCTTTTCATTTGTTTAACAGCTTTTTCCCAAATGTGTGTTATCAAAACAAGAAAAGAAAATGAATATGACGCTTCATATTTATTCATTTACACTGTTCGCCCACAAGCTTTAAGACAGACACAACATACAAACAAAAGAAGAAGAAGAAGAATTCGAAGTCGAAGAAGAAAGAAAAAAAAGAAGATGAATAAGGGGAGAAAAAAAACGAGAAGAATGTTAATTGAAAATTTTAAAGTTTTGATGATGATGATGGTGTGATGTTGGCCAGCCGATGAATTCTTCGCTTGTTCGGCCATACATCGATGGTGGTTGAAGAAAATCCATTTCTTGATTTCGATATGTTAATGCACTTGTTGCTGAACCATAAATCGGTGGGCTATTTCCAGTTGATGAGCTATTTTTATAAATATGTTGAGGATCATTGCTATAGAACAATCCATTTGGATATGATGTTTGATTTGGACTATATGATGTTGGATAAATATGATGATAGGCAGCAGCTTGCGATGACCAAGCAGCGAGCGATGTTGCTGCGGCTGCAGCAGCACTCGAATTATCCGATGTTGGCGAACGATAGAATGTGTTGCTCGC
>Ga0209952_1001866_pt1 | contig 16741 bp, 16 predicted proteins | sample ThiBiot_750_biof_2_FD_183951 | JGI IMG/M metagenome (GOLD analysis project Ga0209952, IMG submission 183951) | Wastewater bioreactor microbial communities from Cape Town, South Africa - Thiocy_cont_750_biof (SPAdes) | ecosystem: Engineered > Bioreactor > Thiocyanate-remediating >...
ATTGAAGTCTCGTTTTTGGCGACTAAACGAGCGTACTCACTTGTTCGCTAACGCCTCATTAAGAGATTTGAATAGACGAAATCGATGAGCTATCGAATGAGCATGAGAAAAGAAAACGGAAAAAAAGAAGAAGAAGAAAAGCTGTTGAAAATATCTACTCGAACTGAAGAGAACTAATCGCTCGCAAATTTATCGATAATTTATTTTTACTTCTTTCTTCTTATTTTTTTTCTCTTTCGAGTCTCTTTTATATTAACGATGAATTGATAATAGAATATTTCATTTTCCCCTTTTTCTTTTTTCTCCTTCTTCTTCTTCTTCTTCTTCGAGTTTTTATTTTGTTAGACAATGATATAAATAGTTAAGAGAATTAAATGAAATCTAATAGAAAATGAAAAGAAAGAAAGAAAGAACGAAAGAAAATATTGTTGATTGATACGTTTTGTGGACGAACTAAAGTTGACTTGTCAACACAAGATTAGATACATAAGAAAAGAAGAAGAAAAAAAAGAAAAGTAAATCGTCATTGACGTGTGATACGTCTAACTCAATAGATCAGTAGATGACAAGTTATTTCTATTAACACACCCCTACACTCTATCTGATGATTAACTACGTCGAAAGTTTTGATTGATAAAAACTATTTGGTGGAAAGAAGAAAATAGAATGGCGAAAACCGGTTGAACTTGAAGAGTATTATTTTCCTATTCATTTCTTTTTTGTTGCGCTTATTACTGATCGTATGTTCCTCCTGCTGATAAGAATTCGAGTTGAATCTCATTCTTATCCACGATGACGTTTTCACTCGACGTATCTGCAAGACTAATCCCATTCAATTTTTTTGTTCATGCGTGTGCTTCTTCTTTTTATTAAAAAATACTACTTCTTTTCTTGTTTTGTTTTCTCCTCAATTTCTGCTAACATCGATCGTAAATAAGAGAAAACATCGCGCAAATCATTTTTGATGGGATAATCAAAATCAATCGGACTTTATTCAAAACATAGAGAGACTTCTTCTAATTGGAATTGAACAAAACAAAAAATGCATGCGAACACAACTCGATGGAAAACAACATGACTGACAGAGACAATAATAGTAATCCAAATCAGTAGGATCGAACGTCTAGGGAATAACAACGATGATGAGTAGTTTCGCAAGCTTTACGAAGGAAAAGAAGAAGAAGAAAAATCAACAAACAATCAAAACAAAAGGAAAACATATTGAAAAAAATGTCGTACAAACTTAATGCATATTTGAACAAGAAAAGAGAAGAGATCAGTTTTCTACTATCGATCGTGATTCGTACAAGATCAAAACGACAATAAACAGAAATAAGAAAAAGCATGATTTCCGGTGTATCATCGTGTCGTTTTTTTTCTATATTAATTTTTCTTCGTTTTTTCTTTCTTCTACTTCAATCAGCAGACATTTTGATTACCTAGACGAGTTCGTTTCTTTTGCAAGAAAACCCAAGACATGTCGACCTACAATTTCTAGTATTGAATAAAGATTGCTAATTTGAGAGTCAGTCTTTTGTTGAACATACACTGAGTATCTCATCACAGTTGTTAATCTCACGAGAATCCAACATACACAAATACACAAAACATGTTAACACAATTGATTACCTATTATATTGGAATCTGCTTCGTTTACTTTGCTTTTTATCAATACAAAATAAGAAATAAGTAAGGCTAATACAGAATATAGGAAACAAACTACACTTAGATTGCGATTATTTATTTGTCTATATTCCACATCGTTTCGAGCCCTCAAGTCATTCAGAATAGAGAAAAAGAGCGAAGAAGAAAAAAAACGAAGAAGAAAAAGAAGAAGAAGAAGAATGAATGATACGGAAAAAGCACATGAGATAATTAATTTCTCTCTTCTTCTTCTTCTTCTTCGTCTTCTCAAATGAAAGACGCCAAAAATCACTTATAAAATAAAAGCAAAAAAAGAAGAAGAAGCATAGGAAAATTAGAGAATAGAAATCAACAATGAGACAGAATGATAAACAACATGACACTTTTCGATTAAAAACCTTGTTGACATCGTAATTAGCCGCACGATTACATTGTCAAAGTAAAGTAAAATCGCTTTGCCTATACGGTTTGTCTTCTTCTTCTTGTTTTCCTTATTAGTTCCAAGCAATCTACTGATATTGTTAATGAAAGAGATGAAATGAGATGGAGAAGACGTGACAACCAACTAAATCGTGAATGATAAGACATGACAGCAAAAAACAACAAATCTTTAAAAATGAATAAGTTAAAGAAAAACAAACGATAAAATAATCGTTTGATTATGAACAAAGTTTGTCTGTTCTTTTCAACGCTCGATACAACGCACTTGCTCTCTCTCTCTCTTTCTTTTGTCAAAAAAGAAAAGTAGATTTCGCAAAACTAAGATGACATTGACAAAGATGATAGAATAAGTTGTTTAATGTAGCATAAAGTGTGTGTCTAGCTGATCAGCAGATAATTACATGTTGCCTTTTTTAATTGTGTTTTTTTAGAAAAATAAGATAATCAAATATTTGAGTAAATACTGGCGAGAGTGAGAAAAATCGATAAAAGCTATTATTTTGTTTTATTTCGATGACAATTTGATTTCAAACGAACGACAAAAGAAAAGAGAAAAATAAAAGACATGACTGGAAAGAAGAAGAAGGAGAATAATAAATACGTTTTGTCTTGACGTAAGAGTCGTTACCCTCGAGCGACACGTATGAACAAGTCTTCAAGATTCAATTACGTTCGATTAATTATTCGATTTCATTCTCGTCTTCTTAAAAACGTCGGCAAACATTCAGCCAATACAGTTCAATCGTGAAAAAGTTCTTATCTACCTGTTTCTTTCGCTTCTCTCTCTCTCTCTCTGGCATATACTTGAGATGTATATTACTTTTATCGTTAAACATGAACGCAACTTCTATTTTTTGAAATGTTTTAATGTTTTTCAAATCAATTATTTTCAAATGACATTAATGACCTATTTTGAATACACAACAAACAGGTGTGACATTCAATTGTTTTCCTTGTTTCAAAGTCTGAGAAAGAAGACGGTTTTCTAATACTTCTTAGGGCATTTTTCTTATGTCTCATCATACTTCATCGAAAAGAAAAGCTTAAAAATCAGAATATGTCTTTAATCTTCTCCATTTTTTTTTACTAAAGCAAAAGGATGATTATTAATGAAGGACCAACACTTCGATTCCTTCCTTTCCTTTTTGTATTTGAGACAACAACAACAACAACAAAAAAAAATGGAATTCATCCGATCATCATTATAACCATGATCGTCATCAATCGTGCGCGCACAGAGAGACAAAAGAAACGACGAGAAAAAACGACGAAGAAGCAATATTCAAAATCGTTTTCTTTCTTTCTCTATTCTCGAGTTTTTTTTTCTTCACTCATCCTATTATTCTCTCTATTTCTAACCTACATCTGCCCACTCAAAACCAACCTTACAAATAGATCGTACTTTTCGGTTGAAACAACACTCAATGAAAACGGAAAATGTATATGATAATAGTTTCTTTTGTTATCTTCTATTTATACATCGATCTGTTTTTATATCTTGATATATGATTCCAGACAAAAAGAAACATAAAGATCAATTCTTCTCGTTCTTTTTTTTGTTGTCCTTGGCTATTTAAATAGAAGAATAACAGATTTAATTGCATATTTGGCTAACGATGAGAAATAGGAATCGAACTGTATGCGGGTCTTTCTGTTCTAGTTTAGAGGATCACATTTAATCTCAAGAAAAAGCAAATGTCAAATCCTCCTAATGATATGCAGAACTGATATTTTCGAGCAAACTTATTCTCTCTTGACGGTTAATCAGTTTAACAGAGCATTCGAATCAAGACATGTACTTGAGGATAAAAATCTTTGGAGAATTCAATGATCATTTTCAATATGTTGAACTCGGAATGAATATAAATATAAATCTACATTGCATAAATACTTATTTACATCGGGAAAACAAGTTTATGCAAATCGAACTCGATTAATCATATTTATTTCAAAAACTAATGCGAAAATTAGATTTTCAACAAAAGAATGAACAATTCAAAAGAAAACGAATTTTTGTCAACGAAGAAAACACAAGGGAATTACAGACTACTTATTGTTCTACTTACGGTATCTGTATAGATGAAGTCTTACTTCTCTCGAGTCTGTCTATCGGAACAGATCAATTTACATCTATCGTTAAATCGGACAATCGATTAATAATATTAACTCCAGACAAAATTCTACACGTGTATGAGTCGATTTCTGTTCATCGACAAATTGATCCGATTTTTGGACACGACATAGACGTACTTCAAAAACGTTTTCTATCTTTTGTTGTTTGCGCTCTCATTTAAGTCTAAGTACTTACTAACAATCGTCGTCTTTAGTACATCTTATCGTCGATAAAAATTCGGGTTATCTGCCTTATGTTTTCTTTTCATTCAATGAGGCGTAAGAAAGGACGTATTTCTATGAAGAACGCTCGCCAATAGAGATTGTCAGAGAAAAAAAACGAGAGTCTCTACAGAAAATCAATTTGATGATGACAACATTCGATAGAATAGAGTGGAAATGAAAAAGAATATGCTTGTCATGTTTTTTGACGAATAGTTGTCTAATGTGTTAAGGAGTCCATGAAAAAAGAAGAAGAAGAATGAAGAAAAATCGGATCACATGTGCTACGATTCTATCTTAATCTTTTTTTTTACTATTAATCCGGACTAATGATACATCGATTCCGAACGAAAACGTTGATCGTTTTTCTTTATCAACTAATTAAAAGACTTGTCGAGTTCGAGGATTTTTCAATGATGCATACTTGCGCATGCGAATTCAAATGAGTATATTGTGTGATCATCATATTTTCTCGTGCATCGACAAGAACTCTTTAGTTAGTGTAACAAAAGCGATCTATCAAAGAGTTAAACATGAGTAAATTGGTGAAACGTTTTTTTTTTATTTTATTTATTTCAACAGAAACTAATTTGATTATTTTCTTACGAACGACTGTTTGGATTTATTCAAGTGAAAAATCATCATTTCGTTTAGATTGTTGCTCAAAGAAATCAATTGTCTTAAGATTTAAGTGCAATTCAAGTAAACTCTTATCTTTAAACAGTTTCTAACTATTAATGATGTCGAATAAATAATTAGTTTGATACATGAAGACATTTTGCCGAAATATTATTCTCATTTTGTGCTCGTTGATGTAGCGACAGTAGTCGTTTGCTTCGACTCGGCTGTCTTCTATATCATTATTTGGTGCAATGAGAAAGATAAACAAACAATGAATATACCAGATGGATAAATGGGTTTTTTTAAGATAAAAAACGAGAGAAAATGTCTAAATCAGCGTATTTCACAGTATGTTAAATAGGATCGTTGATGTTAGAAAGTTTATCTCGACACAAAAAGCAAGAATACAAGCGAAGTGAACTCAAAATTCAATTAAACAAAATGCTAGAAATGCTACTTATCTACATGAATTTGACTGGAAACATCTGTTTTCCAGTGAATACTATTTAGTTCGAATTAGAAGATACAAAAATAAAATTCATATCTCAATTAATTGTGTTTTCTCTGCTTCAAAGAATTCATTCATAACATTCGAATAGATTAGTTTTTCCTTCGTCGTTCTCTTTTCAAGCAGAAATTGTTATCGAAAAGAGACAAACAATAATATTTCATCAACAATTTACTTGTTTTACATTAACGGGTAATAGAAATTGAAAAATTGTTTTTATGCTCGAGAAAATGGGCTTGTCATGCGTGTACGTGTCCATAAATGTAACAATATATCGAAGTTGATCTTTGCTATTGACAAAACGACGCAATACCATTGTATGTTACAGAAAAACTTGTCTCGACATTTGATCTTTGGAGTTCAATAGACAAAAACGGACATGTTGTTTTATTTTAATTTTTGAATTCTCAATTAAACTCATTGATAAAACAACGAATAGTGTACTAATTATTCTGCATTTTTAATAAGATTAAAGGTTAAATATACAAATATAGATGTGCGCGTGTCTTGAGGGAGGCAGACAGTGGCATTCATAGAGAGGGTCTTCCCGTTTTTTTAACCTGAATTTTTAACTGAAGGAGAGAGAAATGTCGAAATAATCTGATTATGTTATTTTTAATTTCGATTTTAATCTGTAAAAAAAATTATAATTATGAATTATTACTGTCAAAAATCATATCATTAATAAAATTGAATCAATCTAATTAACTGTTTGTCATTTTTTTTCTCGGAAAGAAATAACCAAAAAAAGAAAGAAAGAAAAAGTCGTTCGAAATAATCTTTATTGGCTTAAACATTTATTATTCTCATGGAAAAAAACAAATCGTTGCTGATTCACATAAAAGCTGTCATGTCTATTATTGCTAAAAGAACAGAATGAAGAGAATTTCATAATCACTATTCCTCAGAAAATGTAAAAATAATTTGGATGTGCATATGTCGTTCTTTTTTCCAAGTTGGAATTTTTCGCTTATTGTTGTTTTTTTTCAACTACCTAGGAAGTGATTCGCAGAATCATTGAGATGCGCATATTTATACGACAGAAAACACGTCAGACATTTAAAACTGAGAATAAATTTATCCACGATGGCGATGTTTAATCAAACTAATTTCGATGTACGAGCATTTGGTAAAACTGTGTCGATTCCGGATACACCGATAGCTAAAATTATGTATTATATTGATTGTGTTTGTACGGTTATTGATTATAACGACCGAGATATTCAACGATATCGAAATTATTCGAATTGGGCAAATATGTCTGACGAAGAGGATCGATTGATTTTTATCTTAGCTTTGGCATTATCGCCTGACGAATTGGAAAATAAAGCCTTTTTTAACAAACCTGAACTTTGTCCCGGTGCAAACAATCAATTTTATGAAATTGGTCAAGTTAGAAATCAATTCCTAGTCGTTCAATCGATTATTATCGGTGGTCGACAAAGACAAGTCAAAAAAATCATGGCTTATAAACAAGCATGGATAACAAATAATTACTACGAACCTATGCGAGCTTTAGCTTTTCGATTCAGTCCAGAAGGACAACGACAAGAAGCTCTGCAACGACAATTAGTCTCTCAAGCTTGTACTATTTCATAAAACAGCTCAATTTCTCTCGTCAAATATGAACACGTTTATTACACAAAACCTTTGTGATAACTGTTTGTTGAATTACTCATTATTTAACATATTAATACAGAAAAAAAAACAGTAACCTTTTTTATATCAAATAAATAAATAAATGATTAGTGTGAGAACACTTTACCATATGCTCGATGACTTTGAATGTGGCGCACGAGAGAAGAAAGGTATGTTTCCATTTAATCGAACACATTTTATTCGAATGAAAATGAGTCATTTTATATTTGTAAAAACAAGTGACATTTACAAAATAAACGATTACTGATTCTATAAAAGAAAAAGAGAAGAGAAAAACAACTTGTATAATTGCACGTCAAATCAACAAGTTTTTTTTTTCTTCTTTTCTATCTATTTTTCTTTTTGGCAGGTGCACAAACGTATAGTTTTACTTTATCAAATCATTTGTAAAACGATCTTTTAAATATTGGAATAAGTTTTCTTCGGCGTCTAGACAAAAAGTCCATTTCGTTTGAACGACAATTTGAAAATCAACTGACGTCACATCAGTTAACTTAACAGATCGATTTCATTTGTTATTTTTTCACATGTTTATTACAACGAACAATTAATATTGTAGATAAAAGAAAACAACATCGAGTAAATGTTACTTCACTTGTTTTTTTTTATTATTATTATCAATTGATATGTTTATAGATCACGAAAAGTTTTCGTTTTTGTTTTTGTATCAAATCAAAAAATAAGTATTCATATTTCTTTTTTTTTCTTTGATTATCGAGTTCTCATTTTCATGACCATGATGATTCTTATTATATCACCCAGCTGCTGCTCGAATACGACAAACAAAAAGTCGATCTGTTCGATAAATGACTTTTTTTTTATCGTATTGAGTTTTGTTTGTATAAAATCATCGATAGATAGAGAAAAAAGAAGAGAGAGAGAGAGAGAGAGCGAAAGAGTAGAAAAAACAACAACAAGAAACAAACGAAATAAGAAAAGTAAAGTCATTCGTTCTATGATTTTTCGTCGAAATCGACTGGTTGTTGTGAATATATAAACATTTATATTTGAATATATATATTTACGTGTGCGTTTGTGCGTGTGAAACGAAATAGAATAGAGGAAAAATGAAAAAAGCCTTGGCGTTCTATATCAATTGGTGTTTTTGTTTATCTTCAAGACGTGGTACCGCATACAAATTTCCAACAGGTTTGATTTGTCTTCAGGTTTTCTTAGTCATAAAACAAAAATAATCGAAATATTGTTGTTTAGTGAATTTTTCAGATAAATAAATGTATTCGTCCGAACAAAAGACTACGAACAGTAATAATTCGATTCGAAACGCGTTATTCGACGTTGCTGTACAGTTAAGTGTGCCGAGTGTTTCATCAACAGTTACAGCAGCGACTAAATTACGTGCTTATTCGACGACCGAAGAAACCATCTTCGAATCTCGTTCTCGTTCGACTTCGACGACTAATTCGCGATATAGTCTTTCGTCAGGTTGGAATAACCTTTCTCGACATTCTGATTTAATCAAACCCAAAGTTTTACGTGATGTGGCTTCACAAACAGCGCAAATCTTATCAGCAGATGATACGTTTCATCAATCAGTCGATCATCATTTCGAATTAACATTAGACAATAACAATAATCCAACGATGATCTCATCGATCTCAGATACATCCAAAGAATATCTATCGGTCCCGAAACATCATAAATATTCATTTTCACCTAGTACATCTCCAACACGGCATGGAAGATCATTTAAAAATACTTTACTCGGCCTTTGGCAAGGTTTAAATAGTGATGAAGTTCGGTCGGCAGCATCCTCACCTATTGATCCCAAATATTTCGAAGAACGTGTTCGAATCGTACGTTCAATATGAAAAACAATTTCGTTGATATTTGTTTTTCTCTAGAGTACTCCTAGTTGGAAAATCTTCACTAAAGTTGTGACTTCTCTACTTACATTTACACGAACGAAAAAAGGACGATATGAATGGATTCAATTAGTTGGTCATCCCGGAACATTCAAAGAAGGTTTTCATGATGGTTTTGTTCTTAAAGAACTCTGTGAACATGAACGACATTGTTGTGAATTACTTCAACGTGATCTACTCAAAAATTTCGTGCCGAAATATAACGGAACTGTTCAAGATGAAGAAGGAAAATGTAATTCGACAAAACAAAAAAATGAGAATGAATGATTTTCTTTTTCGTTTCGTGTTAGTATACATCGAAATGGAAGATTTATTAGCATCATTTCATGAGCCTTGCATTATGGATTGCAAAATTGGCGTACGAACTTATTTAGAAGAAGATCTTGATAAATCAGAACGAGATCCTGAACCCAGATCGGTAGATTTTCATGAAAAGAAAATGTTTTGTCATCAATTGATATTTGTTTTTAGGATCTTTACCAGAAAATGATTGCAATTGATCCATTAGCACCAACAGACAAAGAAAATGAACATAAAAAACTGTTGAAACCTCGTTATATGATCTGGCGTGAAAGTTTAAGTTCAAGTCAAGAATTAGGTTTTCGTATCGAAGCAATTAAAGTATTGAAATCGAATAATACGGAAAAGATACAAAATCAATCGACGTTTTCTTTTTTTCTTCGTAGAAAACTCGAGGTTTAATGTCAAAAGAATTTCAAAGAATTAAAGAACGAGAAGATGTAAGAAAACAATTACTCGAATTTATTGGCCATTCAATACCACGTGCTGTAAACGAATTGGATTTCATTAATTCAAACGAAAAGATTTTCTCTATTTTGTTTTGTTTTTTTTCCTATTCAATAGACTCGATACATAAATCGTTTAATCGAACTACGTTCAATAACTGTTCGTTCGAAATTCTTTCAAACACATGAGGTTTGCTTCGAACGAATTCGTTTCTTTTAAGAGAAAATTCAAATTTGTCGATTTCATAGTTAATCGGTTCATCACTTTTATTTGTTCATGATGCAACAAAAGCATCGTTATGGATGATCGACTTTGGTAAAACTCGTTTATTGCCTGCTGATATTCAAATAACCCATAATAAACCATGGATCCGTGGAACACATGAAGATGGCTATTTAATTGGTTTAGATAATTTAATTTCACTTTTTCAGGACATAATCAATGAACTAAAAATATCTTTAGTTTCGAATTAAATATCGATTTTTGGTGTTTGTATATATATAGAGAACCAAAAAAAAAAAAACGAAATATTCTTTTTATATTTATTTATCTCATAATGAAAAGCAGCGATTCGAAAATGAAATAGCAACAGAAGACGAAAAGAGAAAGAGAAAAATTGTGATTATCTTATTCTAAAAGATTCATGTTATGAATGGATATTTTTTAAAAGTGAAGGTTGAGAGAGAGAGAAATATGAAGGCCTTCGAACAAAACAACCTACAAATTTGTTATGATTTATCATGAAGACAATGAAAAAACAAAATGCACTACTTTCAATGCCATTTCATGGATAGCTTCGATTGCCATTTCGTGTAAGAGTGGCATTTGAATTTATTTTCGACGAAAAGAAACAAAATGTGTAAACGAATTATTTCTCATTGTCTATCAATGATTTTATTTGTTGGCATTATCATATGCATCAGTAAGATTATTATTACCAATTGATCATTTGTGTGAAATGTTTGCGCCGATGTTTTCGATATTGTTCTGTCAAATTTTCGTTCTAATTTCATTGCAATTCTTTTTCATTGATTGTCAAACGACAACTCCGCCGCCAAGTCGTCAACATTGGGATTATGAACGAGAAGGTCCTGATGCATGGCATCATCTATTCGATACATGCGAAGGCGAAGGACAATCACCGATCGATATTCGAACATCGTCTGTTAAATATGATTCACATCTTCAACCGCTCACTCTCAATGGATACCAGTCGAATGCATCGACTTACTCATGGAATTTCACTCACAATGGTCACACGATTGTAGCTTATCCGCCACCATTAGCTCGTCTATCGATGAGTGGCGGTGGTTTGCCCGATGTTTTCTATTTACTTCAATTTCATTTCCACTGGGGTTTCAATGCGTTTCAAGGTTCAGAACATACGATCAATGGACATAAATATCCTCTTGAAGTTCATTTTGTTCATCGAGCACAATTCGGTAATACACTGGCCGTACTTGCCGTACTATTCGATCGTCAACGTGATGATAATCCGTATTTAAATGATTTGTTACAAGCTATCAATCGTACTGTTAACACAACAACAGCTTTCGAACAACAGATCGATTTCAGTCGACTTCTTCCAACCTCGCCAACGCCTCGTTTTTATCGTTACAATGGTTCGCTTACGACTCCGCCATGTACCGAAGGTGTTATTTGGACAATCTTAACACGAACTGTTCCGATTTCATCGTATCAACTACGTGTTTTAACGAATAATATTATTCCGTTTAATTTTCGACCACCACAGAAACTCTATTCTCGAAAAGTCTATGCAAATTTTCGGCCTGAACTTCATGAAGGTGGTGGCGAAGAAGAAGGCGATGAAGGCGAAGGTGGTGGTCATCATTCATCAGCATCACTTGTTTCTACGAAATCGACACATCTATTTCTTTCATTGTTTATTATTTCTTTGCGAGTCTTTTTCAAATGAAAAACATCCGTCGATTATCAGCTTTCGAATAGCAATGATTAGTTAATATTTGATTATTTTTCTTAGTTAGATTGTAGGTTTTTATTTATACTTTTGCGTTATTTTCAATAAATATATAATACAATAGACTTTATATTCGATGTTTATGTTTTTAACATGCACTGATCTTTAATCAATGTTTGGCAAAGGTCGTTTCTTTTCTCACAAAGGTAAATAAGTGTATTTGGATTCATTGTGCTTCATAATGACAGAAGCAAAACCAATAAAGCGAAAATTTTCTTTTTTTTTCTTTTCTTTTCTATAGTCATGATGACGAAGCATGTTTATCGTGTCTATATAAGAAACAGTCGATAGTCTAGTGCATCATACTATTTTAAGAAAAACAAAAACAAAAGATGGCTCCTATTCAAAATGCGGCTGTAATTTTTGCTGAAATACCAACTGGTTATCCCGAAGCTGGTAAACATATTAAGTATGTCAAGGATCGAACTATCGATTTGGACACGGTTAATTTACAAGGTGGAGTTGTGACTAAAAATTTAGTGATATCGATTGATCCTTATATGCGAGGTCGAATGAGAAAAGCTGAGACTAAAAGTTACGTCGATGCATTCGCGTTAAATCAACCATTGAGCAATTTTTTCGTTGGAAAAATTGTTAAATCTGATAATAGCAAATTTCAAGTTGGCCAATATGTTTACGGTTTTGGTTCATATGAAGAATATACAGTTCATAGCAAAGAACAAACCGACAGTTTTTATATTTTATCTGATGAACAATTGAAACTTGGTTTATCTTTGGCAACTTGGGTTGGAGCTGCTGGTATGCCGGGACAAACAGCTTATTACAGTTTTTATAAAATTGGCGAACCGAAAAAAGGCGAAACCATTTTCATTACTGGTGCTTCGGGAGCTGTCGGACAAATTGTTGGACAACTTGGTAAATAAATTCTCGTTTTTTTTTCGTTATCTTTTATTTTATTCTTTTATCTTTAAAAAGCTAAACGTGAAGGATTGAAAGTAATTGGTTCAGCTGGTTCCGATGATAAAGTTCAATGGCTTAAAAACGAACTCGGATTCGATCACGCATTTAATTACAAAACAGCCAAAGCTAAAGAAGAATTAACTAAAGTTGATCCATTGAATATTTATTTTGACAATGTTGGTGGTGATCAATTAGAAGCTGCTCTTGATGCTGCAGCTAATAATGCTCGATTCATTGAATCAGGCATGATTTCACAATACAACGAACAGGATGCTCATGGAATTCGAAATCTAATTCAAATCGTTGCTAAACGAATTAAAATGCAAGGTTTCGTTATACTTGATCAAGCAAAAAATGAAAGTTTTCACAAAGAATTCTATTCAACTGTACCAAAATGGATCGCTAATGGTGAATTAAAAGTCAAAGAAGATATTACCCAAGGTTTAGAACAAGCTCCTGCCGCAATTGTCGGTATTTTCAAAGGCGCAAATTTTGGCAAAGCTGTCATTCAAATTGCTGAGAACTAAACATTGTCGTTTTTTTTTTATAGTTTTTTTCAAATAAAACATTTATGCATTTATCCCAAGAAAAATGTCCTTAAAAGGTCTTGCCAATTAGTAGACAAGTTCTTGGTGATATGAAAGGCATATATCAGTCGTGATCCCTCGAGAATTCTCCGGAGTGTTTTCTTGTTTTGTAATAAATAGAATTTGACAGACGTATTATTAACTTTTGTTCGTTAATCGTACTTCGTTATTATCAAGGACCTCGATTCATCGGAACAATTGTTATTTTGTCTTTTGTCCGAATCCATTCGTCATCTCTACATTTTTGGCCTCGACCTTTTGATTGAGATTGCATGTGGCCGTACATATCACGTATTAATAGCCTTTTCTCTTCTATTATCTCTCTCTCTCGCTCTCTTCTGATGTCAAACCAAGTATCCTTCGTATTCAGTATATCAATCAACTTTTCTCCTCAACAGAAGACATACATTGGGTCGCTCTTTTTTTGATTCTCTGTATCTTCCGTGCTCAAGCAATATGTATCGATTTACGATTTTATTCTTTTTTTATTTGATTATCAACTGTGGAAATGCTACGTCAATACCGATTGGCAACGGTACTGGTAGATCTACTCGAATTTATCCGAAAAAAAAATATCATAATCAAAATTCTTTTAGATGCAAATGTAGTTTCAAACGGAAAGACGAATAATACGTGTAAAACCGATGATGGACGAAGTAAGTTTTGTTCACAATTATCTTCAAAATATTTCACGTTCAATTCATTAGTTGAAATTCCTTTGAACAGTAAACTTCGTTCGGGTCTAAATCTCTGTCAAGGTAAAACTCAAATAACAACAAAAAAAACTAAACAATCAACAAAAAATAATCATTTGCATATAGTTTGTACTTGTACAATGGGCGGTTTTCAATGTGAAGATCAATGTGAAACAATTCAAGCATCGACTTCGATTGGTACATCAACAGGTATCCTACTTTCAAGCAAAAATCTTTGAATTGATCCTAACTAATCAATATAGACAGTAGTACTGCGTCGATCTCAAGTTCATCACTTGATCCATCGAGTACTTCGTCTACAGCAGCATCTGCTAGTCAAATTAATACAAATCCATTGAATCCGACAGGAACAAGTTCAACGTCATTGAGTGGAGGAGTTTTTGGCAATGAGACTTTCGGAATAAATGGCAGCGGATTATGTGCAATTCCAACTGCACGAGAATATGCATTTGTTGATTGTAGTGAAGTTTATTTAGCTGGCCAACGAACGACAGGAATTTATGAAATTTGGTAAAAAGATTTTGATTTTTCAATGAAGAGAAAATTCGGTTTGTTTGTTTGAAGGCCTCAAGCAAGTTCAAAACCATTTCGAGTTTTATGCGATATGGATACGGATGGTGGCGGTTGGACCGTCATTCAACATCGTGGTGATTACGCTCGTCAATCAAATTTTTTCGTTCCTTGGTCTTCATACAAACGAGGTTTCGGCGATTTAGCTCGTGATTTTTGGCTTGGCAACGAAAAAATTCATTTGCTAACCAATCAAGACGAATATCGTCTTCATATCGACATGGAAGACTTCACTGATCAAACTCGTTTCGTCGAATACGAATGGTTTTTCATCACAAACGAACAAACAAAATACACACTCAATCTCGGCCGTTATATGGCTTCGTCGACGGGCGGTGATTCGTTTTCGTACAATCGTGGAATGAGATTTACGACACGAGATCAAGATAATGATCAATCGATGTCGAGTCAATGTGCAGAAAATTATAAAAGTGGCTGGTGGCACGCCGGATGCACTTTAGTGAATCTCAATGGACTTTATCTACGTGGAAATGATTCGACAGCAACGGGAGTCTTTTGGAACAATTGGTTAGGCGCGAAATATTCGTTGAAATCGTGCTCGATTAAAGTTCGACCGACGAATTTTAATACGGAAATGCTTTCTTAACCATGGAATCTCTCGATTATCGAAATAAAAAACATACATGCATAAATTTTTCTTTTTTGTATATTGTTTCATTTTATTAACTAACAAATAAATAAATGACAAGTAGAGAAAGGAAATATTCGACATTAGATCGTTCGATCGGTGCGTCTGGCTCAGTCAACTGATGAAAGGAAAAGTGCATAAATGTGTTGCGTTCTACGCTGACTTCGTCTTATTCTGTCCTATCTGATTCATAATCAATATTACTAAATAATGACTGACTGTCTCATTTTTATTTCATCATAAAAAAATCAATCGAATTCGATATTTTCAGATAACTATTCGTTCGAAATCAACCGTTTAAATCAAACGGTTTTCGAAGATGGTCTTCGAAAATTTAGTCGTCTATCTACTCGATCGATATCTCGGTGATTATATCGAAAATTTAGACACAAAAAAGTTCAAAATCGATCTATGGTCAGGTAAAATATTTCATTTCAATGACCAATAAATCTTGTTTATCGACAAAATTTTAAGGAAATGTTGTCTTAGAAAATCTCTATTTAAAACCAAATGCACTGGTACGATGAAAATATTTTCATTTTTAAGAAAATCAATCGATTTGTTTGCTTTGATTTCGAAGGCGGATTTAAATTTGCCAGTGACAATATCGATTGGTTATCTGCAGAAATTAACTCTCCAAGTTCCATGGAAAAATCTCTACACTCATCCGACAAAGGCCACTGTTGAAGGACTTTTCCTTTTAGTTGTACCGAAGACAGGTGAGACGAGTTGTTGGCTTTTGTTTTCTATCATTGAATTTGATTGTAGAGGTTGCATATGACGCACAACGAGACGAGAAAGAACAACATGAAACAAAAATGCGAGAAGTCAAAAAAGTCGAAGAACTTCGAAAAGAAAAAGAAGCTGAAAGTAATGGGATTCAAATCGAATTTCGAGTCAATCGTTTTGTTTGTAGAAAATGCTCAAGGAAATGATAAAAATAGCGATACATTCGTCGAACGTATGCAACTTCAAATCATACGAAATCTCGAATTATCAATTCAAAATATTCATATTGTTTACGAAGATAAAACAACGAAACCCAATCATCCATTTTCATTTGGAATCACACTCAATTACATTTCACTTCATGTAAAAAAACGAGTTCAAAGAGAAAATAATTCTATTTGAATTTTCATTAGACAACAACACCTGATTGGGAGCCAACGATTTTAAAAGAAGATACACCATTGATTCATAAAGTTTGAGGATTCGAATTTGAGAAATGTAGTTCAACATTTGAATGTTTAGCTCGGTGAATTAAGTGCTTTATCAATATATTGGAATACCAATGCTCAATCTCGATCAGACTTGCCCAGAGATCAAGCGATTGTACAAAGAAAACTTTGATTAAACTTTTGATTTTTTTGTTTCAATTAGATCGATTTGAGAGAGAAAATCGCGATTGATAATCAACATGTTCCATCCGATGTCTCATATAGTAAAAAATTATTTTCTCGAA
>Ga0209952_1001874_pt1 | contig 16709 bp, 23 predicted proteins | sample ThiBiot_750_biof_2_FD_183951 | JGI IMG/M metagenome (GOLD analysis project Ga0209952, IMG submission 183951) | Wastewater bioreactor microbial communities from Cape Town, South Africa - Thiocy_cont_750_biof (SPAdes) | ecosystem: Engineered > Bioreactor > Thiocyanate-remediating >...
AAAAGCAAACCAAGTAGAATGATTAATGTAGCAATCAAATAACCAATATTCGGTGATGCAACAACCGGAATAACTACTAAATAAATTGTTACCAAAACAACAAAAATAACGATGGGTATCGGTACCTAAATTCAAACATTCGATTATTTCTTTAATCTATTACGATAGAATACTGACTTTGATCACTCGAAAGGCATTCGGTTTGGTAAATTTACAGCAAAGTGTGGCAAAAAATGTGAGACCAATGAAAATCCAAGCAGAAAAACTGAAGAAATCAATCAATGCATAGATATCAGTTGCAATACAAAAGATAATTGCGACTAAACCCTGAAGAACAACGCCAGGCAATGGTGTTAATCTTCGTTTTTGTATACATGCAAATAATTCAGGTAGATAACCATACTGTGCACCAACCATACAGTAACGAGCAGATGCAAATAAACCAGCATTTGCACTACCTAATGCACTCAACGATATGAGAATGGGTAAGACGATAGATGCTGGACCGAAGACTTGTTCACCCCATGTCTAATAAGAAACGATTTATTATCATTATATAGACTCGAATTTGTTCATAGAGTGAACATACCACAGCAACGGCATCAGAACTCAACAATTCTGCTCTATTCATAGCAGTGAAATACGAAATATTTGTCAAGACAAAGAGAATGATTACAGTTGGTACTGCTAAAACAATAGATAACCAAAGATTTCTAAAAAAAAGAACATTTGTACACATCAATCGTTTTTTTTTCAGTACCTTTTCGGATTTTTTAATTCTTCAGTGATCGAATTCAAACTAGTCCATCCACCATACGCATATAAACCTTTATAGAAAGCAGTTGCAATACCTAATGGTCTATCCGTTGTACCTATCGATATGAAAGTAAAGTACAACACTTTCGAACTGTGATTTCCTACCAGAAAAAGCGTTTTTAAAGTTTTGTGTATGTCCTATAGAGAAAAAAAAACTTCTTCTGATTATATTTTTAAATTCAAACAACGTGACAAACCTTGTCCAATACGAACAAGACCAGCTATAATTATTGTTACAACGGTAGCTACTTTGAAAATAACAAATAGAACATTCGCACGATTTGCAATTGACACACTGTATGAATTCATATTGATGAGAATGACTAAAAATCAACAACAATTATCTTTTCAATTTTACTATGAATGAGATGCTTACTAATCGTGAAAATACTTAATAATTGAACTAATTCTGCTGGCGGTCCACAATCTAATTAGATGAAAATCATTTCGATTCAATTATTTTACAAGCAAATGATAAACTACCCATGATTGCTGATAAAATATATTGAGAAAAAGTTCGAGCTAATATCGAAATCAATGATGGTTTAACAATGAACGTTGTTGTCCACACGTATAAAAACGCCAATACATCTCCCGTTCGTTGATGAACTGATCCAATACCTTCTCTCATATAAACAACTTCACCACCATTTCTCGGTATAACTGTACCGATTTCTGCATAACAAAGTGCACCTAACAATGCAACAAGTCCAGATATAGTCCAAACAATCAAACATAAACCTATCGATTGTGTATCATGCAAAACACCTTTCGGTGCAACAAATATACCAGAACCTAATGAAATGTGCATATTATCAAATCATATTTCATTCGATAAAAGATTACCGATAATCATCGTAATAATAAAAGAAACGCTTGAAAATAGACCAAGATGTCTTTCGAGTGCTACTTCATTATTTTCTACTGTCGATTTTTGTGAATCAGGTCGAATAATAGATACAACTGATACATTGTTAGACTGTTCGAATTCTCGACGATGAACAGAATTCAAAAGTGGAGATACTGGCGTCAGTGTGTCTTTGTTCGTCATAAATGAAACTCGTTCTGTGCACTGACTTGTTTTTATGATCTACTCGTCTTTTTTTTTGATTTCTGTCACTGATAACATTAAAACAGTCATAATGACATAGCAAAAAAAAAGAACACTAATCGATTGTCTTTTATTTTGTCGAGATAAAACTATAAGATTAGAGTTTCACTTGAGCTTTTCGTAATGAAAAGAATGTGGCAAGAAAATCATTGGTTTTGCCTAGAAAATTGAAAAACAAAAAAGATCTATGAAGTTAATACTAAAAATATTTACGGATGAATTTCAATTCAATTTTACGATAAACAAATGGATAGTAGAAAACTAATCCGAATAGAATCAATAGGCCAGCAACCAGAAAACCAATACTCGGCGATGCAATCAATGGTGCAATGATTAAATAAATCGATATGAGAATTATTAAAATAACGAGTGGAAGAGGAACCTAGAAAATAAAAACCAAATTTGCCATCTTTTTGTTAGTATAAATAATATCGAAACAAAGTACGTTAATAACTCGTTCAGCATCTTTCATCGTAAATTTACAAACAAATGTTGCAACAAATGTCAGACCATAGAAAATCCATGAGACAAAACTAAAAAAATCGATTAAACCATCGACATCACTGGGAATACAGAATAGAATCGATATGAAACCCTAGAATCCAATTCATAAAATATCACACTCATTTCATTTCATTCATTCAAATAACCTGAAGAACAACGCTAGGTAATGGAGTCAATCGTTGCCTATGAATACATGCAAATAATTCGGGCAGATATCCATATTGTGAACCGACCATACAGTATCGAGCTGCACCGAACAAACTACCATTTGCACTGCCTAATGCACTGAGAGATATGAGAATAGGTAAAATACGAACAACTGGACCTAGGACAGCTTCACCCCAGGTCTAATTCAAAAATTGAATTCGAATTTAAATAATCAAGTCAATGTTAATCTACATACGACAGCAACGGCATTCGAACTGAGTAATGCTGCTTTATTCATTACGGTAAAATAGGAAATATTTGTTAGAATATAAAGAACGATTACAGATGGCAAGGCTAAAACGATCGATAGCCAAAGATTTCTATAAAAAAAACGAACTTATTGAAACTGAAAAACAAAACGAATTACCTTTTCGGATTTTTTAATTCTTCAGTTACAGAATTCAAACTATTCCATCCATCATAAGCCCAAAGACCCGAATAAAATGCAAGAGAAATGCCAAATGCATTGCTTGTCGTACCTAGTTTTTTGTTTTATACGTCTCTGTATAAATTCTCACTGTTATTTCTTTACCTTCAAATCCATTTTTCAAGTATTGTGTATGTCCTTGAACAGACAACAAAACGTCCAAAAACATTCACAAGTCAATTTGATTAGCAAACCTTGTCCAATTCGAACTAGACCAGCAATAATCACAATCCCGATAGTTGATACTTTACAGATGACAAAGATAATATTCAAACGATTAGCAGCTGATACACTGATTGAGTTTATATTGATTAAGAGTACTAGAAGAAAACCAAATATGTTTTTTGTCTACATTGTCAAAAGTTATAAACGCACAAATCACGAAAATTGCCGTCATTTTCACGAGTTGTGGAGGAGGTCCACAATCTAAATATGAATAATTTATCAAAACAGTAAATATCATCGAAAGATATATTACCATCCATAATACCGGATAGAAAATATCGTGAAAAAGTCAGTGTTAAAATAGCGATACTCGATGGTTTGCTTACAAATATGGTTGTCCAAATTAATAGATATGCTAAAATATCTCCAGTACGTTTATGAATCGATCCAATGCCTTCTTTTAAATAAGCAGCTTCGGCGCCACTTCTTGGTATAACTGTGCCTATTTCTGCGTAACAAAGTGCGCCAAGTAACGAAACAAGTCCACATCCGACCCAAATTATCAAACAGAGACCAACGGATTCTGTTTGTCGTAAGACACCTTTCGGTGAAACGAATATACCCGAACCTAATCGAAATCAATCGTTATTCTTTTTTGAAGAAAAGAAACTCAATAGAATTCATTTTACCAATTATAATTCCAACAATAAAACAAATTCCTGAGAATAGACCAAGATGTCTCTTGAGTGTAACTTCATCGGTTGGTAGAACTGCTTTGACTGGATCTGCTTGAAGAACTGACGCAAGTGAAATACGTCGATGTTCAGTTGGTACAGGTGTTGAAACATGCCGACGATGGACTGAATCTGTCTCAGCTAGAGTAGGACAAGGAGATACTTGATTATTTTTCATTAAATCGAATCACGTCTCTCTTTCTGTACCGGTGACACTCTTTTGTCCGTAAAAAAGGTTTATGTTTCTTATCGTAGTGTAATAAATATACTTCAAGACGAACGAAACTTACCAGTGATATGATCGGTCTTAATCATTACCAATCGAAAACAATTTATATTCGAACACGATGATAAAGCACAAATAAGAAATCTGTTTCTTTTCTTTTCTTTTCAATAATCTATTGTCAAGTACGATGAAGTGTACTTTGATCAAAGAACATAGAGATAAATAAATTATCGAAATGTTTTACTCTTTGATAGGTTAGAATTCAATCGTTTTGTCCTTTTAATCTTTTGAGAACAGAAGCTCGATTTGTTACGTACATAAATCTAACTATTTATTTTCTGTTATTCAAAATTACTAAAAAATAAAGGCACTGTTCGAGAAAAAAAAGTGTTATCACGAGAAAAGAAAAACACACTGCAAACTATGTGAGAAAATTCGTGCATACGAGAGAAGAAAAAAGGTTCACAAATGCAATGAACGCGTGATTATAAAAAAAAACCGATTTAAAAGACTCGAATCATCGCCATTCGATCTTTGCCGACACCAATCCATTTAACTAAACAAATAAAACGAAAAGTCAATCAAATACAAAAGAAAAAAATGCGAATACGAACCAGGTACGCCGAGATACTGTTCGATAAACTGCACATAAAGTCTTGCGTTATGTGGCAATGAATTGAATGTACGACATTCGGATGTTGATCGTCCACGCCAACCCGGAAATGTTACATATTCAACTTCGATATCGTGCATTGTATCAACAGATGCTAATGAACGAACAAATAATAGTTTTCGAAAATTTCAATGATTTCTTTCGATTTTTTTTTACCAGGAAAACTTGGTAATTCAACGCCATTTCGTTTGTAATTCGTTGCGACTTTAATCTCAGCTAATTCATCGAGTGTGTCCAATTTCGTTAAACATAGAGCCGTAAAACCATTGATCATATTCGTATATTTAAGTAGAACAAGATCTAACCAACCACAACGTCGTTTTCGACCTGTTGTTACACCCCATTCTCTTCCACGTGTTTGCAAATGTTCGCCAATTTCCTATTTAACACAAAAAACAAATTCATCATTGAAATATCAGTTTTGTTTTTATTTCTCGTCTCTACATTTTTTAATTCTGTTGGAAAAACCCCATCGCCAACACGTGTTGTATAAGCTTTGACAACTCCATAGATATCTCCGATATATTTCGGAGGTATGCCGAGTCCTGTACAGACACCACCGATGCTGCAATTCGATGATGTCACATATGGATAGGTACCAAAATCGATATCGAGCATAGTAGCATTGGCACCTTCGACAAGAATCTTCTTTGTACCACTTATAATCTCGTCACTTAAATAAGCAATTGTATCGATAGTCATCGGACGAAAATAGTCAGTTAATTGTTTGAATTGTTCGATGATTTGATCGATGTTAACATCCAAATCGGGAAATGTCAATTTGTAATAATCATAAAGAGCTCGTAATCTATAATTTATTAGAAATTTTAAAAAATTATTTGAATTCAATGAAACAAACTTGTCACTGAAAACAGAAAAATCACCCATTAAATCAATCATTCGAATGCCATTTCGTGTTGCCTAAACAATTGATTGTATTTCTAGTCAAGATTTCATGTGAAACAATCTACTTTCGACGAATATGTTGGGCCAATTCCTTTTTTCGTTGTTCCCAAACTAAATTTTGTCGTTTTCAATTAAATAAACATATTCGATCAACATACCTGCTTTTACCACGACCTCGTTCGATCAATCCATCAGTTTGTTTATGAAAATCAAAAACTACAAATTAAACTCATGCAAAATTGAATTATTCAATCACGAGCTTTCTCTACCTAAATGAGCTCGATCAGATATTCTCAATCGTTCCTTCCAATTCGCTACTCCACGTGATTCATTCTTTTGAATTTCTTCTAATAATTCCGGCAGATTAACCACACAACCGTTTCCTAAGCAAACAAAATTTCTACGAAACAAAAACAAACTCGAATCTCAAACCAATTATATTAATACAATTTTCAAGATGAAAACCCGATGGAAGCATATGAAAGTCATATTCAGTTCCATTGACAACGACACTATGACCTGCATTGTTTCCTCCCTAATCAAGTTGTTATTCAAAAAAAAACAGACCGAAGAAAATCGATTCGATTTACTTGACATCGACAAACGATGTCAGCATCTGAAGCTAATAAATCCACAAGTTTGCCTTTGCCCTATTTAAAAACTCTGAAATCCGAAAAACGAAACACAAATCAACTGACTTCATCTCCCCATTGTGCACCGAGTACGATCGATACCATCGATGGAGTTGGATATGCATGAACAGTGGCACTATCACGTCTTATTTGTGTGAATTGACGCGATGTCATTCAATCTATAAAATTGAAATGTATGTGAGTATATGTGTGTGTTCTTTTTTTTTGTCTACGGAATAACGTCAAAGTTTTTTCAAAAAAAAGAAGAAGAAAATAACAAACTATGATGAGAAAATGAAGGAAGTTTTGCTGTTTTTCTTCGAAGAAATGTGTACATACATGTAAGCAATACTTTACTATAAGAGAAAGAACAAAAAATGAACAACGGAATTGAAAACGATCCACAAAAATATAGCTTTTCAATATCGATTAGTAAAAATTCGACCTCGTGTTGACATCTGCTGGTTGTTATTATTGTTATTATTACTGTTGCTACTACTACTACTACTACTACTACTATAAGAAAATGTTGCAGTTGCTTGTTTGTGCGTGGGAAATGAGTTTGGACCATGTCCACCTCCTCGACGTCCGCGATTGTTCATGTTCGAATTCGGGTTTGTATCTCTTGAACTGCCGCCGTGCCAAGATGTTTGACTGAATGTCTGTCGATTGTAGGAATTCGATGAATGTCCAAATTCATCAAAAGTTCGTGCCGGTGGTGGTGGCGGTGGATACATCGATGAATGAGAATTACCTGTTGGTAGAGCTGATGATGAACGGTAATCGGCATATGAATGCATAGGCGAACTATTGACAGGTGATTGGAAAAATGGTGGATTGGGATTTTGATAATTCATTTGATTGACGGGTGGATTTTGGGAGAAATTGTTGTTTGGATAGGCACGATTGTGTGGTAGTTCTTGGCGGTAGTCCGGAGGCACAGACTGGATTTAGAAATTGGATTTTATTATGAGAGACAAAAAAATAAGATAAACAAACTTGAGTCATAGGTCGAACGAAGTTCTGTTGATGATGATTGAACGTTCGTTCATTCATTTCATTGTAATTCATTTGTCGATTATAATTATTTCCATTTGGCATCGGATGTGTTGGTCTCGAACCGTAGAATCCGTTGTTATGATTATTATTATTATTGTTATCAGGTTGAATAGAAAAGTTCGGTCGATCGAAAAACTCTTGTCGTTGTTGAGGATGTTGATCATTGGGATATCGAGTTGGCCAATTCTGTTGTCCGTTGTTGTACGGCATTGGTCGAGGATAATTTCCAATTAGTCCTGGACCACGATTAGCACCTGGATATGAACTATTCAAATCCGAACGAAATCGTTTATTCGTCGGAGCTGAATGAGGAAACGTTCGTTTAACGACCGGTCCTAAACAAGAACACAGAAATCATCGGAATTCTAAATTCAATTTCGAGTTCAATCGAACCTCGTTGATGATTCGTTGGTGTTTGTTTCGGTCTGCCGTTTTTGACTTGAGTTTTGGCTTGATTCGCTCGTTGTCGTCGAGCAGCTCGATTCGACAAGAGTCGTGTAGCACCTTCGAGTGTATCAAATGGATAACTTCGAATAAACGTATTGACATCATCGTCATATTGCGTTCGAGTAACAGCTCGACATTCGTAACGTATTCGAATATCTTCAGGTACTTCTGAAAGACTTTTCACTCCGTTATACTTGAATATTATCGGAAGTGTGATACTATTTGCAAAATTCTAACAGCAAAAAATAAAACTTTTGATTGATTTGCGAAGATAGTTTCTTACGAGAATTAATTCTTTATGATCGGCTGATGTTTGTTTTTCTTTATGTTCGTTTGAATGTAAATGCTTGAAAGGAAAACGAGAGAGAGAGAGAAAGAGAATTTATTGACTTTTTTTGAAAATAAAAGTACTTTTTCTAGTGTCCATTGATCTGTAAAAATCAGTTCGCAATATCCACAACAAAATCGTCCTCGATTCGAAAGCGTATTCGGCGCGAGATAAGTCGCCATTGTTTGTTTGAATTGTTCATATTGATCATTGCCGAGAATGTCTTTTACCGATTGTTCGGTGATTAACGACTACAGTCAATCGAAAAACTGAGATTAAGAAAAAAAGAAATTCGAACGTAACAAACCTGTTGCATCGCTCGTCGCCATGGAAGAAATTCGTTTTGATAATTACGGAAGTTGTCAACATGTTTGTTATCGTTGAAATGCTGCGAAAAATGTTTATCCAATGGAAGAATTAACTTTTCACAGATATCACAAAAGAATGTGTTCTTCTTTCGAAAAGCTCGTCGAGCGATGCCCGAATAGAATTGTTGTTCGCGTTGAAATTCGCCGGATTTTGAATAAACATCGCGAAGAATCGAATCGATTGTTAATTTACTATCGAGAGTCTCGTCTTGAGTGATTGAGTCTTCTGTTGGATTTTCTGACGACGATTGATCTTTCTCTTGAGATTGAAGAATTTTTTCTAGTAAAAAAAGAGTTATTTGTTTGTTTTTTTCTTGTGAATTGAAAATACTCTGAGCATAGTAGATTTCTTTTGGTAAACGAGCAATTTCATCTGTTCGATCTTTAACTAAATCTTTGAATAATTGTTCACGTATTTGTGGAGTTGCTGGACCGATGTGTGAGTAGATTTTCTGTTGAAAAACAAGTGACACTTCGAAATTTCTTCGTTTACGTCCGTTGATTGCCGTAGATTTATCGATATCCATCGAAACATCTGCATCTTCATCGGCATGTTTATACAAAAAATGAAATTTCGGACTCTGATAATGCAACTAGAAGAGAAAAGCAAAAATATATATTCTTTGCCTTGACTGATATCGACTTTCCATATGTTTGTCTGTCAATCTTGACGACAAGGTCATTCGATTCATAGAGGAGAGACAAATACTTACATTGTTAGCAAAAGCAAGATGAATAACTTGATCGTAGATCGATGGTTGATATTTATTTTCATCGCATAATTTTTTCACTGTTTCACGATGAGTTGTTTCGATGAGATGTTTATAATAAGCTGTTATCGTCGGTCGCATGATATTACACGCTGGACAGACAGGTTGTTGACGAATACGAATAACACCGATATGTTCATCCTAAATACAAATTCTGCTCTCAAACGAAGAAAAAAACAGCAACAAGGAGAAAAGTCTTTACACGAGAATCTTTATAACAAATCACTGAGCAATTATCATCATCAGTTTGGCATCTAAAAAAATGCGATCAATCGATCGAATGACTGATTGATTGTATCGATTAAATCTTACTTAGGCGTATTATTATTATTATTATTATTATTGTTACTATTAGAATTTACTTTCGATTGATTTATCTGTTGATTTTGTATCATTTTCTTTCGATTAGTCATTTTTTTCTTCTGAAATTTGATCAATGAAGAATTTTGTTTGTTAATACAGTAAATAAATATCAAAAATAATAAACAAACAAATTCAAAATCCGTTTTTTTCTCTCTTTCTCGGTCGCGTTCGATGGGCGTGCGTGCACACTACACACACTCTGCTGGTTTATTATTCAACGACGAATGATCGAAAGCCGTTTTTTCTTCTCAAATAGATGGGGATGCTTGCTGAATTTCTATTGGAGATTTGCCTATCGAATTGAATGAAACATTACACGAAGGAGTTTTTCATAATCATGCTTTCATCGAGATTAAATAGTCAATTGAAATCATCATTAATTCTTGTTATTGGTAATTATTTTTCATAAGTTTTGAAAGTATTCCATTGCTTTGATTTGTTCATACAGATGAAAATCCATCGAAATCATCATTAGGTTTTCAATTTACGTGTGCCTATGCATTGGAATCTCTGAATAAGTTCGTTAGAAATTCATTTCAGCAGTGAATTCCTCGAACAAAATCCTTTGTTTAGATTTACAAAAGTTGATATTCTTTTAACCGAACATAATGAAACCAATTGTTTTCATTCTCATTCAATTCGAAATCCGAAGTATGTTCTTATTTGAATTGCAAGTCAATGAACCGGTATCATTTAGAATCAATCTTATCGATCTATTCGATGAAGTCAATTCGAATAAATCGCTCACTGATTGCATCAAAACAACCGATGAGAAAAATCTTATTCTAATCGAATCTCTTCCATGGTTATTCCTACGAATGAACCAAGGCGATCTATTCCGTTTGCTATTCAATTGGAGTCGTACGAGATTCTTTTCTTTTAATTTAAAACAAAACAAAAGACAGAAAGTCAATAATTCATTTAGAAACAAATGTTGTTATGGCTGTGATACCTTCGGATTGTCTCGAAGATCATTCGATTTTGAAAGATTTAGTTTCAATTTCGTTTATAACCGTTCGAGTGAAAATACAAGTGAATACGGATAATCTTGAAGCTCGAGTCGAACAACGATCACGAACCAGTGTCGAGACAATAAAATCTGTTTGTGATTTTGAAAGTTTACTCTACGTGAATCAATTGTGTTTCAGTGTTTAAGATTTTCGATTGATTCTCAATTGAATATTGTTAATCTTCGTGAAGAGAAATTCAGTAATCGAAAATTAAAATCCAATGCTGATCAATCGAAATCAGATGTTACCGCTAATCTAACTTTCAATCTTCGACTTAAAGATGACGAACTCACAGCTAAGAATAATCTTGTTTTACCGTACACAAAACAACAGTAGGAATAAACAAATTTAAAAGAGATTCTTATCAAATAATGTTCGTTTTAGCATACAAACAACAAACGATGGATCGACAATACATTATACGTATGATAAAGAAGATGATATCGATGAAGATGAAGACGATGATTTGGATTTATGAGAAAATAAATGTTCATGTGTTTTTTTTTCATTGTTATTCTAGATAAGACTTTTAAAATGGCAGAAAATACTGCAATTCGATCAGATTTAGTAAATGAAACATATTTATAAGAGTTATTTATTTTCAATTGGATTTTATAGGTCGATACTGCAATTGGTTTTTTAAAAAATTCCAAAGTCGCAAAAGAATCGATGGAAAAGAAACGAATGTTTCTTCAACAAAAAGGTACTTCAATCACGAATGATAAACTGCATTTAATTGAACTATTATTTCATACAGGTTTAACAGACAATGAAATTAACTACGCATTTAAACTCGTTCCACAATCAGGTTTGTTATTTTTTCCTCTTTCGTCGTCTTCGTTTGTCATAATTCAATTCTAGAATTAAATCAATCACTTGTCGCCAATCAACAGCCATCATTCCTTCGACGATTATTCTCCGATTTAATCCTTGCGGGACTCATTGGCTTAGCAATCAAACTCTTCAAACAGTGGTTTCTCTCGGTACGAATATTAAACTTTCAATTTTTATTCTTCGTTTTCGATTTAGAAACAATCGAATCAAGCCAATGAATTCAATAAAACAATTCAAAATCTACAAAAAACTCTTCAAGATATGCAAACGAGTATAACGAAACTCGAACAAACAGCTGATCAATTACATTTAACGCTGAATTCAACAACAAATTCATCGTCATTCACCGAACTAAAACGAGAAATTCAAGTTATCAAAGGACTTTGCTTGAGTCGATCGCAATTTCCATCGGCACCTCCACGACCACCATCGATTCCTGCTTGGCAATTACAAAGTGCCGAAAAACTTAAAAATCGGCCACCATTAACCACAGAAAATAACTCGGATAATCTTGTGATTGTGACCGATGATGCTAAGAAAACCGATGAAGACAACCATTCATCGATCAGTCCCGCTTCGGACTCATCGAATGATTCTTAATTTTGATGATGATTTAATAAAAATAGAAAATTTTTGTTTGCTGAACTTTGAATTTTTTTGTGATATTTATTATAGATAAATAGAAGGCGAAATAAAAACCATGCCGATTGAAAAAGGTCTGCAGATTTTAAGACAAATGCAACGAGTTACTTTGAAAAATCTACCGATGCCTTTGGAAAAAACAGAGAAATGGAAGAAAGAACATGTAATTTATTTGTGATTTATTTATCTCGAGAGTTTAGTATTTTGGAAATTTTTCTAGCCTGATGAAAGTACAATGCACATCAGTATCAAACGCAAAGGTCCAATAGCTCGAAATTCTCTACCACCGCACGGTATCGATCCAATTCAAGCCGAGGGACGTTTACCTTGGATACTAACTGTTCCAAAAGAACCGTACTACGACGGTGTTGAGTACGTTGTTGTGTTTAATTGTTTCTTTTCAATGAATAATCTAGCGAATATTTAGAGAAGCAAGACAATATTTACCGATATCATTACGTACACTTCAACGTTTAATCGATCTTCGTCGTATTAATCCAGCTAAACCAATTGATCTACCGGTTTTGTGTAATACGAAATTATTTGATATTCAACCAGATCAACGACAATTCGGTTTGCAGTTAATCGATGAAGTAAATTCAAAAAAAAAAGTTGAAAACATTTTCGTCTGCTTGTTCTCAGGGTGCTGATCTATTTTCAACTCCGATTAATCTCGAAATTCAATGGGTTGCAAGTGAATTAGCTATTGCTGCTATTGAACGTTGCGGTGGTGTTTTAACTACACGTTATTTCGATCCTATCTCCTTATCTGCGTTGATCGATGCGAAGAAATTCTTCGAACGTGGAGAACCAATACCTCGATGTGACACACCGCCGATCAATGCGATTGAATACTATACAAATCCGAAACAACGTGGTTATCTAGCAAATCCGGATTTGATTCGTGAAGAACGACAACGTTTAGCACAGAAATATGGTTATAAACTTGCGGATTCATCGGCATATTCGTCGATGTTTCGTCTACGAAAAGATCCGAGACAGATTTTCTTCGGTCTTGAACCGGGCTGGCTTGTTAATCTCAAGGATCAAACCATTCTTAAGCCAACAGATGAGAAATTTCAAAAATTCTATCATTCTTGAAATAAATAGAAAAATGTTTCTTTATAGTTTAGATATCTGGCAGATTTTCTAATAAAAGAGCAAAGAAAAAAAAATGAGAGCTGTACAACATACATAAATGTCAAGAGAGAGAAAGAAGAAAAGCAATTGCAAAACAGAAAGAGAAAATCATCTGACTGATGATAAATAGATTAGAATTGTTGCGTTTTGGCTAGACTTCGAATTCATCAGTCCATTCAACACTATTCCCCAGTAGTTTATTAACTTTATTCCATTCACGTTCACGTTCGTATTGAGGATCCAGATTGAATCGTACTTTTGGTCTCAATGTATTCGCTGTTGTAGTTGTAGTTGTTGCTGTTGGTGTTGATGGTTGTTGTTGTTGTTGTTGTTCATCAATACTATCGATCGATTTATTTTGAGGTATTTTCATGATTGATGGTGGTAGAGGACGTGCCGATATCGTTGTCGGTGTATTCACAAGTGCAGATAGAAGATCATCTTCCTGTAGAATAAATATATCACGATCGTTTGTACTCCAAAGATGAGATGTTGCATTTGTTTGTTCCTGTTGTTGTGATAATTCAAATTCATGAACAAGATCAATTTCACCATTATCAGCACTATCATCGGATATATTATCGTTTGTTGAACTGTCTTGTGTATCATCTTCTTCGTAGATTGTTTGAGGATATTGTTGAGCTGATGAATTTATATCTGTACTTGCCGGTAATGTACGTAATGGAGGAGAATGAATTGACATTTGAAGAGATTCGGCATTGGCTGAAGCAAATTTTTCTAGAAGCGATTCATCATTCGAACGTTGTTGATAATCTAATGCTAAAAAAAGAAGCAAATTATCAGTTTTTTTTTCTTTCTTCGTCGATTTTCAAATGACACGTACAGAGATTTGCTAATGACAAGTCGTCATTAACAGGCGTTGTTTCATTTGATTGAACGGACGGATTAAGAACTGATCGATGATGAATAACGATTGGTTTTTGTAGTTCTTTTAATTGATATTCATGAACTGAATACGTTTGCCGTTGATCATCATCATCATCTTCATCACATGATGTTTCCGATAATGGTTGATCATTCGTTGATGTTACTAATGGAAAATGTTTGACTTCGATATCAGGTGATGAGCCGACATTTGGAAAACATTCATTGGTATTGATTTTTTGTTTATTCGATGAAAATTTCGCGAAGAAATTCGGATTTGTCATGTCCCAAAAGTGATCATCAACAGGCGATGACATCGGCAGAAAATCATCGTCGACAAGTACACCGGATGGTTTACTATCGTCATTGAATTCTAAACTTGCCGAACTACGGCCTGATGTTATTGTTGCAAGAGATGATGATGATGTTTCATAGGTTGTATTCGTTGGATTGATGAGAGTTATTGGCCGATGATATTCATGTTGATTCGATGAGAAATCCATCGAACGTGAATGTCCATTTGTATGAATACTTGTTGGACGTGTTAATGGATTTTCTCGGGCGTTTATTGGCGCTGAAGTTCTGATTGGTTGCTGATAGTCAGTCTAGAAAAACAGAATTATTATTATTATTATTATTTTGTTATTTTTCTAATCCCCAGGAATACCGGTTTTTAACACATATAGACGAAGCGGAAATGATACAATTTAATTATATGGAAAAGTGAATAGAACTTAATGGGATTTACTAGAAGCAAAAAACAAACGCGCACTTACTGGTTCGAAATGATTCGATCTGTTGTTAGTCACCGGTTTGAATGTGATTTGTTGTTGATTATGTGTTAAATTGTCTATTGGATTCGTATTTAAGATATTTAAATCTGAATAGGAACCATTTGTTAATAAATCTGTATTTAATCGATCGATATACGAATCGATTTCGTCGTTATTCGAATATCTCGAACGAACATAATCATCAAATTGTTCGATAGCACTTGTGATGAGATGATTGCAAGGTTGCTGATGACTATTTAATCGATCGATACTTTCAACAGGTGACGTCACTGTTGTTGTGCTCGACGCACTATCATCAATGAAGCGAAAACGTTCGATTTTTTGCATGAAATCTTTTCGATAGGTCGACGATGTGACGGGTGTTATTGTTGAGGATTTCTTTCGTAAATAAGATTTAGTATTCGATTTGAATACTGATGTTTGATCTGAATCGTTTCGTTGATGTGGAAGAGACGTTTGGGACGATGATGAAGGTTGCTTGATTGAATCAATGATTGAATTTTTTGTAGACGAATGTCGACGAAATGCAGATGAAAGTGAAAGTCGATGAGAATGAGATTTTATATCGGCACTATGACGTGTTTGTTTCTTGTCATCACCGGCAGTTATGTTACTGGCAAGACCAGTTGCAACTGTCGTCGGCAAAGAACAACAAAGCGGATGCGAGTTTGAAGAGTGTGTAAGGGGTAAAATTGCATTGAGTGAATATTTGCGAGACGTACGGTTCGCTGAATCTTTAATAGTAGAGGCAAGTTCCGATGTTAACAATGGCGTTTGATCATCACACTAAAAACAGACGACGAAGAAAAAAAAAGAAATGACGGATATGATTATATACTAAAGATACTTGGAAAATATTAATTTCGAACTCAATTCTTCAAAAAAGTACCTACCACATAATCATCGTTTGATCTCGTTATTTCATTTCCAGATGGTGATAATTTTAATAATAAGGTTTCGGAATCTACTTTTGTCGGCAAGTTCGCCGTAGTCAATGATATTTCATTAGAATTTCTCTCAACTGTTTCATCATGATGAGATGAAATCTCGCAATGCTCGTGTCGTTGCTGTTTAGGAGTATGATTAGCATCGTTTTCTAGTAAATATTCACTACTGTGCACCGCCGGTACTGTTGTTGAGAGATCATATGTCCTTGGCGCCAGTTCGGCTTGTTGTTGATTGATTTTTTTCGGTGGTTTTTTGGTGATTGAATGATGATTTCGCGCCGTTATACACGGTAGACAAAGTTTGCGCAATGTTGGCGACGACACTTTGATATATCGATAGGATGTATTAAAACGTCGTCGTTGTCGTTGATCATGCACGTTGAGAACGAGTGAATAACGAACCGTATCTGGACGACAGAAAATATGTGGTGGTACCGTGCAGAGGATCAAACGACGTGATTGACGATGAACGGAAAGAATTGTGAGTAAGAAAGAAAGACAGGAAAATGACTAATGATGACAGGTAGTTGAGCTTTTAAAATCGATCGTTGTATTGATGATGCACACACAATTCAAACATGTCAATTGACTCGACAATGTTCCAGTGTTCTGTGTTCGCATCGACGAACGACATTCTTGTTATGTTCGCAGTCTTTTTCATTAACATGGCAGCGAGAGTCTTTTTCTCGTCCTCTGTTCTATTTATGATATTTGTTTCTAC
>Ga0209952_1001878_pt1 | contig 16686 bp, 13 predicted proteins | sample ThiBiot_750_biof_2_FD_183951 | JGI IMG/M metagenome (GOLD analysis project Ga0209952, IMG submission 183951) | Wastewater bioreactor microbial communities from Cape Town, South Africa - Thiocy_cont_750_biof (SPAdes) | ecosystem: Engineered > Bioreactor > Thiocyanate-remediating >...
CCAGTAGTTCAGGTTGCGCGGCGTCGGATAGGCCACGAACGAGGAGTGGATAAGGCCGCCGATCGGCAGGCGCGTTTCCAGCCATTTCAGGAAGCCGTTTTGTGGCTGGTAGGTCGAGGGTCCGCTCATGGTGCGATCCTAGGAATTAATGCGGTGACGCTGCCGGTTGGAAAAACCTGCGGCAGGTTAGCCGATCTGAATTTTGGTGTCGGAGACGAAGTTGTAAGGCGGGACCGCCAGGTTCAGCGGCGCGGGGCCGCGCCGGATGCGGCCCGAGGAATCGTACTGCGACCCGTGGCAAGGGCAGAAGAAACCGTCGTAGTCGCCTTCATGGGCAATCGGAATGCAGCCGAGGTGGGTGCAGATGCCGATCACGACCAGCCAGTTGTCGTGGCCTTCCTTGACACGCGACTGATCGGTTTGCGGATCCGGCAGGCTCGCGACCGGAACGGCGCGCGCCTCGTCGACCTGCTTCTTGGTGCGGTTCATGATGTAGATCGGCTTGCCGCGCCAGAACACCTTGATGTCGACCTGGATCGGCGCACCGGCCGCGATGGTCGAAGCATCCGGATTCATTTGTGAAATCAGCGGCCAGACGAAAGCTGCCGCACCTACCGCGGCAGCCGCTCCCGTAGCCACATAAAGGAAATCACGGCGTGTCGGATCCGCCGAAGACGCTGTCGTCACGATTCCAAACCCTTTCTCTCCTGCAACCAGCCCCCTATCCCGGAAAGCGCCGCAAAAGCGGCCGGGACGGACTGCCGGCGCCCGCGACCCCCGCGGCGGCAGAATGACCACATATCCCGCCCGAACGGGCAGCACACACAGTCCAGAATCGTTCTATTGGCACCCTTGCCGATGGAGCGCAAGCCCGCTATCGGCTGAGCCGCGTGCAATGCACGAAAACTGCTGAATCCGGCGAATGATTTCCGTCGTTTCAGCGGTCCTGAAAGGACAACGACCCATGCAGATCGCGCTCTATCAGCCCGACATTCCGCAGAACACGGGAACGATTCTGCGGCTGTGCGCCTGCCTCAAGGTCGACGCCCATATTATCGAGCCCGCCGGCTTCCCGATTTCGGACCGGCATTTCCGCCGCTCCGGCATGGATTACCTCGACCAGGTCAACATCGCCCGGCACGATTCCTGGGCCAAATTCGAGGACTGGCGCGCGGCGTCGGGCGCGCGACTACTGCTGTTCACCACCAAAGGGAGCCGTTCCTACCTTGATCAAGGCTATCAGCCGACCGATATCCTCCTTTTCGGGCGGGAAAGCGCTGGAGTCCCCGAGGCCGTCGCGGAGGCGGCCGACGCCCGGCTGCTGATCCCGATCGCGCCGGGGCTGCGCTCGCTCAATGTCGCCATGGCGGCAGCGATGGCCGTGGGCGAGGCGCTGCGCCAGACCGAACCGACCATGCTGGAGACCAGCCGGTGAGCTATGCCGTCAAGGAAATCTTCCTGACTTTACAAGGCGAAGGAGCCCATGCCGGCCGCGCCGCGGTGTTCTGCCGCTTCTCGGGCTGCAACCTGTGGAGCGGCCGCGAGGAAGACCGCGCAGGAGCCGTCTGCACCTTCTGCGACACCGATTTCGTCGGCATGGACGGCACACTGGGCGGGCGCTATGGCACGGCCGACGATCTGGCGGCGACCGTCGCCGCGCAATGGACTGGCGCGGGCGAGCGCTATGTGGTGTTGACCGGAGGCGAGCCGCTGTTGCAGGTAGACGACGCGCTGGTCGCGGCGCTGCACGCGCAAGGTTTCACCATCGCCATCGAAACCAACGGCACGCTTGATCCGCCGGAGGGCATCGACTGGATTTGCGTCAGCCCGAAAGCCGGCGCGAGTTTGCGGATTCGCAAAGGTCACGAACTCAAACTGGTCTATCCGCAGGCGGAGAACCGGCCGGAGAATTTCGCGAATCTCGCTTTCGAGCGCTTCTCGTTGCAGCCGCTCGATGGCCCGGATGTCGTGGAGAATACCGCGCGGGCGATCGATTACTGTCTGCGTCATCCGCAATGGCGGCTGAGCGTGCAGACGCACAAGACGCTGGGGATCAGGTAGTTGATACGACCGCCACAAATAAAAGCGTCATGCGCGGGCATAGCCGTTCGAAGAACGGCGTCGTTTCCGCTCGCCTATGACCCGCGCATCCATCGCTTCTTCGAGAATGATGGATTGCCGGATCAAGTCCGGCAATGACACGGCGGTCGTGAATGAGTCCGAATTGGACTGATCGGGAGTTGAATTTACCCATGTGGGAATTGACCAAGTCGTTTCATTTCGAGGCCGCGCACGCGCTGCCGGGGACGACGCTGGGCGAAGCGAGCCAGGAAATCCACGGCCACTCCTTCCGCGCCGAAGTGGCGATCCGCGGTACGCCCGACCCCGCGACCGGAATGCTGCTCGATCTCGGTTTGCTGGAGCGTGCGCTCGGCGACGTCCGCAAGATGCTCGACCACAAGTTTCTCAACAACGTCGAGGCGCTCGGCGCGCCGACGCTGGAGAACATCACGCGCTTCATCTGGGAGCGTGTGCAGCACGCGGGCACTGTTACTCGCGTCAGCGTCTATCGCGACAGTTGCCAGGAATCCTGCACCTACTTCGGGCCGCAACAACCCACGTAACCACTTTGAGATTCTGGCTGGAAATGTAACGCGCAATAGTGAGCAAAGCCGTCATGCCCGGCCTTGTGCCGGGCATCCACGTCCTTTCTGAAATTCAGCAAGAGAAGACGTGGATGGCCGGGACAAGCCCGGCCAAGACGGAAATGAGCGTTTTCCATCTTACAATGACGCAGCAAAGACCAGGAGCCGCGCATGGATGTTTCCCTCATCGACCATCACAAATCCTCCGCCCGCACCTGGTTCGAATCCCTGCGCGACCAGATCTGCGCAGCCTTCGAGCGCCTTGAGGACGAGGCGCCCCCGTCGCTGTATCCCGGCACGGCGGGACGCTTCGTTCGCACCCCGTGGGACCGCACCGATCACACCGGCCAACCGGGTGGCGGCGGCGTGATGTCGGTGATGCGCGGCCGGTTGTTCGAGAAAGTCGGCGTGCATTGCTCAACGGTGCACGGCGAGTTCGCGCCGGAGTTTCGCGCGCAAATTCCCGGCGCCAGCGACGATCCCCGCTTCTGGGCTTCCGGCATTTCGCTGATCGCGCACATGCACAATCCGAACGTGCCGGCGGTGCACATGAACACGCGCTTCGTGGTGACGACCAAAGCATGGTTCGGCGGCGGCGCCGATCTGACGCCGGTGCTCGATCGCCGGCGCACGCAGGAGGACGCCGACACGCAGGCGTTTCACGCCGCGATGAAGGACGCGTGCGACGCCCACGCGAAAATCGCGCCCTACGACAAGTACAAGACATGGTGCGACGAGTATTTCTATCTGCCGCACCGCAAGGAAGCACGCGGCATCGGCGGCATCTTCTACGACTGGCACGATTCTGGCGACTGGGACGCCGATCTTGCATTCACGCAGGACGTCGGCCGCGCTTTTCTAAAGATCTATCCCGACCTGGTGCGCCGCAATTTCAATGCCGCGTGGACACCGGCGGATCGTGAAGAACAACTCATTCGCCGCGGCCGCTATGTCGAATTCAATCTGCTCTACGATCGCGGCACCATCTTCGGTCTCAAGACTGGCGGCAATGTCGATTCCATTCTGTCGTCGATGCCGCCCGAGGTGAAGTGGCCGTAACGCTCCGTACTTGAGCATTTTATGTTCTGACGGAAGGTCAGAAGGCGTCATTGCCGGGCTTGACCCGCCTGCGGGGCCGAGCCCCTTCGGCGCGGCGAAGGCCCGGCAATCCATCATTTTTGAAGAAGATGGATGCGCGGATCAAGTCCGCGCATGACGAGGGATGATCTCGTCAAAAGCGAAAATCGCTACAGCTTGTGATCGCGTGCGAACCGCGCGGCGGTTTGCTCGGCAATCGCATCGAGCGCATCGGCATCGTTCGGAAATCCCGCCGCGAGCCATGCATCTTCGGCGAGCGACAGAACGTGTCCAAGCGCCGGCCCTTCTGCGATGCCGCGCGCGATGAAATCCGACGCTTTCAGCGGAAATGACGGAATCGGCCAGCGATCCGGCAATGCAATGAGCCGCTGCCAATAGGTCGGATCAGCGCCCAGCCCCGCCCTCGCCCAGGCCAGCATGACACGATCGCGAAACCGCGCCGCGCCAAGACGATACAGCCGCTTTTGCGCGGTTGCCTCGTCCATTCCGGCGAGCCGCCACCAGCGATGTCCCATCGAATCCAGCATCTTGGCTTCGCCGTTCGACAATCGCAGCCGGGCACCCAATCGCCGGGCGTCCTCGGTCACGGCCACGGCCAGCGCGCCGAGCCGCAGCATCGCATTGGCTTCAAGTCCGCGCCGCCGCTCGATCTCGATCATTGCGGCGAGCGTTGCTGGATAGGCGACGCCGATCAGGATCGGCAGCAGCAGGCCGCCGTCGCGCATCGCCACCACCGCGTCCAGCGCATTCTCGGCAACCAGCAGCTTGCGCATTTCCATGCCGATGCGTTCGGCAGAGAGTTGCGATAATCCGGCGCGGCCGCGAATGCAGGCGAGATAGCCGTCACGGTCGAGCGCGCCAACACCATACGCGGCCGAAAAGCGGAAGAAGCGCAGGATGCGTAGATAGTCTTCCGCGATACGCCGGTCCGGGTCGCCGATGAAGCGCACGCGCCGCTGCGCAATGTCGGCAAGACCGCCGACATGATCGTGGATCACGCCGGCCGCGTCCACCGAAAGCCCGTTGATGGTGAAGTCGCGCCGCTCCGCATCGACGCGCCAGTCGCGCCCGAACGCGACGGTCGCCTTGCGGCCGAAGGTCTCGACGTCCTCGCGCAGCGTGGTGACTTCGAACGGTTGACCGTCCACGACCAACGTCACGGTGCCGTGCGCGATGCCGGTCGGCACGCTCTTGATCCGCGCCGCCGCTGCGCGACGAACGACTTCCTCCGGCACGGCCGTCGTGGCAATGTCGATATCGCCCGGCGGCAGCCGCAACAGCGCGTTGCGCACCGCGCCGCCGACCACGCGGGCCTCCTCGCCGTCGGCATTGAGCAACGCCAGCACGCGCGCAGCAGACCCGGAGGTCAGCCACGGTGTGTCGTGAAGCGTTGCCGTCTCGGTCATTTTTCGACTCCAGGCACCAGCTTGCCGTTTTCCATATGCGCGGGCACGTAAGTCGACTTCGGCGGCGCACCGGAGAAATGCGCCAGCAGAACAAGGCTGAGAATGGTGAGCAGGAATGCGCCGATCGCCAGCCTCACCACAATATGCAGTGGCCAGGAATTTGGAGCGAATATGCCGGAACGTGTTGCAAGCAGATAGGCCGCATAGATCGCGAACGGAATCAGAAAAATTCCGACTTCAGTTAGAACCGGACGGATCATGGCAAATAGATTCGCTCATAGAGAACCCGCAAAATACCCGCGGTCGCACCCCAAATATAACGCTCCGCGAACGGCATTGCGTAGAATGAACGCTCCATACCGCGAAATTCCCGGCTGTGAATCTGATGATTCTCCGGGTTCATCAAAAATGCCAGCGGCACCTCGAACGCATCGTCCACCTCGCCGGCGTTGATGTGCAGTTCGAAGCCGGGCTTGACCCGCGCCAAGGTCGGCAGGATGCGGAAACCCAATCCGGTTGCATAAAGATCGAGATAGCCGATCGGCTCGATGAAATTGCGTTCGAGCCCGACCTCCTCATGCGCCTCGCGCAGCGCCGCGTCGAGCGGCGAGCGATCGGTCGGATCAATCTTGCCGCCGGGAAACGAAATCTGTCCGGCGTGGCTGGAGAGATGCGGCGAGCGCTGGGTCAGCAGCACCGTCGGTTCGTCGCGCTCCACGATCGGGATCAGCACCGCCGCCGGACGCACCGGGTTTTCCTCGGCGATGATCTTCCACATCCGGTCGGTGCCCTCGTCGCCGCTGGTGGGGACGATGTTGGGATCGGTCAATCCGGCGGGAACGTTGAAATTCAGTCGTTCCTGCGCCCGATGGAAAAATTCATCGGAGCCCAGTTTGGTCACGGCCGGCTGCGCCGCCAGTATCGAGTCAGTCAATGGGCGCCCTCACCTCGTCCGCATCCGCCATTTTGAAGAACTCGCCGGCGGAGACAACCCCAAACATCGCGCGGCCATCAATCATCCGCTCCTCGCCAAGCTCAACCAGATCGTAATAGAGCGCCCGCGTCACTTTGGCCCACAGGTCGGCGCGCACGTGAAGATACGGCATCAAGCCGTCATCCGGCGCGCGCTCGAACCGCAGCGGATGCGCGGCATCGCAGGCGACCCAATCGTCGACATTGGTGCGAAATTGCAACCGCTGCCCGTCCTCGCCGGTTTCGACACGCATCTCGACCGCGACGAACGGCGCGTCGTCGACCTGAATGCCGACCTTCTCCACCGGTGTCACGAGAAAGTGCTTGCCGTCTTCACGCTTCAGGATGGTGGAGAACAGCCGCACCAGCGCCGGGCGCCCGATCGGCGTTCCGAGATAGAACCAGGTGCCGTCGCGGGCGATGCGCATGTCGAGATCGCCGCAAAACGGCGGATTCCACAGATGCACCGGCGGCAATCCCTTCGCCTTGGACGCCTGACCCGCAACCGCCGCATTCGCGGCGGACGTCAGCCCGTCGAGGCTGCGGTTTGCGGTCTGCCCTTGCTTCGCCATGGTTTACCCCGAGGTTGGTCCTGTCGGCTGCGGCTCGCCGGAACGTGATCCGGCTGCCACTCTTGTCTCCCGATAATATGGGGATAGTTCGATTCAAGAAATACGTGGCGTGGCCTGACGTTTAGCATGGTATTGAACGGCATCGGGGCGATTGCCGCGACAACCCGGAATCGCATTCCGGCAAGGAGAGACGGATGGCTGGCGCGGACGGTGTCGAGAAGCTTGAAGACGTGATCGTGCGGTCGGCGGAACAACTCGCGGGCAACATCCGCGCCGCGAAGACCGCGATTTCCAGCGTGATCTTCGGCCAGGAACGCGTCATCGACAACACGCTGGTCACGATCCTGTCCGGCGGCCATGCATTGCTGATCGGCGTCCCCGGCCTCGCCAAGACCAAACTGGTGGAAACGCTGGGCGTCACGCTCGGACTGGATGCCAAACGCATCCAGTTCACGCCGGACCTGATGCCGTCCGATATTCTTGGCGCCGAAGTGCTCGACGAGAGCGGCGGCGGGCGACGCTCGTTCCGTTTCATCGCAGGTCCGGTGTTTGCGCAACTCTTGATGGCCGACGAAATCAACCGCGCCAGCCCGCGCACGCAATCGGCACTGTTGCAGGCGATGCAGGAGCAACACATCACGGTGGCCGGCGCGCGGCACGACCTGCCGAAGCCGTTCCATGTGCTCGCCACGCAAAACCCGCTGGAACAGGAAGGCACCTATCCGCTGCCGGAAGCGCAGCTCGACCGCTTCCTGATGGAGATCAACGTCGATTATCCGGATCGCGACGCCGAGCGGCGCATTCTGTTCGAAACCACCGGCGCGGACGAAGCCGCCGCCAAGGCCGCCATGACCGTCGAGGACCTGATCGCCGCGCAACGGCTGGTACGGCGGCTGCCGGTCGGCGATTCCGTGGTGGAAGCGATCCTGTCTCTCGTCCGTTCGGCCCGCCCCGGCCCGGATAGCGGCGACCTCGGCGCGCTGATCGCCTGGGGCCCCGGTCCACGGGCCAGCCAGGCGCTGATGCTGGCGGTGCGCGCCCGCGCGCTGCTCGACGGCCGCCTCGCGCCCTCGATCGACGACGTGCTCGACCTCGCCGAGCCGGTGCTGAAGCATCGTATGGCGCTGACCTTCGCGGCGCGCGCCGAAGGCCGCACCATTTCCGACGTGATCGGACAACTGAAAACGCGGATCGGCTGATGGCCGCCGCCGCGCAGCAGCCCTCGGGCGAGACGGTCGCGATCCGACGCGCGGACGGCGAAAGCCGCACGCTCGCCGCTTCGTTGCCGCGCCTGGTGCTGGAAGCGCGGCGCATCGCCGCCAACGTCATCCACGGTCTGCACGGCCGCCGCCGCGCCGGTGCCGGCGAGAATTTCTGGCAATATCGCCGCTTCGTCTCCGGCGAGCCGGCGCAAAACGTCGATTGGCGGCGTTCCGCGCGCGACGATCTGCTCTACGTACGCGAGCACGAATGGGAAGCCGCACACACTGTGTGGCTGTGGCCAGATCGCTCCGCGTCGATGGCCTTCGCCTCCAAGGGCGCGCGCGACAGCAAGCTCGAACGCGCGCTGATCGTCACCTTCGCGCTGGCGGAATTATTGGTGGCGGGCGGCGAACGCGTCGGCGTGCCCGGATTGATGACGCCGACCGCGAGCCGCAACGTCATCGACAAGATGGCACAGGCGATGCTGCACGACACCGCGACGCGTGACAGCCTGCCGCCGTCGTTCGTACCGACCGCATTGTCGGAAGTGGTGGTGTTGTCGGACTTCTGGTCGCCGATCGCTGACATCAAGGCGATGCTGGCGGGCCTGTCCGCGTCGGGCGCGCGCGGCGCGCTGGTGCAGGTGGTCGATCCCGCCGAGGAGAGCTTTCCCTATGCGGGACGCGTTGAGTTTGTCGAGCCGGAAGGCGGCGGCGTGGTGACGGCGGGTCGCGCCGAAACCTGGGCGCGCGATTACGTCGCGCGCGTCGCCTTGCATCGCGATCAAATTCGCACTGAAGCGGCGAATCTGGACTGGCTGTTCTCTACCCATGTCACCGATCGCTCGGCGGCCGAACTGCTGCTGTATCTGCACGCCGGCATGATGGCGCACAAGGGCGGCGGAGCGGCCGTGAAGGTGGGACGCAGCGCATGATGGGGCTGCCGCTCGCCTTCGCTCAACCGCTGCTGCTCACCGGACTGCTGGCGCTGCCGGTGTTGTGGTGGCTGCTGCGCGTGATGCCGCCGCGCCCGAAGCGCGTCGATTTTCCGCCAACGCGGCTGCTGCTCGAGATCGCGCCCAAGGAAGAAACGCCGTCGCGCACTCCGTGGTGGCTGACCGCGCTGCGTCTGCTCGCCGCCGCGCTGGTGATCTTTGCCGCCGCCGGCCCGACCTGGAATCCGCAAACCGGCGCAGCAAAGAGCAGCGGACCGCTGGTGATTCTGTTCGACGACGGCTGGAGCGCGGCGTCGAGTTGGGATGCCCGGATGAAAGCCGCCGACGAACTGATCGCGCGTGCCGACAGCGACCGGCGCGGCGTCGCGTTGATCCCGCTGTCAGAGCCCGCGCGTGACATCACCTTGATGCCGGCCGGCACCGCGCGGGTGGCGATGCGGCAGTTGTCACCGAAACCCTATTCCATCGCGCGTGTCGAAACGCTGCCGATCATCGCGCGCTTCCTGAAAGCGACCGGCGACTGCGACATCGTCTGGCTGTCGGACGGCATCGACACCGGGCGCGGCTCCGAATTCGTCGAAGGGCTCAGCAAGATCGTCGAGAACCGCACGCTGACCATCTTTAACGGCGGCGCGCCGCCGGCTCATGCGCTCGCCGCCGCGGAGAACGCTGCCGCCAAGATGACGGTGAAGGTATTGCGCGCCACATCTGGCGGTCCCGACGCAGGAATTGTCCGCGCACTGGACCAGAAGAATTCGCCGATCGGCGAAGCTCCATTCAAGTTCGGCGCGGCCGACACCGAAACCGAAGCGTCGTTCGACCTGCCGGTCGAACTGCGCAACGACATCGCGCGGCTCGAAGTCGCGGGCGAGCGTTCAGCCGGCGCGGTGCAACTGCTCGACAAGCGGTGGCGGCGGCGCGCCGTCGGCCTCATCAGCGGTGCGTCGACCGATACCGCACAACCGCTGCTCGCTTCGACCTTCTATCTGACCCGCGCGCTGGCGCCGTTCGCCGATGTGCGCGCCGCTGGCGGCGCGGCTCCGGCGCAGGCGGTGGCGCAATTCCTCGACCAGAAATTGCCGCTCATCGTGCTCGCCGATGTCGGTGCATTGCCGCCGGACCTGCGCGAGCGTCTCGATAAATGGATCGAACAAGGCGGCGTGCTGGTGCGCTTCGCCGGCCCGCGACTGGCGCAGGCCGATGACGATCTGGTGCCGGTCAAACTGCGTCGCGGCGACCGCAGCCTCGGCGGCAGCCTGACATGGGAGAAGCCGCAGCATCTCTCCGCCTTCGCGTCGGATGGGCCGTTCGCGGGCCTGGCCGTGCCGGCCGACGTCACCGTGACGCGACAGGTGCTGGCCGAACCCGATGCGAAGCTGGCGACCCGAAGCTGGGCCACGCTGGTCGACGGCACGCCGCTGGTCACCGGCGAACGGCGTGGCAAAGGCATCATCACGCTGTTCCATGTCAGCGCCGACATGCGCTGGTCGGATCTGCCGATGTCCGGCACCTTCGTCGAGATGCTGCGCCGGCTGGTCGATCTCTCCGGTTACACGTCGACGCCGGGCGCGGGTCCCGCCGCCGAAGCGAAAGTGGAAACCGTTGCACCGCTACGCATTCTCGATGGCTTCGGCGCGTTCGGCCCGCCGCCCTCCACCGCCAAGCCGCTCGCCGCCACCTATCGCGACCGCGCAACGATCGATCATCCGCCCGGCTTCTACGGCCCGGCCGACGGACCGCTCGCGGTGAACACGCTGGCCGCCACCGACCGCCTCAAAGCGCTCGATATCTCGAGCCTCAACGCACGGCACGCGACCTACACCAATGCCGAGCCCAGCGACCTGCGCGGCATGCTGCTCTCCGCCGCGCTGGCGCTGTTCCTGATCGATGCCGTCATCGTCGCCTTGCTCGGCGGCGGCCTCGCGGCGCTGTTGCGGCGGCGCACGGCGGTGGCAACGGCGTTGCTGCTCGCACTTGCGCTGAGTTCAGCGGCGATCATCCCGACACCGGCACACGCGCAGAACAGCGCCGATGACTTCGCGGTGAAGGCAGTGTCGCAGACACGCCTCGCCTATGTCATCACCGGCAATCCCGACGTCGATGACATCGTGAAGTCCGGGATGCAGGCACTAACGCTGTTCCTGTCGCAACGCACCGCGCTGGAGCCGGGCGAGCCGGTCGGCGTCGATCCGGCGCGCGACGAACTGGCGTTCTTTCCGCTGATCTACTGGGCCATCGTCCCCGGCGCGCCAAAGCCGTCGCAGGAAGCCCTCAACCGCATCGATGCCTATATGAAACAGGGCGGCACGGTGCTGTTCGACACCCGTGACGCTATCGAAGCGCCAAGCAGCCCCGGCGGAGAATCGCAGACGCCGGGGATGGTGACCTTGCGTGGCATCCTCTCGTCGCTTGACGTGCCCGAACTCGAACCGATCCCACCGGAGCATGTGCTGACGAAGACGTTCTATTTGCTGCATGACTTCCCGGGCCGTTTCAATTCCGGCCAGACCTGGGTGGAAGCCTTGCCGCGCGATGAGAGCGACGACGCGGCGTCACGCCCGGCGCGCGGCGGCGACGGGGTGTCGCCGATCATCATCACCTCGAACGATCTCGCCGGCGCATGGGCGCTGCGGCCCGATGGTCGTCCGATGCTGCCGCTGACGCCGGGCGAACCGCGCCAGCGCGAGTTTGCCTTCCGCGCCGGCGTCAATGTCGTGATGTACACCCTGACCGGTAACTACAAGGCCGATCAAGTCCATGCGCCGGCACTGATCGAACGGCTGGGGCAATAGCGCTATGCAATACGGCATCGCATTCACCCCGCTCGTCCCGACGCTCGTGCTGTGGATCGGGCTCGCCGCCATCGCCGTTATCGCGGCAGTACTGCTGCTTGGCCGCACACGCGGCGCGTTGATCCGCGTCGGCGCTTTGGCACTGATCCTGCTGGCGCTGGCCAATCCTTCGTTCACCAGCGAGGAACGCGAACCGCTGTCCTCGGTCGCCGCCGTGGTGGTGGACAAGAGCCCGAGCCAGGACTTCGGCGCCCGCGCCAAGGAAACCGAACAAGCGAAACAGGCGCTGGTCGATCGCCTCAAGCAGATCAAGGGCCTCGAGGTTCGCGTCGTCGAAGCGGGCCAAGCCGACGGCGAAACCGACGGCACCAAACTGTTCGGCGCGCTGTCCACGACGCTGTCCGACGTGCCGACCGATCGCGTCGCCGGCGCTTTCCTGATCACCGACGGCCGTGTTCACGATATTCCCGCCGATGCCGCGGCACTCGGCTTCAAGGCGCCGATCCACGCGCTGATCACCGGACGCAGCGACGAACGTGATCGCCGTATCGCGATTACCGCTGCACCACGCTTCGGCATCGTCGGGCAAAAGCAGACCATCACCTATCGCCTCGAAGATCACGGCGTCACCGGCCAGCAGGCGCGCGTCGTGGTGCGTCGCGACGGCGAGGTGTTGAACGAACGCACGGTCGGTGGCGGTCAAACCGTCAACGTCAGCGTCGATATCAAACATGCCGGGCCGAACATCGTCGAGATCGAGGCCTCGCCGCTGGAGAACGAGCTGACGCTGGTGAACAACCGCGCCGTGGTGGTGGTCGACGGCGTGCGCGACAAGCTGCGCGTGCTGCTGGTGTCCGGCGAACCGCATTCCGGCGAGCGCACCTGGCGCAACCTGCTCAAGTCCGACGCCAGCGTCGATCTGGTGCATTTCACCATTCTGCGGCCGCCGGAGAAGCAGGACGGCACGCCGATCAACGAATTGTCGCTGATCGCGTTTCCGACGCGCGAATTGTTTCAGCAGAAGATCAACGAATTCCAGTTGATCATCTTCGATCGCTACGCGCGGCAGGGCGTGCTGCCGACCGCCTATTTCGACAACATCGCGCGCTACGTGCGCGCAGGCGGCGCGATGCTGGTGTCGGCGGGGCCGGATTACGCGTCGGTCACCAGCATCTGGCGCACGCCGCTGGATTCGGTGCTGCCGGCCGAGCCGGTCGGCGTCACCGAAAAACCCTATCTCGCGCATCTGAGCGAGATAGGAAAGCGCCATCCGGTGACGCGCGGCCTCCAGGGCTCCGCCAGCGAACCGCCGCACTGGAGCCGCTTCTTCCGCACCATCACCACCCGCAATGCCGATTCACCGCCGCTGATGACCGGTGCCGACGGCCAGCCGCTGCTGCTGCTGTCGCGCTACGGCGAGGGTCGCGTCGCGCTGCTGCTGTCGGACCACATCTGGCTGTGGGCGCGTGGCTATGAAGGCGGCGGTCCGCATCTCGATCTGCTGCGGCGGATGTCGCACTGGTTGATGAAGGAGCCCGAACTCGACGAGGAGGCGCTGCGTCTGCAAGTGCGCGGCAAGGAACTGACGGTGCAGCGGCAGACCATGGCCGACACCGTCGCGCCGGTCACCGTCACCGCGCCGTCCGGTGCGAAACGCGAACTGACATTGAACGCCGGCGAGCCGGGGCTGTGGACCGCAACCATCGACGCCAACGAACTCGGCCTGTGGCAGGCGACCGACGGCAAGCTGAATGCACTGGTCAATGTCGGGCCGGCCAACCCGAAGGAGTTCTCCGAGGTCACCTCGACCGCTGACACGCTGAAGCCGTTGTCACAGGCGACCGGCGGCGATGCCCGCCGCATTGCCGAGAACGGCAGCGTCACCCTGCCCCGCATCGTGCCGGTGCACGCGTCCAGCGTCTATCGTGGCGACGGCTGGCTCGGCGTGCACATGCGCGACGCCAGCGTGGTGCGCGGCGTCGGCGTGCTGCCGATGTTCGCCGGCGTCATCGGCCTGTTGCTGCTGCTCGGCGCCTTCGCCGCGACCTGGCTGCGCGAGGGACGCTGACCTGTCGCCAAACGGTCGCGCTCCATGACTATCTTCGAAAATCGATGGATGATCACGACCTGCGGTTGACAAAGGCCGCCCTCGGCTGCGATGTTACATTATAACATTCGAGGCGGTCGGGGTGGACCGCTTCGCGATTCCGGGCTGATCGCGCGATGAAGTGGTTTCGATCGAGGATAAAGGCGGGGACCCGGCTGGCGCTGTTGGCGCTGGCGGTTCAATTCGTCTTGTCGTTCGGCCATTTCCACGGCACGGCTGCGCTTGCGGCCCCGAATATCCATGCCGTCACCGCGCCGGCGTCCGCCGCCCTGATCCCGGATCAGGCCAAACCCGCGACCAAGGCGCTGGCCGCCGACGAGGCGCAGCAAGCGCCGGACAAATCCCACGGCGATCATCACGACGGCTATTGCGCGATCTGCGCGGTGATGTCGCTGGCGGGCTCGCTGATCACCAGCGGCCCCGTGCTTCTGATGGTCCCGGAGGCGTATCAGGTCCTCAGCCGGACTACCGACGCCGAGTTTTCCCATCTCGCCTCGCCGCACGGCATCTCGCAGCCACGCGCGCCTCCCGCTTCCTGAGCCTGACGGACTGACACGCTTCTCGCCGCCGCATCTCGCACCCGGCGCTTGAGAGGCCTCCTCCATCATGCGCCCGCAACGACGGGCATCCGCGAAGCCGCATCGACGATCAACGGTGCGCCGCTCGTGGATTCAGGAACCGGATCCATCATGTCTTTGTCATTGAAGCAGGCACTGCTTCTGTCCAGCGCGCCGCTGCTGCTGGGCACTTTCAATCATGCCGCATCGGCGCAGGACAACACGTCGGAACTGCCCAGCATCACCGTCACAGCACCGAGTCCAATCACCCATCACGCGAAGCGGCCACGGCGTGCGGCCTCGACACACGCCGCACGCGCCACGCCCGTGCGGGACGGCCCGCCCACCGAACAGCCGCGCATCGTCGTCAATGCGCCGCCGCAGCAAGGCGTGCTGCCAATCGTCACCGATCAATTTGCAACGGTGACCGTCGTGCCGAACGAGGAAATCCGGCGCAGCGGCGCGGCCACGCTGGGCGACCTGCTCACCAGCAAACCCGGCATCACCGGATCGGGCTTCGCGCCGGGCGCATCGAGCCGCCCGATCATTCGCGGCCTCGATGTCAATCGCGTCGGCATCGTCGAGAACGGCGTCGGCAGCAACGGCGCATCGGATCTCGGCGAGGACCATTTCGTGCCGATCGATCCGCTTTCGACCAATCAGGTGGAAGTCATTCGCGGCCCCGCCGCCTTGCGTTGGGGCTCGACCTCGATCGGCGGCGTGGTCAGCGCCACCAACAACCGCATTCCCGAGACGATGCCGTGCACGCCGATACTGGCGACGCAGACCTACGGTTACAACGTGAAAGCGCCACCGCAACTTGCAAGCCCGAACGGCTGCGCCACGCTTGAAACGCGCACCGCGCTCTCCAGCGTCGATCTCGGCCGCGAAGGCGGGGTGTTGCTCGATGCCGCCGGCAGCAACGTCGCGATCCACGCCGATGCGTTCGCGCGGCGCACCGCCGACTACGCCATTCCGGGTGGAACGCAGAAGAACACCGCCACCGATACCAACGGCGGATCGGTCGGCGCGTCTTACTTCTTCACCGGAGGCTATGTCGGCGCTGCGATCACCCAGAACAACAGCCTCTACCACATCCCCGGTACGGAGGGCGAAGAGCTGGGCACGCGGATTGACGCGCACCAGACAAAATTCACCGCCAAGGGCGAATATCGCCCCGATGCGGCGGCAGTCGATGCGATCCGCTTCTGGTTAGGCGCGACCGACTACAAGCACAATGAACTCGGCCTTGCCGACGCCGCTGACCCGACCAGCGACGGCGTACGCCAGACCTTCACCAACAAAGAGCAGGAAGGCCGGCTCGAAGTGCAACTCGCGCCGTTCGACCTGCGCTTCGCGGCGTTGACGACCGCGATCGGTGTGCAGGCCTCGCATCAGGAACTGACTGCGCCGAGTCCGGACGACCCCGGCAGTCCATTGAACGGCCTGTGGGACCCGAACAGCAACACCAAGCTCGCGGGTTACGTCTTCAACGAACTGAAGTTCAGCGACAGTACCAAGGCGCAAGCCGCAGCGCGCATCGAACACGTCAATCTCGATGGTTCGACGCCGAGCCTGATCCCCGGCGTATTCGACGTCGCGGCCAATCCGGCCGAGATCGGCCCGGCGGTACAGCGCAGCCTCAGCTATACGCCGAAAAGCGGCAGCGTCGGCCTGATCCAGAATCTGCCGTGGGATCTCGTTGCCAGCATCACCGGGCAATATACCGAACGCGCACCCAAACCCGCCGAGTTGTTTTCACGCGGCGGACACGACGCCACCGCGACCTTCGATATCGGCAATCCGAATCTCGGAATCGAAACCGCGAAGTCGATCGAGGTCGGCCTGCGCCGCGCGCGAGGGCCGTTCCGGTTCGAACTCACCGGCTATGCCACACACTTCAACGGCTTCATCTATCGCAGGCTCACCGGCAACACCTGCGACGGAACATCGTGCATCGCGGGCGCCGGCCTCGAACTCAATCAGGCGATCTATTCGCAACGCGACGCCAACTTCCGTGGCGCCGAGTTTCAATTCCAATACGACGCCTTGCCGGTCTGGAACGGCATGTTCGGCATCGAGGGGCAGTACGACATCGTGCGCGCTACATTCAGCGACGGCAGCAACGTGCCGCGCATTCCGCCGCAACGCGTCGGCGGCGGCATCTACTATCGCGACGCGAACTGGTTCGCACGCGTCAACCTGCTGCACGCTTTCGCACAGAACGATGTGAGCGGCGTGGAGACGCCGACGGCCGGCTACAACCGCCTGCGCGCCGAGTTGAGCTACACGACGAAACTCACCAAGACCGATTGGTGGGGCGCGCAGCAATTCACCTTCGGCGTCGTCGGCGACAACCTGCTGAACGAGGATATCCGC
>Ga0209952_1001879_pt1 | contig 16686 bp, 14 predicted proteins | sample ThiBiot_750_biof_2_FD_183951 | JGI IMG/M metagenome (GOLD analysis project Ga0209952, IMG submission 183951) | Wastewater bioreactor microbial communities from Cape Town, South Africa - Thiocy_cont_750_biof (SPAdes) | ecosystem: Engineered > Bioreactor > Thiocyanate-remediating >...
CGGATCCTCGCCCAAGCGGGCACGATTCCCCGGGACGGGTCCGACACCGGAACATCGTCATACCCGCCCGCCGCAGTCGGATAGGGGCTCGGGTCTCACGGATGGGGCCAGGCGGTGATCAGCGCGCGAGGTACGGCTGTGCGCGTTCGGCGAACCGCAAACACCCGCTGCAGACGGCTCAAGTGTTACTCCCCGAGCGCGGCGCGGATCACGTCGCCGCCCGCGCGGCGCTGCTCGCGCTCGGCCACGACATCTATGACGTCCAGGACACGGATGCGTCGATGACGGCTGCCGGGAAGGCGCCGGAAAGCGAGCACGCCGTCCTCGCAGAGCCGGTCCACAAATTGGCGGGTCACGCCGAGGATCCGAGCGGCCTCGCCGGGGGTGACCTCCTCCTCGGTGCGCAGCACCACGACGCGTGCGCCGTGGGCGACGTCGTCGAGCATCGAGCGCACCGCGGCCTCGACCGAGGTGTTGTCGCCGAGGCGGTCTGCCAGGTTCTTCGCGTCGGCCCGAACGGCGGGGTCGGCCGGGTCGAGGGTAGCCGCAAACGCCTGCGTAGCCATGCCCTCATGCTACCCGTATCTGCAATAACGACAACTAGGCGCTGTGCCTACGGACCCTCGCCCGGGTGAGCACCACGGCCGGAGGGGGCTTGGCACCGGAACATCGTCATACCCGCCTGCTGCGGTGGGGTAGCGGCGGTCGCGAGGCCCTATTCTTCGCGTGATAGGCGGATCGGCAGCCGGCGAATGCAAATCCGGGAGTCGTTGATGACGATGAGCGCCCCGGCGGCGGGTTCGGCTGCAAGGGGTTCGGTATTCGCGAGTATCAATCCCGCGAGATTGGCGGAGCGCTTGTCGGAACAGCGGAAGAGGATGACGCTTGGTGCGATGGTTTCCGCGACCGCGACGAGTTCGCCGAAGTCCGTGTCCGCGGAAATCAGGATCCGGTCTTCATCTGCTGCAAGCGCCATGATCTTGCTGTCGGGTTGCCCGCCGAGTTTCCGTACCTAGATGAGTGATTCCAAGGGGTGGGTGTTCGGCGCGCCTGCCTGAAGTGATGGTTGAGGGTGTCCAGAATCGGCGTTGCTAACCCAACGTCGAGCACTGGAGGCCCAACTGTGGACGCCGATCTGGACACCCTCGTGACGGCACTGTACGTCACGACCGATGATTTGCTGAAGACCGATCCGCGATTCGCGCCGCCACGGCCGGCCGTGGGGTTCGTCCCGCGGGTGAGCGATGCCGAGGTGGTCACGTTGGCGGTCATGCAGGCACTTTTGGGTTTCACCAGCGAGCGGCGGTGGCTGCGGCACGCGAAATCGCATATGGCGCAGCTGTTTCCGTACCTGCCAGGCCAGTCCGGCTACAACAAGCGGCTACGCGCACTGTCCGGCACAATCAGTTGGCTGGTCGGGGCGCTTGGCCGTGACACGGCGGTTTTCACCGACGACGTGTGGATCGCCGATTCCACCCCGGTCGAGTGCGCCCGCTCCCGCGAAGCAGCGTTGCGCTCGGAGTTGGCCGGGTTCGCCGAGTATGGTTACTGTGCCTCCCACTCCCGGTACTTTTGGGGTTTGCGCCTGCATTTGGTGTGCACGCTGCACGGCCTACCCATCGGGGCGGCCCTGACCGGCGCGAAAGCCGACGAACGACAGGTGCTACTCGATATCCTCGCAGACCCGCGCCTGGCAGACCGTTCCCCACGCCAGCTGCTGATCGCGGATAAGAACTACTTCGGCGACCAGTTCGAGGCCGCCCTGCCAGACGCGAACATCGAGTTGCTCCGGCCGGCCCGCAAAGGCGAGACCGAACGACCGGGCACCCGATTCTTCAAGCCATTACGCCAGGTCATCGAGTCGATCAACGACACACTCAAAGGCCAACTCAACCTCGAAGCCCACGGCGGCCGCACACCCGGCGGCGTCATCGTGCGCGTCTGGCAACGCATCCTGGCCATGACCGCCGCCATCTGGCACAACGACCGAATCGGCGCACCCACCCTACGATCCCTGACCGCCTACGACCACTAACCCCTTGGAATCACTCATCTAGGTGATATCGCCTCTGGAGCAAATCCATTCGAGTTGGAACTCCGTCATTTCCTCGATGTTCTAGACGGCCGGGTAGAGCCGATCGTGACGGCGATGGACGGGTTAGCGGCCGTCCGGATCGCCCAGGCGGCGCGGGAATCGGCGAGAACTGGTGTGCCGGTATGGCTCGCGGGGGGAGAGGACTGATGGTTCGGATCGGGTTTCTTGGGGTAGCCCACCCGCATTCCTCCATCTATATCGACAGTCTGCGACGTGCAAGGGCCGAAGTTCGTGGTCTATATGATCTAGATCCCGAGCGCGCTGCGTGGTGGGGTAGCGCGAACGATGTGCCCTGCTTCCCGAGCGGCGAGTCTCTGGCCAGTGAGGTGGACGGGGTGCTCGTGTGCGCTGAGACCCCTTACCGCAGAAGACTTGTTAATATCGCTGCGGCCGCCGGTGTGGCGGTGCTGTGTGAGGTGCCGCTGGGTCCCGGCCCGGAAGATTCCGAAGCGATCATCGACGCCTGCGAGCGGGCGCGGGTCCCTTTGATGACGGCATTGCCAGTCCGCTTTGACCCTACGGTATTGCAGCTGCGGGACCTGGTGGCCCGAGGCGACTTGGGACGAATTCGGGCTTTTTCCGGAGTGAATCAAAGCCGGATACCGGTACGCGACGGATCGAGGTTCGCCATCGAGTCGGTCGTCGGGGAAGGCTCGATGATGGACAACGCGATTCATCTGGCTGATGCATACTCGTGGATCCTCGGATCCGAGCCGGAAGAAGTGTACGCCGTCGGTAACCGGATCGTCACTTCGGACCTCGCTACGGGAGAGACTTCGGCGCTGTTGATAGTCAGCTACGCAGCTGGGGTATTCGGATCGATCGACTGTAGTTGGAACCAACCGTTGAACTATCCAGCCCGAGATCGGTTCGCCCTTTCCGTCGTGGGAGATGACGGAACCGCGGGCGTCGAACCGATGCGGCAGCGGCTCACCCATTTCGGTGGGCCGCAAAAGTACTCCTGGCTCGGCTGGGAAGTACCCGCGCACCTGCCAATGATTCAGGAGTTCCTCGCCTGCACTATCGATCGACGAGTGCCGGTGGTCGATGGAATGGACGGACTGAGAGCATCGAAGGTCGTATGGGCGGCGCTCGAATCCTACCGGACGGGCACGCCAATTAGGGTGGTACCGGCGACTTAACCTGCCGCTCTGTGAGATCGCGGAATTTGGGCATGGACACTGTCGGACAAGCGAATCAGATGGCGCGGTGCGCTGGGGCGGGATGGCGCTCGCGCTCGGCCGTCCGATCACAGCCCAAATCGAGCCGTTGCTCTAATCGTCAAGAGGGATTGCTGAGAACGAAACGCGCGCGTTCGGCACGGAGCATAGCGAACGGCGTCATGAACGGCACGCGGAGCGGGATGCAGACGTTCGGGATTTTAATCTTCTTCGCTGACGAGGCGAATACCTCGTGCGTGATGACGGTGTGCCCGGCCACCTGGGCCTGTGCGATGAGGAAGAAGTCCGCGACGGCGAGGAAGTCGTTGATGGCCGCGGGCTCGTACCCCATCGTCGTCACCTGGGTGCTGACCGTGGCCAAGCCGGGCATATCCGCCGCCGTCACCGGCAGGAAGAATGAACCTGGCAACGCCTCGACCCACGTCGATAGATCGTCATCCCGGCTGGTCAGCTCTTGCTTAACGCTTTCGATGCTGAAAACCCGGCCCGCATCGTGCGCCGTGCGGAGCCAGCCCCAGAATCCTGGGCAGATATCGAACGCGTAGTAGCGGTTATTGGCCTCGATGAACACGTTGCTGTCCAGCAGGTACGCCATCAGCCGACCTGAAGGTGCTCGGCGAGCTTGTCGAACGTGGATTGTTTCTTCAGCCCGAGCATTCGGAACGCATCGCGGTAGAGGGTGTTGCCCTCGAGCACGTCGGAGATCAGTGCGCGGGCGAACCGCTTGCTGGTACGCGCCGGCTGAGTGTTGTAGTAGTTTCCGCCGGTGCTGGACTTCCGCTCGGCAGCAAGGCGCCGGACGCGAGCGAGTTCGGCGTCATACGCGGTTCGGAACCGATCGCCGGTGACGAACCCGGTGTCGCGCAGTCGGAGCAGGATGGCGAGCGTGCTGACGCGGAACCGTGCGGCGAGCGCGTCCAAAGCCTCGGGGCCGAGATCAATCGCGTCCCCTGCCGCCAATTCCGCATCCGGTACCAGGAACTCGCCGGCGACCGCGCTGCACCAGCGCTCCACGTCGGTGTTGGCGTGAGCGTGCGGGGTGGAATCGTCGACTCCTTGCTGCCCTGAGTAGATGTGCGCCAATTCGTGCGCCAAGGTGAAGATCTGGGCGGCTTTGGTATCGGCACCGTTGATGAACACGATCGGCGCATAGTTGTCGACCAGGCTGAACCCGCCGAACTCGTCCGGGTCGAGGACCCGGTGTGTGTTGCTGCCGACGATGCCGCTGGTCATGACGAGGACGCCGATATCTTCCGCGTTGTCCGCCAGGAAGCGGAATGCCTCGCCCCAGCTGGAGCCGCGCTGGGTGGTTTCGAATCGCAACTCGGCACGCATGCGAGATGCAGTCTCCGTGATGTCCGCCCCGGGCGGCACGGTGGCGACTGCAGCTACCGTTCCTTCGCCGGTCGCGACGGCGAACGCGCGGTACCATTCCTGCCGTTGCTGGCAGGCATAGATCGTTTCCAACAGGTCGGGGCTCGGCTCGAGGATCTCGTCATTCCTGCGGGTACGGAAGTCCGGGATCGGCAGCGGCAGCGCAGGCGGCCGGGGCAGAAAAAAGTAGCCGACCGGCGTGCGCGTCGTCTGCGCGAATCCCTCGAGCTGTTTGAGTGTCGGATGCGCGGTTCCCTGCTCCCACTGCGGGAACTTCGGGAACTTCTTGGCGAGCGCCGCCACAGGGGTACGGGATCGCTCCCGCGCCCAGGTAAGGAGTTCGCCGGCGACCGGCATCTGTGTCGGCATGGCCCCATTGTTACGTACTGAGAGCATGCGCGCCCCTATGCCCGCGCCGCAGACGGATCGAAACCGAAGAAGCCGGGGAAGGTGTCCTCACCGCTGTCGACCCGCATGGAAGAGCGCTTCCGCCGCCGCTTCGACGATCAGTAACCCCGCGCACCTCAGTAACACTGCGCGGCACGGTTCGGTGCCGGCGCTGTGTTTGATCCCCCCGGCTAACGCCGCCCGCTGTGCTTGATCCCCCCGGCTAACGCCGCCCACGGAGGGATCGCGGCCAGACCCGGTCCGGCCATCGCCGGGGCTGCGTGCGATCCAGCGCGGTGATCACCGTCAACACGCCCGGCGCCAGATCGGGTTGCGGGCCGGCCGCGCCCGCCCCGTACCACTCCTGTTCGGCGCAGCTGATCACCACCTTGAGCTTCTCGCGCCCGGTGGCCGGCAGGTGCGCGATGCGTGCGAGTCTGTTGGCCGTCGCGCGCACGGATTCCTCGTCACCGGGACGGATGCCGTGGTCGATCAGCGTGTCGCGGATCTCCTGCCACGCTGCCGTCCCGGCCCCGAGCCGGTGACCCGCCGCGAGCGCTAGGCGCTTGCGGCGACGTGCCCTTCGGAGCATGGTCGGCGCCGCGAGCAGCAGCACGAACAGCGTCATACCCGCGATAGCAAACAGGACGGTTGACAAGTGGCCACCGAGCGGCCCGGTCGCCGAGCTGGTCGCAGGCGAAGTGTTCGCGTCCGGGATCTTCAGTCCCTGATGTGGCAGCGCACCGATCGGTGCGGGAGTGGTGGTCGGCGCCGCCGTGCCCGAACTCGACGCGGTCGGCGCTGTGGTTCCCGTCGTGCCGCCGGTCCCCCCGCTGGGCGCCGGGACGAACCCCTGAAGTCCGCCCTGACCGTCGACGAGCGGGGTCGGGTCGAACATCACCCAACCGGACTTTTCGAACTTCACTTCGACCCAGGCGTGCGCATCATTTGACGTGATCTCATAGCTGCCGTCGGCCTGCCGCACGCCCTGGGTGAAGCCGACGCCGACGCGCGCCGGGATGCCGAGCGACCGGACCATGATCGCCATCGCCGCCGCGTACTGCTCGCAGTAGCCCTTCTTGTTCGTGAGGAAATCGACCAGCGCGTTGCCGGAGTTGCCGAGCGGCGTGGACAGCGAGTAAGTGAAGCCGTTCGCCGGATTGGTGAAGTAGTGCAGCAGGGCGTCGACCGCATCGAACGGGTTCGTGGTTCCCGCGGTGATGGAATTCGCGAGGCTCGTCACCTGCGAGGGGAGGGCACCGGTCTGCGTCAGCGGGCCCCCGGACTGCACGTTCTCCTGCCGGAGCTCGGCCGCCGTCGCTGTGGCCGGCGCGAGGGTCACCGTGTAGGGGCCCGGCACGGTGGGATCCGTACGAAAAACCGTCTGCAGGTTCTCGTCGTAGCTCCAGCCGGTGCCGATGCCGGAGACGGCCGTCGCGTCCGGATACATGGGCAGGTACTTGTCGCGGTAGTTCTGCGGGGTGATCGTCGCCGTGGGGCCGTCATCGCCGGTCGCGGCTCCGGGAACCGTTCCGTCGAAATCCGGCACATCCGCGGACACCGGCCCGAATCCGAAACCCTTGTCGTCGGTCCACTTCTCGAGGGTGAACGTGCGTAGGTACGTCGGCTGGCTCACGCCGGTCACGTTCAGTACGTCCTCCGGCCGGCCATCGGTGAGCTGTCCGCGGAGCAGCGCCCAGGGGCTCAGCCCGATCGGCCCGCCCGAGTGGCTGGTGTGCGGGATCCGGCCGTTCGTGCCGATGCCGGTGGCGGAGCCCGCGATCACCACCGAGGCAGCGATCGCGATCGTCCCGATGACGGCGGTCGAGACGCCCAAGGAGACGGCCGCATGCGACTGCGCGCGGACGCCGTGGTGCCCGGACAGCGCGAGCAGCGCCGCGTAGCAGGCCGCGGGCAGCACGAAGGCGTACCACGGCAACATCCCGGAGTAGATCGACGCGGGAACGGCGTACAGGCCGAGCAGCGGAAGCGCCACCAGCGCAGGGGTTTTCGCGCCGGCGATCAAGAGATCGACCACGAGTGCGACCGCTCCGACGGCAAGCGCGATGAACAGGCCGAGTTCCGCGGTGGGCGTCGCCGGTGGGACGCTCGTCATGATCTGATCCCACGCGGACCCGAGCATGCCGACGGCCTCGTCCACGGCCGCCGGTCCCGGCAGCACGCCGCCGATCCCGGTCGTGGTGAACAGGCTGGTCAGCGCCACAGCGAGGGCGGCGAGCTGGAACAGTTCCACGATCCACGGGCGTAGCCGAAGCAGGCGCGCGCCGATGCCCACCAGCCAGACGACGGTCACCACCTCGGCCACCGGCAGCAACCAGGACACGCCTGCGACCAGCGGCATCAGGGCGGTCGCCCCGCCGAGCACCGCGAGCGCGCCGAAGACTGTGGGTGCCGCGGACAGTGTCGACGCCGATGACGCCGTTCGCGGGCCTGGCGGCCCGCCGGGCTCCGTCCGGCCGGCCGTGCGCGGGCCACGCGTGGCGGTCGTCATGACACCTCGGCGGTGCGGAGATCCGCGCGAGTGCTCGCCGCGTGCCACACCGCCACGAGGTCGTCGCCGCGGTGCGCGACGACCGCCCGCCAGCCACCGGCGCGCAGCACTGCCGCCGTCGCCTCAGCGGACCCGCCGCCGCGGCGGTCCCAATCGGCGGCTTCGATCACTACAGCGACACCGCGGCAGCCGCGTGGCCGGGATGCGACCAGCCGGTGCGCGTCGCGCGCGTCGAGGGCCCCCAGGATGGCGATGGCAAGGCCCGCCGTGGGTGGGAAGGCGACGTCCATCCGGTCGTTGTCGTCCGGCTCGAGTTCGGCGAGGCCCACGAGAATGTCGTCGGCGACATCGTTCCCGGCCGCGATGACGCCGCCGCCGTGCCCGACCAGGCTGATCTGATAGTCCTTCGCGAGCAGATGGACGCTCACCGATGCCGCCAGCGTGACCGCCGTCTCCAGGCTCGAATCCCGGCCGGATCCGCGGTGGGCGCGAGCGCGGTGGTCCAGCAGGACGCAGGCGCCGCCGTGCGAGACCGGCTCCCGCATGCGGACCACGAGATCGCCGCGGCGGGCGGAGGCGCGCCAATGGATGGTGCGGATGTCGTCGCCCGCCGAGTACGGGCGAACCCGCACATCCGGTTCGCCGCCCGTGGTGCCGGCGACCTCCACGCCGGCCGCCGCCGAGCGCGATCCGAGCGCGGACGGCATGGACGCCAGCGGGATCACCGTCGGTAGGACGAGCACCTCCGCCTCCGAGGGCACGACTCGTTGCGTGGCGCTCAGGCCGAAGGGATCCGCGACACGGACGGTCACCGAGCCGATCACGAATCGGCCCCGCCGGGTGGCGGCGAGCGGATAGCGGACCACGGCGGTCGCGCCGCGGCGCAGCGGCGGTATCAGGCACCGCGCGCCGGCCGTCAGGCCCTCGGTCGCCGGATCGGTGACGATCATCGGCCGGGTCCGCAGCGACCCGTCGTTCGATACCGACAGCTCGACGGTCCCGAGCGCGCCGGGCTGGAGGCGCTGTGGACTGACCCGGTGCGCGGCCCTGATCGGTGCCGGCAGCACGACGGTGAGCAGCAGGGCGACGATCGGCAACGCGACGGCCAGGATGCCCACGCGCAGCAGGTCTCGCTCGTCGAGCAGCAGCGCACACAGGATCGCCGCGCCTCCGCCGGCGACCATGCACCGGCCGCGCGTCGTCAGCCCGCGTTCGCCGCGCGAAGCGCTGCCGCGTTCGCCGCGCGAGGCGCTGCCGCCCCGCTCCGGTGACCGGCCTCGCGCCGGTGCCGACACCTCGGCTACCACATCAACCGCCGTGCCCTAGCGGCACGCGGGTGTGCGCGATGATCTCGCCGATCACCGAGGCAGCCGATCGGTGCGCCGCGTGCGCCTCCACGGTCAGCAGCAGCCGGTGCGCCAGGACGGGGACGGCGAAGTGCTGGATGTCGTCCGGGACCACATAATTGCGCCCGGCGAGCGCGGCGGCCGCCTTCGCCGCGCGGCTGAGGTGCAGCGCGGCACGCGGCGAACAGCCGAGACGTATCTGCGGCAGCCCACGGGTCGCGCCGACGATCGCCACGATGTACTGGCGCAATGCCGGTGCGATATGGATGTGGTTCACCGCGTCGATCATGTCGGCGACCATCGCCTGGTCGACGACCTCGCCGATCTCCTGCAGCGGGTCGACCGTCTCGCGGTCGGCCAGCATGGCCACCTCGTTGGCGGGATCCGGGTAGCCGATGGCGGTCCGGGCGAAGAATCGATCGCGTTGCGCCTCCGGCAGGGGATAGGTACCTTCCATCTCCACCGGGTTCTGGGTCGCGAGCACCAGGAACGGGCGCGCCAGCGGCAACGTGCTGCCGTCGACCGTGACCTGTCTCTCCTCCATTGCTTCGAGCAGCGCCGACTGAGTCTTCGGTGAGGCGCGATTGATCTCGTCCGCGACGAGGATGTTGGCGAACACCGGGCCGGGATGGAAGGTGAACTCGGCCGTGTTCCGGTCGTAGACGCTCACCCCGGTGACGTCGGACGGCATCAGGTCGGGGGTGAACTGCACCCGGCTCACGGACCCCGACACGCAGCGTGCGAGTGCCTTCGCCAGGCTCGTCTTGCCGGTCCCGGGCACGTCTTCGATCAGCAGGTGGCCCTCCGCGAGCAGCGCGACGAGTGAGAGCCGGATGACGTCGGGTTTGCCGAGGATCACCCGGGCCACCGCGTCGCCGATCCGAGACGCGTGATGCGCCACCGCTTCTGCGCTCATGGGTTCGGCTATCAGTGGTGTCGGGATCTGCCCCACGGTCACGTCCTGAGCCACGAGTCGCCCCTTCCAGCCGGTCCCGGCACGCGTCCGGTACCTGTCAGTCTGCCAGTGCAGCGCGGCCGCGGGGTGCCGCACTTCGGTGGCCTTCTGCCTCGTTGGTGCCTGCGGTGGCGCCACAAACATGGTCAGTGGGTGAAATGAACATGAATATGGGGCAAGGTGGGCTGAAATGGGGTAACCTCTGCAGATCGACGGGTCGGCCGATCGGCGGTCCGTCCATCACGCGGCGAGGGAGGTGGGATCTGTGGCCGGTGGCTTCTACGGCACGTTCACGCCCCGCCTCGATGACAAGGGCCGATTGACCCTGCCCGCCCGATACCGCGGGGCGTTCGTCGACGGCGCGATGGTGGTGCGCGGCGACATGCGCTGCCTTTACGTCTTCACTCAGGACGGCTTCGACACGTTCGCCGAGGAGGCGATCAACGCGCCGGTGACGGACCCACAGCGCATCGGTCCCGCTCGATACATGTTGGCCAACAGCGACTTCCAGTCGCTCGACGCGCAGGGCCGCATCATGCTGACCGGCCGGATGCGCGACTATGCCGGACTCGGCAAGGACGTCGTCCTCACCGGTCAGGGCAAACGGATGGAGATCTGGAACGCGGAGCGCTGGGCCGAGTACGAGGCCGACCAGGAGCCCACCTACATCAACCGGAACGCGACGCGCACCGGCGAAGACCCCGTGAGCAGTGCGCCCACCGCCGGTGCCGGAGCTCACCGGTGACCGCCCCCTGCCGGCCGGCCCGCACCCGCCTCGGCCCTGACGCGACTTCCCCCGCGCCAGGACCGCTGCGGGTGAGGACCCGTCGGCACGGAGCGGCGCCGGCCGCACACCGGCGCAGGACGACGAGGGGAGCACCGATGGGGACGGAGCCACACCCGGACGGTGCTGACCGCGACGACGGAAGCGGAGACCGCCACACTCCGGTGCTCGCCGAGCGGGTGGCGCAGATCCTCGCGCCGGCTCTGTCCGGCCCCGAACCGGTGCTGGTCGATGCCACGCTCGGCCTCGGCGGTCACACGCTTGCGTTGCTGGCGGCGCATCCGCGTCTACACGTGATCGGCATCGATCGGGATCCTCAGGCGCTCGACCACGCCCGGGCCCGCATCGACGCCGCCGGGTTCGGCGACCGGCTGACCACGGTCCATGCCGTGTACGACGCCATCGGATCCGTCGTCAGGACCGCGGCACCCGGCGGGCGCGACCATGTCGACGCGGTGCTGTTCGACCTCGGCGTTTCGTCGATGCAACTCGACCGCGCCGACCGCGGGTTCGCCTACGCGGTCGACGCGCCATTGGACATGCGGATGGACCCCACAACCGGGATCACCGCCGCCGACGTGCTGGCGACCTACTCGAAGGCGGACCTCGCGCGCATCCTGCGCGTGTACGGCGAGGAGCGGTTCGCCGGCCGCATCGCGGCGGCCATCGTGCAGCGGCGCGAGCGGGCTCCGCTGCGCTCCAGCGGCGAACTCGTCGACCTCATCCGTTCCGCGATCCCGGCCGCCGCCCGGCGCACCGGCGGGCATCCGGCCAAGCGCACCTTCCAGGCCCTGCGCATCGAGGTCAACGACGAGCTCGGAGCCCTGTCCAGGGCGATTCCAGCCGCGATGTCGGTGCTTACCGAGGGCGGCCGGATAGCGGTGCTCTCCTATCAGTCCCTGGAGGATCGCATCGTCAAGCGCGCGATCGCGCCCATGACGACGTCCACCACCCCGCTCGAACTGCCGATAGAACTCGAGGGACACGGTCCCACCTTCCGATGGATCACCAAGGGCGCGGAGCGTCCGAGCGATGAGGAGGCGGAGCGCAATCCGCGTGCGTCCTCCGCCCGCCTGCGCGCCGCCGAGCGTCTGGAGCACCGCCCATGACGACCACCTCGCACCAGCAGGATCAGCGCACCGCGCGGCGGACGACGAGATCGCGGGTGGGGCGCTCGGCCGTGTCCGGCCGTGTCCGGTCGCGCGGCGCGGTTCCGACGCGGGTGGCCGCCGCCGGCCGGCCCATGCGCGCGGCGCTGCTGCGCGTGCCCTTCGTGGTGGCGCTCATCGCGGTGCTCGGCGGGGGAGTCGGTTCGGTGCTCTATCTCAATACCAAGATGGACGAATCCGGCATGCGTACCGAACAAGCCACCATGACGTCGGCGCAGCTGCGCTTGCAGATCGAGGAACTGGGCCGCACCATCGCCGACCTCGGGGCGACCCCGCGGCTGGCGCAGGAGGCCCAGGCGATGGGCCTGGTGCCCGCGGGTGACGCGGCGATCATGACGATCGGCACCGACGGGAAGGCGACGTTGATCGGTACGCCCGCACCGGCCACAGCGAATGCACACCCCGGGGCGGGCCGGTGAGCCGTCCAGCCGTGGCTGCCCGTCGTGGCCGTACCACGCGGCGCGTGGCAGCTCTCGCGGCTGATGATCATCGTCGCCGTTCCGCAGCAGAGTCCGATCGTCGCCGCTCCGCAGCGGTGGGCCGTCCCGCGGTGGGGCATGGCGGCAAGCGGCCACGCCTCGCGATCCGCGGACTCGGCCATCGGGGCCGCGCGTGGCTGGCGCTCACCGTGGTCCTCGTCATGTTCGGGGCCGCCGGCACCCAACTGGTACGCATCCAGGCCGTCGACGCCGCCACCTACGCGACGAAGGCCGCGCAGCAGCAGGGCCGCACGATCGACCTGCCCGCCAGCCGCGGCACCGTCTACGACCGGCATGGCACCCCGTTGGCGTTCACCGTCCAGGGCCGCGCGCTGGCCGCGTGGCCCGCCCTGTTCACCTCCGACGCCGAGCGGCACACGGTCGCCGACATCATCGGCAAGGCGCTCGCCCCCCAGGTGACCGCGGCCGACGTCTTCACCAAGCTGACGGACGGCAAGTCGACCTACGTCTACTTGGCGCGCGGCCTGCTGCCGGCCCAGGCCGACGCCATCGTCGAAGAGATCCTGACTGCCATCAAACCGACGGGCCGCAGCCCGATCACCACCGAACGCCAGGACCTGCGTCAATACCCGGAGGGTCCTGACCTGCAGTCCCTGCTCGGGACGACCAATTGGGAGGGCCACGGGACCGGCGGGGTCGAGGTCAAGTACGACTCGTTGCTATCGGGCACCGACGGTCAGCGCACCGTGGACATCGACTCCATGGGCCGGCCCATTCCCGGCACGCAGCGCGACGAGGTCGCGGCCGTGGACGGCGGCGATGTCACCCTGACCATCGACGCCGACCTGCAGTACGCCGTCCAGCAGATGCTGCGGAGCGCCGTGGAGAGCAGCGGATCGAAGGGCGGGATGGCGTTGATCCGCAGCGCCACCGGTCCGGATGTGTACGCGATGGCGAGCTACTACCAGGGCAAGACGCCCGCCGAGGTCGGCAATATGGCCATCACGTCACCGTTCGAGCCGGGGTCCGTGATGAAAGCTGTGACCTTCGGCGCGGCGCTGGAACGCGGGTTGATCACGCCCACCACGCACTATGCCGTGCCCGGTTCCATCCGGATGGGTGGTCACACGATCCACGATGCGTGGTCCCATAGTCGGGTGGGCATGACGGCGACCGGCATCATCGCGAAGTCGAGCAACGTCGGCACGTTGATGGTCGCGCAGCAGGTGGGGCAGGACGCGTTCGCCGCGGAACTCGAGAAGTACGGACTCGGCCAGAAGTCGGGCATCCAACTCCCCGCCGAATCCGCCGGGCTGGTCCCCCCGCAGTCGCAGTGGTCCGCCACCTCTTTCGCGAATCTGCCGATCGGCCAAGGCCTTTCGATCACCCTCATGCAGATGGCGGACATGTACCAGGGGATCGCCAACGGCGGGGTACGGATTCCGCCGTCGATCGTCGCATCGACCACGAAGAACGGGGTGACCACCCCCGTCACGTCCGGGAAACCGGTTCGCGAGTTGTCCGAGAAGTCGGCGAACACCCTGCTCGACATGTTGCGCGGTACCGTGCAGAGCGGCGACATCATGTACCACGGAACCGCGCCGACGGCGGCGCTCAACGGATACCAGGTGGCAGGCAAGACCGGGACCGCCCAGCAGGTCGACCCCGCGTGCGGCTGCTACTCGCAGACGAAGGTCACCGCAACGTTCGCCGGCATCGTGCCGGCCGATCACCCGGCCTTCGTCATCGCGGTGATGCTGGATGCCCCGCGGGGAGGCGCGGAAGGAGGCGGGGTCGCCGCCCCGTTGTTCAAGAACATCGCGGCATATGCCTTGCGTGCCTTCGACATTCCGCCCTCGACGAGCAAGGCCCCGATCTATCAGCTGTACACGAACTTGGGCGAGTAGATCGTGTCCGCCACCTCCATGCCGCCGCCCCGGCCGGTCGGCCTGCGCCCGGTGCCGCTGCGCGAACTCGCCGCGCTCGTCGATGCCGCCGTCAGCGTCCCGGGCAGTGCCGCGGGCAGTGTCGCGGGCAGTGATCCGTCAGCGGCGGACGTCGCGGTCAGCGGCATCAGCCTGCGTACCGGGTCGGTCCGGCCCGGTGACGTGTTCGCGGCGCTGCCGGGCAGTGCGGCGCACGGAGCCTCGTTTGCGGCACGGGCCATCGCGGACGGGGCGGTGGCGATCGTCACCGATCCCGCGGGCTATGCCGCGCTGCTGCCGCAGTTCGATACCGTGCCCCCGGTGGTGATCGTCGACGAGCCGCGGGCGACGCTCGGCACACTTGCGGCGCGCATCTACGACTACCCCAGCAGGCGACTCGACGTCATCGGCGTGACGGGCACATCGGGCAAGACGACCAGCTGCTATCTCATCGAGGCCGCGCTCGCCGCGGCCGGATGCCGCGCCGGGTTGATCGGAACCGTCGTCGCCCGGATCGACGGTCAGGCGCTGCCGAGCGCGTTGACCACGCCCGAGGCGCCGGACCTGCAGGCCCTGTTCGCCGTCATGGTGCAGCGCGGCGCCACCGCCGTAGCCATGGAGGTCTCCAGCCATGCGCTCGCGCTGGGGCGAGTGGCGGGCGTCGAATTCGCCGTCGCCGCCTTCACCAATCTGTCGCAGGACCACCTCGACTTCCACGGCGACATGGAGAGCTATTTCGCGGCGAAACGGCTTCTCTTCGACGGCCGGGCCCGCGCCGAGGTCGTCGTCATCGACGACGACTACGGCCGTCGGCTCGCCGCGGCTCGTCCCGCCGCCCGGACGGTATCCGGGCTCCCCGATGGCGTCGCCGATTGGACCGTCCGGGCCGAACGGGGCCGGCCAGGTGTGCAGGAAATGACTATCTCCGGACCCGCTGGGCGGCACCTTCAGGCGCAGATCTCGCTACCCGGGGCCTTCAACGTCACCAACGCCGTCACCGCGCTCGCGTGCGTCGCGGCCGCCGGGGTCGATCCGGCCGCTGCGGCGCCGGGATTGGCCGCCGTCCAGGTGCCGGGGCGGATGGAGCGGGTCGACGTGGGCCAGCCGTTCCTCGCGATCGTGGACTACGCGCACAAGCCCGCAGCGTTGGCGGCGGTGCTCGACGCCGTGCGAGAGCACTGCGCGGGACGGGTCATCGCCGTCGTCGGCGCCGGGGGCGACCGTGATCACGGGAAACGACCGGTGATGGGTGCCGTTGCCGCCCGTGGCGCGGATCTGGTCATCGTCACCGACGACAACCCGCGGTCCGAGGAACCTGCCGTCATTCGCGCCCAGATCCTCAGCGGTGCAAGCGATGTCGCCGAATCCGAGATTCGCGAGATCGGTGACCGGCGGGAGGCGATCCGCGCAGCGGTCGCCGCGGCGCGGCCCGGCGATGTGGTGCTCGTCGCCGGCAAGGGCCACGAGCAGGGGCAGGAGATCGACGGCGTCGTCCACCCGTTCTCCGATACGCAGGAGCTCGCGGCCGCGCTCACCGACCTCGTCGCCCAGCCGGGGAGGCAGCCATGATCCCCATGACGCTCGCCGAGGTTGCCGCCGTCATCGGTGCCGACGCGCCGGCCGGAGCAGCGAGTATGACGGTGACCGGCGTCGAGTTCGATTCGCGCAAGGTCACACCCGGGGCCCTCTTCGTGGCATTGGCCGGGGAGCACGTCGACGGGCACGATTTCGCGGCGGCCGCGGCCCGCGCGGGCGCGGTGGCCGTGCTCGGATCGCGGCCTGTCCCGGAGCTTCCGACCCTGGTGGCGCCCGCTGTGCCCGCGGCGCAACCTGCGTCGGCAGCGCCGGCCGACCAGCTCGATCCCCGTTCCGCCGCCGTGCTGGCCGCCCTGTCCGCGCTGGCGCGGCATGTCTGCCGACGCCTGGTCGCCGTGACCGGATCCGTCGGAAAGACGTCGACCAAGGACCTGATCGCGGCGGTGCTGTCGCGGGCGGGCACCGTGGTGGCCCCGCCGGAGTCGTTCAACAACGAGATCGGCCATCCGTACACGGTGCTCCGCGCGGACGCGGATACGGACTTCCTGGTGCTCGAACTGTCCGCGCGCGGCATCGGCCACATCGCGGCGCTGGCCGAGATCGCACCGCCGCGGATCGGCGCGGTGCTCAACGTCGGTTCGGCCCACCTCGGCGAGTTCGGTAGCCGGGACGCGATCGCGCGGGCGAAGGGCGAACTCGTCGAGGCGCTGCCCAGCGCGACGGACGGCGGTGTCGCGATCCTGAACGCCGACGACGACCGTGTCGCCGCGATGGCCTCCCGCACCGCGGCCGCCGTCGTCCGCACGTCGGTCGCATCGCCCGCAACTGTGCCAGCGGACGTGTATGCCACGGACATTCATCTTGACGCGTCCGCGCGTGCGTCCTTCCGTCTGGTGACACCGGAAGGCGCCGCACCGGTCACCCTCGCGGTGGTCGGCGAGCACCAGGTCCCCAATGCGGTGGCGGCCGCGGCGGTGGGCCG
>Ga0209952_1001881_pt1 | contig 16656 bp, 17 predicted proteins | sample ThiBiot_750_biof_2_FD_183951 | JGI IMG/M metagenome (GOLD analysis project Ga0209952, IMG submission 183951) | Wastewater bioreactor microbial communities from Cape Town, South Africa - Thiocy_cont_750_biof (SPAdes) | ecosystem: Engineered > Bioreactor > Thiocyanate-remediating >...
CTTCTTTACTCAATTCATCTTCAGCTCGATCGATAATCATTCCTAATAGTTGTTTATTCGAAGCAAGATTTTTATAAAATAAAATTCTATTCATATTCGAAAGATAATTGATCTTGGTTTGAAACGCATTTTTAAACGACAAAAGTCCTAAGATAATACTCAAACTCGTACCACCAACAACTAAACCTTGTAATTGAAAATTAGCCATTGTTGTTATAAGATGTGCAACAGCTGTACTCGCTGCAACGAAACCTGTCGACCAAATTAAACGTTGTTCACGTCGGCCAATTTGTAATTTACCAATGGGCAATAATTGCGGAAGATTTTGTAATGGAATATCTCGAAAAGCTTTTAAATACAAACGATCTTGTCCTTTGAGACGAACAGCGAGAATAACACGTTTAAAATAATCCATCGATGCCAATGGATTGGTTTTTCGAAAGAATTTCTTCACACGTGATCGTTCTTCAATTGGTATTTGTTCTCGACCGAGAACCCAAAATTTCAAAACATCATAATCGTAACCGTTGATTTTAACATTAATATACGATGATGGTGACGATGATGTTTTTTGTAGAAGAAAATTTTCAAGAAGAACTTCTCGTGGTAATTCACGAAAATTCGATCGATGAAGAAGATCATCGATTTTTTGTAAAAGCCAATATTCATTGTCTAAACGTTCACGTGCCGATAGACGCTGACTATCGACCGAATCATGATCAGGATTCAATGGATTGAAAAGTGTTTTTAATTCGTTTAAAATCGGATGATAACGTTGAACAACAGCACTATCGAAACCTTTGCAAAGTTCGTGAAATAGAAGACGTTCTTCGTCACTATCGATTATTTGATAATCAGTAGCTAATAAACGAATTAATGATGGTCGAGTTAACTAGATGAGAAGAAGAAGAAAACTAAATAGATTGATAAAAAGTGAATCGTACTGGAAGAAAATGTTCACGTGTTGTTGCAAGATTGATAGTTGAAGGTTGAGACTTTCTATTCGACGGGAAAAAAGGCAAACCCGATCGAATACTATGAAGAAAAGCTGAAAATCGAGATGATGGTATACGTTCATCTTCATCCTCAGTTTTTGTTGTTGACTGTTCACTAGCTAAGGGTGGTGCTGGTGATTTAAGAGGTACACCGGGTAGAACAAATGTATTTGCTGGCCGTTGAACATTGAGAAACTCATCAGGTGGAGCTTGTGTTTCACTCGATCTTGGATAGGGTAATGTTGATAGAGATGTACGAAATTGAAGAAATCTGCAATAGAATGCAGTTTGACGGGAAGAAAAACTTACTAACATCTAGAATAACAAATGAGATAGCAACCGTAACAACGTTGTTTTTTCACGAGAAATATGGGTTTGATCAATCGAATGGTTGTTTAGATGTCGTTAGTTATTTATTATAGAAAAAGAAAAGACGGAGAGCATAGCAACAAAATGAATGTCAATGTGCTTGTCCACGGAATGGAAGGAGTGCTTCGATTTTTGGAATGAGTTTAAGTAATTCTTGATGAACTTCTTCATCTTCTTGAGTTTGTCGTTCACGTTTCAATAGAATCTTAGCAAATTCCATGGCTGCCGGTCGTGAATTTAATTCGATATAACATTTAATCAACATCAGCAGATTTTTACTATAGAATCCTGGCGAAATTTCTTCGGCGAGAAGAAATTTCTTCAAAGCATCATGAACAGTTCCTTGAGGTAATTCGCCATAGATCATTTTTGCTAAACGTCGTTTCCAACCGGATAATTGTGATACTTCCCAATACCACGAACCTAACAGATAATAACACGTCGGATCTTGTGGATTGAGTCGAATCGCTTCTTCGAAATGATCGAGTACTTCATAGGCACTACGAATTTGTTCATCCGTGCTCGTATATTGACTTTTTTCATTGAGCAAAATACCGTACCATTTATGAACAGAAAAGATATGATTACCAGGTACTAATGCTTGTTTAGCTTGTTCATAACCTTCTTCAACTAATTTCTTTTTCAATTGTTTATCTTTCGTAACTAATGAAAGTTTATAATAAATTCTAGAGAAAGAAACGTTTGTTTTTTTTTCGAATTTATCATCTGAATTTCAAAACAACAAACACTCTACCGAGCTATTCGCCAACGAATGTAATAACTTTGAAATAATTCGTTTGTTCGATTTTTTTCAATGAATTCATAAGCTTTTTCGAATTCTTCCTTATCAAACATCGCATCTAATTGTTCGACAATACTCGAAAGATCTATTTGTTCGATCAATTCAATAGTTGACGTGTAAAACTCAAAAAGAAAACAAACTTTTCGATTGATTTGCTTCGCTTGCATCAGCACGAACTACAAACCATAGTGGCAAAGCTACAAGTGGTAAACGTCGAGTGATTGCCGATGTATGTTTATGAACTAATGGCAAACATCGCCAGAGCTACGAGAGATTGGAGAAAATACAATCGATTATTGTTGAATTAGTTCTACCTGATTTCGATAGCGTGAGAAAAGAAAAAAATGACGTAACCACGTAAAAGAACGCATGAGATTATCTGAAAATATTCATTTATTTATTTATTTATTTATTCGGAATTATTTAATAAATATATAATAAAAACAAAAATTATTTACAAAGTATAATCACGCCAAATACTAAAAATCGAAAACATAAAGAATTCGATAGAATTAATTTAAAACGAAAGAAAGAATTACCTATATGTAACTTGACGATCATTCGGATAGAGTTGAATTAATTCGTACACACGTATTGGAGGATCTAATTCATGACGTAGAGCTCGTTCATACCGATCAATACGTGAAATGCCAGTGCACGGTCCAAATGTCATATCAAGGTCAAATTGTTTTAATATTTCTAAATCTTCGTTCGAAATTTTCTTCTCAATAGTACTAGTAGTCTGATTAGTTTTTGTCTTTTTCGAACTCGTTGTTATCATCTCATCCAGTGTCTGTTGCCGTTTGGCATTTTTCGACATCTAAATCAAAATACAGAAAAAAATAATACTTTTTTTGTTTGTTAATACTTCCTCTTGGTATTTATATGTAAATATATTTATATATATCAAAATGAAAAAAGAAAAAAGAAAAGTAACGGCACGCACACACACAAAGCGTACATAGACAAAATTGTTTCTATAAAAAAGAAAAAGACTTCTAAATCAAAAGAAACCGTGACTTTGAAAGAGAGCAAATACACAGGTACAATCTAGCTATCAATGAGAAGAGAAAGAGAGACTAATCGACTATAGATATACAGTTTTAAGTTCGTGAAGGATAAGTTCGAAGGAAATTATTAACTATCGACGGTACTTCGCCAGGCGAACGAGTAGCAATTGCTTTGGTCAATGGATTCAATGATGAAACACGAAGAAATGTACTTGTTTTAATTGCACGCATGGCCGTATTAGGTGTAGGTGCTACTGGACCGTCGAATGTTGGCGATGATGGTGGTGTAATAGTTATTTTATTTTGTATTTCTTCGATATCATTATCATCATGATTATTGATTGTGAGATTGTTGGCGAGCGTTTCGAATGTTCGAATGGACATTCCAACTAAACGTTGCATAACTTGTTGAAGAAGTGCACTGGTTTGTATTTGAGCACCATGAATAGGTGATGAGGGTGGTGTTGTTAGATCATCATTGTCATCAGGATCGGGAACATGAGAATATTTGGAATCAGAAAATAGTTCGAGAAAATTAGGTCGAGTTGTTGAAGAAGATTCAGTTTCTTCGTGGTGGTGGTGGTGGTGGTCGTCGTCGTCTTCTTCTTTAACGTCGTTTAATAATTGGGCACGTGTATAAACACCGGGTATTGTTTGAAGACATGAGGAAAGACTTGGTTCAGCTAATTCTTGCCAACGTTTTAACATAGTTGAGCCTAAAGATTAGTTATTTCGAAATAATTGAACTTTAGTTGCCTAAGAATGTTACCTTCTAATCGTTTAACTAATCTTAATTTCGATGAAATCATCGTCGGTATTCGACGTTCGAATTGATATGTCGATGATGATCTAAACCGATCGATGTGTATATTCACACAAAAATCAAATCAATCTATACTTTGGATCGGGGATAGGTGAACATCGATGACAATACGGACAAGATGAAGCACTAATGCAAAGCGCAGGGTTCAAGCAAAACAAAGCACAACATTGAAAAACGATCTGTCTACCTGCTTAAACTTTCAGTGTCACTAAACGCCGAATCGTTAACAGTCGATTCTCCATCTGTATCACTTTGATCTCGTTTCGTTCGATGTTTATAAAGAGCTTTGATTGAATGTAGTTGTTCATCGGTTTGTACATTCGATGGACAAAGTTGATTGGGATCTTCGAGAATTTCTTCAAGTTCAGATTTAAGAGAATTTTCAATGCCCATGAAATTGGCATATTCAATAGGCGAGAGAAATATCGTATGACGAGATTGATTCGTTGAAAGATCAGTTAGAGATGTGGCTGGCGATGATTCGAGGAGTTTTTGTTGAAGATTATTAACTTGTGCTTGTGATTTATGAAGTTTATCGAGACATTCGCTGTAATTCTGTTCTAATTGTTGAATCTAATTTGAAAATGAAAACATAAATACAAATATTTACATGCAAATCTACTGTTTTTTTTTACTTTAGCTTCGTATTCGAGACGATTTTTGCCACTGATTGTAAGAAGATGTTTGAGTTCTTCATTTTCTTTTTTCAATTCCGTTAATCGACGACGAATTTCTCGCATCTAAATATCGAATAGATTTGAAAAAAAAACGTTTTCGAGATAAACATGTAACTTTACATCATAGGAAAGACGAAGAATTTCGTTGTTTTGTTTGGAATTTTCATCATTTTTTTTCAAAAATTCTTGTTGAAGATTGTCGATTTCAGCATTTGCATTTGCTTAAATATCAAAATCATTCGATAAATAAAAAGCTCGGACGATTTTATTCTACCTAAAGCATTAACGAAATTATCGACAATTGACTGTTCTTGATGTTCATAATTTTCAGCTTCGATTTTCAATTGAATAGTCTGAAGAAAAAAAACAATTTCTCATAAGCAAACAAAACAAACAAACGAAGCGTTCTACTTCGTCACGTAATTCTTGATTTTCTAATTCAAGATTTCGAATTTTTTGTTCATAATGTCGAACATCGAATTTACTGTAATCAAACAAAAATAATTAAATCGTCTTTTTTCTTATGCACGGTCATACTTCGTTTCTGAAGCTTGCATTTCATCTTCTTCCATGTCACTGTAGAATCGAATCAATCGTTCTTTAAGTAGCAAATCATGTTTCAATTGTTTAACAATTTCAGTTGTTTCATCAATATCTTTTTCAAGTAGTGTCACTTGTTTACGTAATGTATCATTATTTTCTAATAAGGTGTGACCTAACGTAACTGCCATTTGAAGATCATTCTCGCGTTCTTCTAACATGCGAGTAACGGCACTTATGTCATGATAGGTTTTGGTCATTTGACTTATTCGATTGCTAGATGAAGCTGAAAGCAAATTCGATGAGACACGAAAGTGAAAAAAAAATGATATTGATCTACCGTAATAGTCGAGTAGAGCACGAATTTGTGTGTTAGATAGGCCTTCGAATTCTGAACCGTCAATACGTGGAGTTTGAATGAAATCTTCGTTTGAACAAGCAAAATCTGTATCAGCGCGTAAGCGATATCGTGGGATGAGTTCTTGGACGAGACTGACAATTTCAACTTCGTCCAAATTTGATTGTGTATGAATGTCTAAATCATGTCAAATAGACACAATCAAAGTCAAGTGTGTTTTATTAGAAAAGAAAAAAAGAAATTGAGATCATAAAAAAAAAGAAAGAAAGAAAGAAATGGCAATCTTCGGAATAATCCTGAGATATATTTCTCTATGTGTATGTATATATACATATCATTACGTAAATCATCCATTAGTTTATTTCCTTGGCCTTGATCAAATCAATTTCTGTTTGTAGATGAGGTTAATTTGAGTTCGAGAGACTTACCCGTCAAGACTTCGCAATCGGCTGTTGACGGGCCTTTGCTTGGTGTCGTTGCATGGGACATAAAAACGGAGATTGTAAAGAAAGGAGAGAGAGAGCGATCGAGAGAGAGAGAGATTGAGTGTGTAACAAACGTGCACACGCACCACCGGAACGAAAGACAAGTGAACAATTATACGTTGGTGGCTAAGTGGATGCGAAGATGTAGAAAAAATAAAGAAGTACGTCGACGTCGTCGCATCTAAAATAAGAAAGCAGAACAAAAAAAGTGAAACAGTGAGAGGAGAAAGTGAACATCTACGCAATTGAACGAAAATGATTCTTCTCTCGCTCTCTCATTCTTTTCAAATGAACAAATACAATCGATCACACATATGTACTACACACAGCAAATTATTATATTACTGTTCGATTGCCTCCACATGTGTCGATTTATCTTCTGTTATGAAAATAAATGAATGAATAAATACATAACAAGTCTTCAATCTATGTCACTAGCATGACCAGAAAGAAAAACAAACAGAACTTTGAATTATAGGTCATTTTATGAACGTCAAGATGAATGTGAATAGTCCTATTGACCTTCGTTGTTTACTCTTCTATCTCGACACACGCAAATGCAAAAGAAAAACGTTTGTCTTTATTAAACACTAGACAATATACACTCGGGGGTCGATCTCGTTCTTTTTGTGTGTGTGTGTCTAACACATGTCTCTATATGATTAGATCAGGGTCGTTTATATTATCTATTTGCTGTGTTGTTAATACTGACAAACTTCGTCTGAATGATCACTTGAAAAATCATTCTCGAGGATATTGATTCAACAGTGTTTCCGGAATGTTGAATAATCGAAATAATTTTTGTTCGAAATCATCAAAAAAATGTAACGAACCGTAAATCGACTGACAAAGAAAAATAAATAAACAATAAGAAACAAACGAAGGATTCTTCGTTCGTCGATCGTAAAAAAAGGAACACGCAGAAAACCAATCGAATCAAAGCGCTAATCGCAATGGTAAATCGAAAGTAGCGACAGTTCATCGGGGATAGAATTTTCTTCTCATTCTATTTCACAGATATGAAAACAAATAATCGAACTTTACAATTAATTCAACAATGTGCACAACGTTTACGTTCAGACCAATTATCTGATTATGATTCGATTCTATCAGCTGTTGGAAATGCGCGTATTGTGCTTATTGGTGAAGCTTCTCATGGTTGACAAAAGATTTCTATGTGATAAATATAGTTGATTATACGTACTTTTTTTCTAGGAACACATGAATTTTATCATTATCGTGCTGAAATAACGAAACGATTGATTCAAGAGAAAGTGAACAAGACTAACTCGGAAAATCATGATGATTGATAATTTTTCAAAATAGGGCTTTAGTATAATCGCTTGTGAAGCCGATTGGCCACCGGCCTATCGTGTAAATCGTTGGGTGAAAGATCTTCAATCATCAACAGCAAATATCAAAGATGCTGATGATGCGTTAAAAGAATTTACACGATTTCCTGTTTGGATGTGGTTTGTATTTGATTTCATTGAAGGAAAAGCTATAGTTTACATTTTGTATTCAGGAGAAATACGGTTGTATTAGATTTTATCGATTGGCTTCGAAACTACAACGAACAAATCAGTGAACCAAAGAAAAAAATCGGTTTTTTCGGCGTTGATTTGTATAGTTTACAATCATCACGAGAAGAAGTTTTAAAATTCTTGGAAAAACGTGATCCAAGTTAGTGTGAAAATATTTTCATTTTTGGAAACCACATTATTCATTCTCTTAAGAACTCGCCGAAGAAGCTCGTAAGAGTTACGGTTGTTTCGAGCGTTATTCCGATGAACAAGAATATGGTTATTGTGCTGCAACAAAACTTGAGGGTGGTTGTGAAAAAGAAGCACTTGAAGTGTTAAAACAAATGCTCGAACGTCATGCACAGACAATATCCTCAAGCAAAACCGATGATCGTGAACTTGAAGAAAGTTTCTATGCTGTAGAAAATGCGAAAATTGTTCGTGAAGCAGAGAAATACTATCGACATATGTTCGAAGGTGGCGAAATCACATGGAATATTCGTGATACACATATGTGCGATTGTTTACAAGATTTAATGAAACATTATGGAAATGACACGAAAGTTATCATTTGGGTTTGATCAGTTGTTTTGTTGTTGTTCTGAAGAAAGAAAGAAATTGTTGTTTTGTTTGTAGGCACATAATTCTCATATTGGCGATGCACGTGAAACGAGTTCACGACGTGCAAGAGAAATAAACATTGGACAACTTGTTCGAGAACGATTCGGTCTTGCTAATACATTTAGTATTGGTTTTACAACGTATACAGGAACAGTTACAGCTGCAGATAGTTGGGACATGGATCCCGATTTCAAACGTGTTCGACTATCATTACCTGAAAGTATTGAATTTCTTTTACATGAAGCGTTAATAAGTGATTCGGTTTTAAAACTTGATGGTCAATATTATCTTCTGTTTCGTTCGAATGATCCATCGATTCAAATCTCTAAAGATCTTCATACTGAATTACATAAAAAACGTCTCGAACGAGCCATCGGTGTTATCTATCGTCCACGAACTGAACGGCAATCACATTATTTCGAGGCTAGTATTTCAACTCAATTCGATTGCGTCATTCATATCGAACAAACACGAGCTCTACGACCTCTCGAAATTCATCCAACATGGGCACGAGCTGAAGAAGAACATGTACCTGATACATTTCCTATGAATGTCTAAATTTTTTACGATTGTATAATCTTTTTTTTTAAACAAGCGAAAATTGAATAAATCTTGTGGTTTCATATTCGAGCGACATCTTCGAAAAGAAATTGTTTACGATTATTCCACTACTAACCAATGTCTGTCTCCTATAAATCAAATCAAATCAAATTACATCTCTCTTTTTTTTTCTTCTGATTTCAAATGGTTAATTTAACATCATTACTTCGTAAATTACCAACACCTGAGTGGTTGCTAAAAGAAACAATTCCAGGCAAACGAACTGATAATAAATGGTGGCGTTTAGAAACTTTTCGATTTACATTTGGAAGTGATGGTCGTCGTCAACGATGTTTCAAAGTTGCCTATCCGTATTTGAGAAATCGTTGGCGTTTAGCATCACGAAATCGTTTATTCAAACCGATTTTTCAAGCTGAATTACAAGATGTACGTATCGATGCAGCAGCACGTGAACATGGCCTACGTCAACATACAATGACAGCCAGTCTCAAACGACAGAATATTCAATTATCACCTGGAATACTTGCTGATTTAGCAATTTATGAACCTCGAACATTCGAATGTTTAACTCATATTGCTAAACAACATATTATCAATACAAATCTTCAAGTACCTGATCCTGAACATGAATTTGATGAACAGGATACGGAACCTGATGCTGAAGTCGAACAAGTACCACTTAAAACTGATAAATCTATTCTAAATCCGTCCCTATTCAAAGATGTCTACCATCGTTTTTGATAGTTCATTTTTCTTTTTCTTGTTCGTTAAACAAAACAAAACAAAAAAAAACGTTTAATAAAAATCATCCAGTATCTTGTTGATTAGTGAATGACCTTAGATTACATCTGTTACTCATCATCATTTTTGCATCAGCTTGTGTTATGAACAAAAGTGCATTGCAGAAGAGAAAAGACGTCGTCGCGTCGCTTCAAGGCAAGGTAAGCTAGTCAGTCACGAATGGTATAGATTCTAACCAATGTAAATGTGTATTTATATGATTGGTCGATTTCAAGAAAAAAAAGAAGAAGTCACATCTGGCTTGTTTCATACTTTTTACTCTATAAAACTACCTGATCAGTTAAAATCATTATAGAATATAGAAAAAAAAAAAACAAACAAACAAAATGATTGATCTACTTCAACGTTTAATACACGATATTTATACGAGTCCAGTGAATCTAGTTTTGGTTATCTTAATCATTTTTCTATTGATTAAACTCTTTCTATTAAAACGAAAACCAACACCCGATCCGACACCATCGAACGTACCACCACCATTACCAAAAATGACTAAACAAGATTTAACAATTGAACAATTAAAAGAATATAATGGAACGAATTCGAATGGACGAATTCTTACGGCTATCTATGGAGATATATTTGATGTTAGTCGACGAAATGATTTATATGGACCAGGTGGAGCATATTCATTATTTGCTGGTCGTGATGCAACACGTGCATTATCAAAAATGCAATTGACACAAACATTATTCAGTGATGAATACGATGACTTAAAAGATCTAACCGATGGCGAACGAAGTACGGCACGAAATTGGCATGAAGATTTTCGAGGTAGAATCTTTTCATTTTCGATTAGATTGATCTCTTTTTGTTTTTTTTTATTTATATTTAGAAAAATATGATATTGTCGGTCGTCTTCTTAAACCTGGTGAACAACCCAGTGTCTATCCAAATGAAGATTCGTCTGTCGAAAATGTCGATAAGAAGAACGAATAGAGAAAAGACACGAAACGTTCTTTCATTTCACAAAACAAAACAGCTAAAATCATTTTCTTATTTGTGCGTGTGTGTATTTTCTTCTTTTCTACTAATCAAAGGTTATTGATTTTCGAAAAATTAATAAACTAAAAATATCATTCCGTTCTTTTTGTTGACAAGCGATTCAACTAAATAAACTAAATATGTTTTCTTTTAATATGATAAATTTTTAATCTGCATGTCATACAGGTGGTTTGATAAGACAAAGAACAGTAAACACATTTTTAAAAATATAAAAAAATGAGTGTCAATTCACCGTCAATGTAAAGAATGAAAAAAACAACAACAATAATAATTATATTTTCGAAAATGATTTTTTTTTTATTAATTATTAAAATAGATACGACACGGATCGTGAAGTCACTGAGAGATTAGATGAAGTTAGTAATCGATTGAATACGATCTATGAACGGTATGCGAATTATATCTTATTTCTTGTTGAAATGAAACTATTATTTGCGTAGACAAACATCGATAGCATCATCGAATACAACAATTCATGGCAAATCTCGAATGCTTCGAATACGTCGAACGTTTCTTTTAATAGTTCTATTCGATGTCGTATTCATGATTCTATTGTGGATTATTTACAACGAAGTTCGTTCGTTCGTTTGTTAAGTAAATAAATTCAATCTTTTTATTTTCGTAGGTTTTCAATATCGGTGTCGATAAAGCATTTAAAGTCGAAGTTTGGCAATATAATATCACTAATTCAACATTTGATGTTGTTGTATGATGAATTGTGAATAAGAATACGTTTTATTTTCTGTTCGATAGGGTCTATCAGGTGCTCGTTTTGTATGTTTATTAATTCCTTATGCGATTTTAAAATGGTCACATTGGTTTTTTATTGCCGTAAGCAAGTCGAAAATGAATGTACAAAGAAAAAGAAATAAAAGATTTTCATTAGTTTACAACACTTGGTTCAACAGGATTTATCATTGCTAAGACAGTTGTTTATACAGTTCGAATAAATGATTTCATTTGATTCAAGAGTTAATTCTTTTGATTTAGATGCATAAACCAGGAGATAGAAAAGCAGATTATTTACTTTTTATAGTATCGTTTATCATAGCATGGATTGAAGTTTGGTTTTTCGAGTAAAAATGCATGATTGCTAATTTTGATTGATGATTGTTTTGATTTCAGTCGTCGTGTTATTCCACATGAACGTCGTTTACGCGATGCTTGTAAACACAAAACAAAAACAAAAATTTACATAATAATAAACAAGTTTCTTTCGTTTCTAGCAAATCATAATGAACGTCGTCCATTGCTAAGTACTGGTTCACTATCTCCTCAGCCAAATGAATCCATCGATGGCACACATCAAATTCTAACTCTGCCAAACCAACGTCACGAATCGTTCTATTCTCCTATTCAGTCTATCGATGGTATGAGAAGGAAACGTGCTCACGCCATACTGGTCCTATATTTTAACTATAGAAAAGAGAAAAAGAAAAGAAAAGAGAAATATATAGACTGTCATTAATTATCCTCATAGTCAAGTGTACTCGATAAAGATATTTCTTATAGTGTTATATTTATTTTTGTGTCACAAGTTAAATCAATATTCTAGGCAGTGATATGGAACAGCAACAAGAAGAAGATGATGGCGAACAACAACAACAACAACAACCTCGAAATCAACGAGCAGATTCGAATATTTCACAATTGTCTATTGCAACACCAGTGTCAATACTCGATAATGAAGTCGTAAATAAATATGAAGAATATGAAAAACAAGCTGACGATTTGTTGGATGAAATATGGCGAATCTATCAAGATGATGATGCGTGGTATGAAGAAGGCCGAAGTACGGATGGATTCGATATTGTTCTATCGAAAACCTATCCGAAATGGGGCAAAATCTTTCGATTAAATGTTTGTTTGATCAAATCTCGATAGAATAAATCGTATTTATTTATTTATTTGATTAGAGTACAATCGACGGACCTCGAAAAGATCTTATTGAAATGCTTTTCGAACGACAAGAAGATATTCCAAAATGGAACACATCTGTCAATGATTGTCAAGTAAATAATTACAACGAATCAATATAAAATAAAATAGATATATATATATCATTTTAGATATTAGAAGTTATTCATAATAATCTTTTCATTACGTAGGAGAAAATAATTTGATTTTCGAGTTTTGTTTTTTTATTTTCGAAATAGATATCAATTGACAAACGAGCAAGCACAAGGTTTGATTGCGAAACGTGACTTTGTTAATATAACAGCTCGACGTTATATTGACGACACTGTGGTATTAGCAGCGCAAGCTTGTGAACATTCACGAATGCCACAAAAAGACAAGTAGTTATTTCAGAAGTCAAAGGAATGTTCTTTCTTTGAGATCTGACTTTTATTTTTCTTTAGTTGTGTTCGGTGAGTAACGAGACTTGAGGTAAAATTTTTATTCAGGAAACATTTCTCTGCTTCATAAGAGCGGAAAATGGACCGACAGCATATGTCATCGAGAAATTCGACGATACAACATGTCGATTTACGTGGATCTTAAACGTGAATTTAAAGGTAAAACCAGTAGAAGTTATTTTTTTGAATTCAAAATTTATTTTGTCAAAAAACAAAAAGGGTTGGCTTCCACAATATGTGATCAATAGTTCATTATCGAATGTTCAACTGGATTTTGTCGAAGCACTTCGAAACTATCTATCCAATGAAATAAATACTGTCTAGTCTATTGATATCTTCTAACTTGATCGATGTAATTTGTTTTTTTTCAAAAATTTAAATTAAAGTTGATTTTCCATGCCCATCGATATGTGAATTCGTGGGACTACTTGAATTTTCTCGATATTTTTCTAATTGAGTAAAATTAATTGTGGTTGACCAAATGGAAGTGTCGTTTTTTGTTCATATGTTTGTCTTGAATTTTGAAGTCCAATGATTGTTAATTGTACATTATCATTCCAAGCAGCGCATGCAACAATCGACACGATGGTAAACATGTCACCGATTCGTTCACTTTCGATAGAAGAATCGATTTTGATTGATACATGATGAACAGAAAGGTGCTTCACAAGTTTGACAAGCAATAGGTTTCCAAAGTAGATCACGATAAATTGAACATTCAAGATCAGTTAGATTGATTCCAGAAGGATCATGAATTCTTTCAGATTGTATGCCTCTTTCTTGTATTGATGTCATTATTTCGATTCAAAGAGTAATTATGAAAATATTACAAAAGAATTTAAATACCAATAGTAGTTCCTATTTTTATTAAATAAAAATACAGATGCATAATGTTGATATGACACCTGTTCTGTTTGAACACTTTTATCATAGAAAATAGAAACAGATTTCATGATTTTTCTTTTTTTACGTTATTTCTTTTAATTTATCTTAATAAAACAGAAACAGCTATATAAACGCCGTATATATTTTCTATTTGATACAGCAACAAAAAAAAATGTTGTTTCAAACAACTCTCGTGAACATGATTATGTTTTTATATCTGATTGATTCTCAAGTTCAAATCAATTTTCAACACAATTGTCTTTATATTCCAGTTGCATATCTGAAAGTATATGATGAACGTCAAATTCTACCTTTTTGTTTGAGTGAATTACCATCAAAATTTCATATAAAACCAAATCAAATAGATCCAATCTACTCGTTTAATGAATTAAAAGAAAAAAATATTACCGCCGAACATTTATATCAATGGTCAGCAACTATTGATCTTATTGAACAATATCAATTCTATTTAAATGATCCACAATCTCTCTTAGAAAACGAAACATTTTACAATTGTACTTTACCCTATTTTGGTTCTGAATGTCAATATATTTTCAAAGATTTAAATTATTCTAAATCATCATTAGTGAAAATGATTGAAGAATATTACTATATGAATCTATATGAACCAATGTTATTTACATGTTATGAACATTTAAAATGTAATCGAGGATTTAATCCAGCATGTCTTGACTGGACAGAAATATGCGATGGAAAAATTGACTGTTTCGATGAAGGTTTAGATGAAGAAGATTGCTGGCAACTTGAAATTGTTGATCGATGTGACATAAATCAATATCAATGTCATAATGGGCAATGTATACCAAACATGTTCAAAGATGAACACGAATTTAGTTTCGACTGTATTGATCAATCAGACGAAAGTCTTGCTAATCATCGTATTTTTAGATCGGGAATTCAACTCGTTGAAGAACCAATATTTATGGTCGAAGATGTTTCATGTGTTAATTTTGTCGAGACGAATTATAAATGGTTCGATACTTGGACAAGCTCATGTGTAAAAAATCGACAAAAACTCATTTCATACTCTATGTTTTCTGTTAAACCTAATTCATTATCTGAAGAATGTTGGACAGCATTGAAATGTATCGTTTACATACCAATCAATGATTCTCCTATATGTAAATTAGTTTGTCTTGATGGTTTTTGCAATAAATTATTAAAAACACAATGTCCAGATTTGATTTATCTATCAGCTATTCCATTTTTATATCGTCATGTGAATTTAGTTGTCGATAAAAATCATGTAACATTTAGTGATTGGGATTATAAACCTCTGATAAAATTTATTTGTTTTGATCATCAACAACTTCATGTGGATGACAGATATATGAATTTTTATTCATTAAATAATCAAACTTGTTTTAATGATACATATTCAATATTAAGTGGATATATTGAGAACTATCATTGGTCAGAAATTTATTTCTATGAATTACTCAAATGGCTAAATGAAAATTCAGTTAGTCTCAAAAGTAATTTATCTATTTATACAAATTCAAATTTATATGAATGTGAAAATTGGCCAAAAATAATTCCAAATCGTCGAGTAAAAGATTTGATTTATGATTGTCTTTATCAAGATGATGAAAAGTATGATTCCAATGGTTTCGAGTGTTCACAAAATAATAGCAAAAATGATTTTCTCTGCGCATCTTCTTATTTGATTTGTATCCCTGCAAGTGATGTTAATGATGGAAAATGTGATTGCCCATTTGAATTTATTGATCAACATTGTGATGATGAAGATGGAACAATTTTCGATCAAAGTTACACATCTTTATTTCAACAAATATGCGATAAAAGTAAAGACATAAGAAATCCTGCAGCTGGTGGACGTGATGGAATTACTTTGGATGAAGCAAATTGTGAGCATTGGCCATCGGTTCATATTTATAATCATTGCGATGGTTATTTTGATATTGATAAGGGTTTAGATGAACTCAACTGTGATCGATCACCACCAATGATTTGTCCTTCAAATCATCACCTATGTATTTCACAAAATACCCATCAGTTCATATGTTTACCTTCGGACAAAATAAATAATGGCATTATCGATTGTGTTGGTGCTTTTGATGAGCCAAGTTACTGCCACAAACATCTTACGGACTTCAAGCCTGATCCATTTTGTTGTCAGAATAATAATAGACGAAGGTGTATTCCTGCATATTTATTATGTCAATCTGAATCATTCTGTTTAACAAATGATTATGAAAAAGTATGTCGATTAAATGATAATGATTATATTCTGAAAACACCCATGAATACTTACAATCAATCAAATTGTTCAGAGTTTGCTCAATTCATTTGTAAACAATATACAAATCTAAAATATCGAGAGAAAAAATATTTTACACTTGATCAACAAATGAATTTTACCGATGAACAATCAACGAAAATAGAAAATTTTGACAAAACTGGTGAATTCGAACTATTACTGGGTGAATTATATCATCAACGATGTCATCGCGGATTGGACTTAATTATTTATTTAGATAAAGAAAAGAATCGAACAAGAAATATTTGTCTTTGTCCGCCAAGTTATTATGGTTCACAATGTCAATATCAAAATCAACGTATTAGTTTAACATTACAATTTCGTGCATCATCTGATTCTATACAAATACCATTTATTATTATTATTTCATTAATTGATAATAGTCAAGAACGAATGATTCATTCAACTGAACAATTTACTTATCTATCATCTAAACATTGTCAAACAAAATTTCATTTTTATTTGTTATATTCAACACGACCCAAAGATCTATCGAAAGAATATTTTCTTCATATTGATATTTATGAAAAAATAACATTAAA
>Ga0209952_1001888_pt1 | contig 16637 bp, 17 predicted proteins | sample ThiBiot_750_biof_2_FD_183951 | JGI IMG/M metagenome (GOLD analysis project Ga0209952, IMG submission 183951) | Wastewater bioreactor microbial communities from Cape Town, South Africa - Thiocy_cont_750_biof (SPAdes) | ecosystem: Engineered > Bioreactor > Thiocyanate-remediating >...
TCGGGGTAGAGACGGTCCAATTGTTCTCGCGGGAGCTGCGCCAGGAGAACCTTTCCCGTGGAGGTGCAATGGGCCGGCATCTCCTTGCCCAACCGTGAAGCGACTCGCACCGCCGTCGTCGGTTCCGAGACTGCGAGAAAGCGAGTGGAGTTGCCGTCGAGCGTGCCGAGGTGAACCGTCTCGCCGGCTTGGTGGCTGAGTTCCTCGAGGATCGGTTGCACGATCTGCGGGATGTCCATCTTTCTCAGCACCGAGAAGGCGATCGTGGTCAACGACGGCCCTGGCCCGTATGTCTTCGTTCGCGGGTCTTGCCGCACGAATCCTCGCCATTGAAGCATCGCGAGGATGCGATGCGCCGTTGAGGTCGCGACACCCAGGTGCTTGCTGGCGTCCGTCAGTCGAAGTTCGTTCTTCTCACCGAGCAGGAGCAGGAGTTTCAGGGCATTGTCGACCGACTCGATCGGGTATTGCGGAGCCGCATCGACTCCGTCGGCTGCTCTATTTCTCTGCACAACAGAAACTGTATCGTTCCTGCCGGCCCTCAGGGCCGCCATCAAGGGCAAGGCGATCCCGTCCAGGTCTATCCGGACGCCGATTCGAGCAGCCGGCCCAGTCGTACACGAACGTCGGAAAGCGACGATCCCGCTGCGATGGACCGGCGGACTTCGACGAGAGCGCGGGGCCAATTCAGTACCACTGCCCCGTCGAATGACAGACCATTCTGAGAGTACAGAGACGCGATCCGGTCGGGTGTTCGAGGGTCCGTCACCATCTCGGGGTTGACTGCCGTCGTGCGACCGACGATGTGCAGCTTCCAGTTGAACTGGTCACTCCAGACATACTCGACAGGCAGATATGAGCGTCGGTCGTCGGGATGAGCGATGTTGTGCGCGACACAGCGCGCCTGGTCGACCGCATTCGTCCAGTGCTCAAGACGGGTGAGATCGCCGCGAACCGGATGCCGCCACCGCGCAACATCGCCGATCGCATGGATTTCCGGGGCGCCGAGTGCCGTGAGGAATTCGTCGCAGACGAGACCGTCGTCGATCTCGAGCCCTGAGTCCTCGAGCCATTCGACGTTCGGCACTGCCCCGATGCCGATGACGACGACATCACCGTGGAGCTCGGAACCGTCATCCAGGAGCACGCGGAAGTCTCCCTTCGCACCGTCGATCTGCGCGACCGTCCGTCCGAGAACCGCATGTACGCCATGCCGGGAGTGCTTCTGCGAGAAGAGGGCGCCAATCTCGTCACCGAGCCGGCGTGACATCAGGTCGCGTGTCGCCGAGACCAGGGTGACATCGACTCCGAGCCCAAGAGCGGTCGCGGCGACCTCGGCGCCGATGAAGCCCGCTCCGATGACGATGATCCTGCGATCGGGAACTAGCTCGGCGCGCAGCCGGTCTGCGTCGTCGAGTGTCCGCAGCACATGGATTCCCTCGCCTTCACCCCACGGCGACGGCCGCGCGCGGACGCCGGTCGCCACCACGAGGTCATCGAAGCCGACCCGCCGTCCATTCGCCAGCCGGAGCTCCGACAACGCACGGTCCAGACCTACCGCCGGCACACCGAGACGAAGGTCGATGTTAAGCTCGAGCGCCTCCGCCGCCGTGAGGAGCGTGACCTCGGCTGCACCTGCACCGACGAGGTATCCCTTCGACAGCGGCGGCTTGTCGTAGGGCAGCACGGGCTCGGAGCCGATGAGCACAACGTCTCCGCGATACCCCTCTGCCCGAAGCGCCTGCGCGGCCCGTACCCCCGCGATCGACGCACCGACAATCGCTGTCGTCATTCGTCTTCCACCCGGAGCGCGGAAACCGGGCAGCTGTTCGCCGCCTCGGTGACCCGTTTCCGGTCGGCCTCGTCGACCTCTGTTCTGAGCAGGATCACGACGCCGTCGTCATCGAGATCGAAATAGTCTCCCGCGGCCATGATGCAGTTGGCGTAGCCCTGACAGAGCCCGAGATCCGCTTTCACGACAGGCATGTGTCACTCCTCTCCTGCTTCTTCAGGCGTTATCTCAGGGAACATCGGTGCGAACGGTTGGGCGATCATGGCGGAGAACGTCGCCGTAGTCTGCCAGGTCAGCGCCTCGAGCTCGAGCGGATCGAGAGCGACCCACTGCCCGGATCGCGGCGACTCGATCAGGAGCCGGGAGCCGTTGCGTGTCTCCACGCGAGATACCCGGATCTCCGAGAACTCATTGGCGATCGAGATCGGAGCCCCTACCCGCTGGTCTTCGAGCCGCTGACGTTCGTCTGCTGCTGCGATGGCCGCGATGCGGTCGTCCTCTTCGCCTTCCCATTCGAGTTTCATAGGAAGATCGCCAGATTCTGTGTGCGCAAGACCGACTCGTCGACCGTGATGGTTCGGCGTGCGAGCTGCAACCCGCCGCCGACACGTCGCAGAACGTCTTCGCGGCCGGCCGAGATCACCGCGGGCTCGTGCACGTCGCCGCGACTGCGGAAAAGAAGCACCGCAGAATCGACGACGACCTCGCCCGGGACGTCGCTCTCGAAGGTGCGCACGTTCGTGACGAAGTGACGGAGCCGGGAGGGCGGATCCTCTGTCCAGGCGTGTTCCGTGAGGAAGCGGGCGACCCGCCGGCTCAGGGAGTACTTGTTCTCGTCCCAATGCGCCATGCCCGGAGACGTCGAGTACCCGGCGCCGAGCGCGGTAGTGACCTGCACGGGCATGATGTAGTGCACATCGTCGGCGATGAGGTCGAGCCAGTCCTCGTACCGCTGCTCGTCGAGGATGTATGCCTCTTCGACGAGCCACCTGTGCGTCTCCAGATGCAGGCCGTCCGAGAACGACAACGAACTCCCCACCCGCGTGGCTTTGGTCGTATGTGCTCCGAGCGGCGACTCTTTCAGTCGAACCCAGCGCGCCTCGGTCATGACAGCCCCTCCGGCATCCCCACCGACGAGATGATCAGCGCGGTCGGCTCCGTCTCGAGGTAGTCCGCCCAGCGCTCGAGCAGATGCCGCTGGTTGTACTCTCCGTAACCGACGTGGGCCACGCCCGGGCCAGAGAACGCGTCCGGTCCGAGCGGCTCCACGACGAATCTGCCGTCTTTCAGCACGCCCATCCGGCTGTTCAGCAGCAAGCGCCGCGCCATATTCCCTTTCGCGGTGTTCGTAAGGGACACCCAGTTCTCCACATCGTCCTGCTCGAACATCCCCGTGCTGCCGAAGCACATCAGGTACGCCTTGTACGACAGAGCCTTGAACTCCTCCGGTGCCGCTGCGTCGACGGCGAACCAGGAAAGCACCTCGGTCTCGTTCTCGCTGATCGGCTGCCAGGTACGGATCGAGATGAACGGGAGCACGTCGTCGCCGTCTTCCACCTTCGGCCAGTTGTGCACGAAGCTCATGTTCGGGAAGATCGAGGCCGCCGAGATCATGAAGCCGTTCTCGCCGATCACATTGAGCTGGTCCTGGGACCAGACCTCCTTCATCCGGTCGATCATCTCGTCGGGGTAGCCCACGTAGCGCAGCCGCTCCTCGAGCGTTCCCTCCGGAAGCTTGTAGGTCGTGCCTCCGCCGTTGCCCGCCCAGTACGTGTTGCCGTCTTTACGCTTCTCCGCCTTCGGTTCGCGGAAGAGGCCGATCTCGACCACCGAGGTGTGGGTCTGTGGCGTGTGGTACATGTCGCCGGCGAAGTTCTCTGCGCCGATCTTCCAGTTCGCCTTCACCCGCCAGCGCTGCGGGCCGCGGAGCTCGATGCCCGAGGAGCTCTGCTTCGTGTAGTAGTCGAGATAGAAAGCGAAATCGCCGAGGTAGTCGATCAGCGGTGGCGCATCCGGATCCATGCTGATGAAGATCAACCCGTTGTAGCTGTCGAGGCTCGGCGCCGGAAGCAGGCGGGCTCCCTTGCGATTGAAGCCAGCCTCGCCACCGTACGCCTCTTCGTGGAACGGCAGCCCCACGATTCGTCCGTCGTTGCGGTACGACCAGCCGTGATACGGGCAGCGGAAGTGCGAGGCGTTGCCCATTTCCGCCCGGCACACCTGCATTCCTCGGTGCAGGCACATGTTGAACATCGCCTTGACGGAGCCACTCTCGTCGCGCACCACGATGAACGAGTCGTCGAGCACTCGCCGCACCACGTAGTCGCCGGGCTGAGGGATCTCTGATTCGTGACCCACGAAGATCCACGCGCGACTGAACAAGCGCTCCCGCTCGAGCGCGAAGATCTCTTCGTCGTTGTAGATGTGGGCAGGGATCATGCCGCGTCTGACATCGTCGTAGATCGTGTGGTCTGTCATATCTTGAACGCTCCGTCGAAGTATGGATTGTTATCTGTCTAGCAGAAATGTACTCTGATGTGCGGAAGCGGTCAATTGGAGAACGACCACCGGATCGATTGGAGAAGCACGGAATGCAGGTGACCGACTACTCAGAGGAACGGCTGCTCGTCGCCGAGGGATGCCGCATCCTCGCTCTGCGAGGGCTCGTGGACGACATCCTGGGGCACATCAGCCTTCGAGTGGGCGAAGACTCCCTGCTCGTGCGCTGCAGAGGCCGCGAAGAACGCGGGCTGAAGTTCACGCAGCCCGACGACATCCACCTGGTCCGCCTCGATGGGAGTACCGAGCTGCCCGACGGATACTCGGCGCCGAACGAGCTGCCATTGCATCTCGCCACCCTCCGCGCACGCCCGGATGTGAGCGCGGTCGTGCACGCCCACCCGCCAGCCGTCGTCGCATTGACGCTGATCGGTGTCCCTCTTCTGGGCGTGGTGGGTGCCTACAACATCCCGGCGATGCGAATGGCTCTGGCGGGCATCCCCACTTTTGCCCGGTCGGTCTTGATCCGCTCGGACGCGCTCGGCAGCGCCATGGTCGACGCCCTCGGCGATCGCCCGGTCTGCCTACTCCGTGGCCACGGGCTCACGGCGACAGGATCGAGTGTCGAATCCGCCGTCATCAACGCGATCAACGTCGACGCCCTCGCTCGCATCCAGCTGCAGGTCCTTCAGGCTGGTGTGACGCCGGCCGCTGTGGCGCCGGCCGACCTCGACGATCTGCCCGATCTCGGACCGGCCTTCAACGAACAGCACGTCTGGCGATTCCATCTCGCCGACCTCGAACACGCCGGCCTCGGCATCCGATAGCGACCAACGATAGGACCACCGACCGATGACTACAGAAGAGCTCGAACCTGCGCCCCCAGCGCCCCTGCTCCCCCTCCTGCACGGCCACCGAATCCCGTCACTCGGCCTCGGCACCTGGCCGATGGTCGGCGATGAATGCCAGGAGGTCGTGCGCGTCGCCATCGAGAGCGGCTATCGGCTCATCGACACCTCATTCAAGTACAGCAACGAGGTCGCCGTCGGGCGGGGGATCCATGACTCCGGGCTGCCCCGCCACGAGATCTTCATCACCAGCAAGTTCAACAAGGAGTCGCACAGCGTCGACGGCGTCCAGCGCGCCTACGACGATAGTCTCGAGCGGCTCGGGGTGGACCACCTCGACCTCTTCCTCTGCCACTGGCCGGTCCCGGCTCAAGGCCGTTACGTCAACGCCTGGAAGGGTCTCGTCAAGCTGTTGGAGGAGGGGCGGGTCAAAGCCATCGGCGTCTCCAACTTCAAACCGGCCCACCTCGCCTCCATCATCGACGCGACCGGGGTCGTGCCCGACGTGAACCAGATCCAGCTCAGCCCCGACATCGCCCGTACCGTTCCTCGACGCGCGCACGAGGTGCTCGGTATCGTGACCGAGAGCTGGAGCCCGCTCGGCCGCGGGCCCGAGCTGCGGGAGAACCCGACGATCGTGCAGATCGCGGCGGACGTCGGACGAACGGCGGCACAGGTGGTGCTCCGCTGGCACGTGCAGCAGGGCCTCGTGCCGGTGCCGAGATCGTCAGACCCCAAACGCCTGGTCGAGAACCTCTCGGTCTTCGACTTCCGCCTTAGCACCGACCAGATGGCCACGCTTGCGTCCCTCGACAACGGCGAAGCCGCCGCGCGGGACTCTGACCTGCCCGAGAACGGTCATTAGTCCACCAAGAACACCAAAATCGTCACCGATCTGGTAAATTCAGCGCGCTCTGGAGACGCAGCAGAACGCCTCGCGCGGCTCCTGGACATTCGACTACACGCAGGACCGGCTCTCCGCCATCATGCGCTGCACACACGACCGCTGCCTCGAGACCGCCGACGAATACGGCTCGCCAGGCTTGCCCGGTGGACTTCGGCGACTGCGCGAAGCAACTGACCGGCGGCGAAGGTGATGGCTCGAACGTAGGCGCGATCTGCCTTGCTCGCCTCACCTTCGGCTCGCTCGACAGCCGCGTCCAAACCATCGCGAAGTCGCGTGCACTGCAGATGGCGGCGAGGGAGAGAGTAAGTTCTGCAGTGTGCCCGATCGGGAACAGGGGGTGGGCTTTAGTACCCCTGCCCGAATTCGCGAAGTCTGGGCCACAGATCGCCGCCGACGACGCCGAAGACCCCTACGTCCGCCAGCATGCCGCCGAAGCCCTGCTTGAGATCAACGAAGACCGGAAAGTCAACGGCCGCTACCTCGCCGTCAAGACCCGACAGAACCTCGCCCGCCTCACCGACTTCGCCGAACACACCCGTCGGTTTCCCTGCCTCTTCCGCCTCGATCAACGCCACCTGTGCACCCCTATCAGCGGGAGCGAGGGTCTCGGGAAGCTTCTCAAGCCGACGGGCAACTCGCTCGGCAGTGCTTGCGAATCGGCGGTACGGACGACCCAACTGTTCGCTCGTGTTGGGGTCCTGGCCGTGCCCCATGAGACGGCGGAGCTGCTCCTCGCTGACCTCACCACCGGGTTCGACGGCGCCAGAAATGTACGCGAGACCCGATCCGAGCCATGAGCCCGGCGGCGTGCTGTTCAGTCGTTCAGCCGGTGGAGCCAGTAGCCGGGTTCGCGGCGCTCGTGGGCGTAGGCGAGGATCAGGATCGTGTCCGGCTCCACCGTGTAGACGATGCGGTACGGGTATCCGCGAACGGCCTTGCTGCGGATCACGGTGCCATCGTCAGCGGTCGTGAATGGTGGGGCGGCGTTCGGCCATTGGTCGAGGTCTTTCCGGGCTTGCCTTGCTCGGTCGATGAGCGCAAGGCCGATCCCTGGCTCCTGGTCTTCGTACCAGCGCACGGCGGCGTCGAACTCCGCGACGGCCTCGGGGTGCTCTCGCTGGGCCAAGGTCATGCGGTGAGCAAGGCGCGCAAACGCTCGTAGTGCTCGTCGGCATCCACCAGATCGACCGCACCCTCACGCACCTCGGCCAGTCGCCGGGTAGCCTCGGCACGCCAGGCTGCATCGACCTCGCTCTCGTCGTCTGCATCATGGAGGCTTTCGAGCAGGGCGTTAGCGACGACCGCGCGCTGATCGGCGTCGAGCGCGAGGCCGTCTCGGATCAGAGTTGCGGTGTCGGGTGTCATGTATTCAAGTGTACGTCGAACGGCCGACAATCGCGCTGGGCGTCTGTGGCTCGGGTTGCGGGGCTGCTGTGAACGTCACGCCGACGCGACGTGCTGCTGATGCTCATAGGCCGCGTGCTGGCCCGTCATGTCGCGGGTCGTTGCGCCGCGGGTCGCGTTCGGTCGGCTCGCGGAGTTGCCGTTCGCGTTCGGCGAGTGCTTGCTGCCTTGCTTCGTGCTCGGCGCGGGTGGTTTCGATCCGTGCGGCGGCGTCGCGGATCGGTAGCGCGCGGAGGTAGTCGGCCTCGGCTCGGAGCGCGGTGGCTTGCTGGTGCGCCTGTCCTGCTTGCTGTGCTGGGTTCGGCAGTCGCATCCCGACCCGGTGGCGCATCACCGCCTGCGGCCCGTACTCGCTGACCAGCAACGCCCGGCGTTCCTGCTCGTGCCGCTGCCGCAACTCGTCACGGTCGGCTCGCGCGGCCTCGACGTGCTGGGCGGCGTCGATCACGCGGGGATCGGCCTCGGCGCGACGCTCGGCCTGTCGTGCCGCCCACTCGGGCAGGGTGTCGGTGGTGCGGGGTGGTTCGCCCCATGTTTCGCGCACCCGTGCCCGAACCGTCCGGGTGTGCTCGCTCGTCTGGCGGTGCTCCGCGCGGGCCTTGCGCCTGCCGAGCCTGCCGACGGTGGCGAGTCGGCTGCTTGCGGCGGCCTCGCGCTCGACAGCATCGAGATAGGTGGTGCCGTCTGCCTCGGCCTGCACCGTCAACGGTTCCGCGATTTCGGCACGGATGCGCGCCGCCTCGTCCTCGGCGTGGCGGAGCACGTCGGCGTGCTCGTCGTCCTCGGTCTTGTGTGTTGCGCGCTGGGCGTCGAACCTGGCAGCGGTCTGCTCCCAGCGTTCCGCCGCACGTTCGGCTCGTTCGGCTTCGGCGGTGAGGCGGGCGAGTTCTTCGGTGATGAGCTGCACGGGGCCATCGCTGACGAGGCCTTGCACGGCGTCGATGGCTTGGGCGGTGGCGTGGTCGAGGCCACGGTCTGCCGGGTCGCGTTCCATCGCCTCAACGAACCGCGCCCGCGCATCCGCCATATCAGCGGCGACGACGTGGAGTTGGTTCTGTTGGCGGCCTCTCGTCATGCCGACGTAGACGCCTGCCGCGCTCGTCGCCTCCGACAAGGCCGTGTGGGAGGCATCGACGGTTGCGCCTTGGACGCCGTAGGCGGTCGCGGCATACGACAGGTGCGCCCACTCGCTCACGTACTCGGCGGGGAGGGCGACGGTGCGGCTGTGCTTGCCTCCGCCGCTGACTTCGCGGGCGTAGACGCTGCCCTCGTCGGTCACATGCTGCACGATCCATTGCTGCCGGTTTGCCACGCCGAGGTCGCTGCTGTTCTTCCGGGTCTGGATCAGGTCGCCAGCGCCGATGCTCAGCCCGTCGCTGCCGGTCGTCGTCATAGTGTCGTCGACCTCGCCGCGCTCGACCCGCCCGGCGCGGATGTGCTCGTTCAGCTCGGTGGCCTCGTCGTTGGTGGCGACGGTGATCGCTTCGCCGTCGTGGGCGTGGGCGGTGATGTGCTCGCGGGCCGCTTCCTCGTCGGCATGCAAGGTCACGAGGCCCATCGTGGCGAGTCGGTCGAACACGTCGCCGGGGTGCTCCCGGTCACGCATGACCAACGTCAACGCCGCATACTCGGCATCGGTGAACCTGTGGAGTTCGGTCATGTCGTAGGTACGGCCACGAATCTGGGCGGCCATGTCGAGCACCCCGCCGCGCCCGACCGCCGGGAGCTGCGCCCGGTCGCCCACGAACGCGACCGACGCGCCTGCCTCGGCGGTGACGGTCAGCAGAGCGAGGGCGGTGTCCTGGTCGAGCATCCCCGCTTCGTCCACGATCACCCGCTCACCCCGCGACAGCACGGCGTCGTTTGGTGGGCCGGTGTAGATGTTCCCGGTTGCAGGGTCGGTGTCGCCGGGTGCGAGGCGTGTCCATACGCCGTCCTCGTTCCACCGCCACCCATGCGCATACACGAGCGCCGCGACGGAGGTTGCGGGCACGCCGAGTTCTTCGTGGGCGACCTGCGCCGCACGCAACGTCGGCGCAACCACCCGCGAGGATCGCCCGTGCTCGGCTGCAACCTCGATGGCGACGCCGAGCATGGTGGTCTTGCCTGCGCCCGCCGCGCCCTCGACAATCACGAGCGGGTTGGTCGAGGCGACGGCAGCGGCGGCCACGGTCTGCCCGGTGTCGAGTCCGGCGGCTTGCGCAGCGTCGGTCACGTCGGGGTGCTTCGGCTCCCGTTCCGGCGTCGCGGCGGTGAGTTGGTCGCGGAGTGCGGTCTCGGCGGCGACGACGCCAAGGCTGGTGAGGTGGGCGACGTGCTCGGGTTGCACCATGCCCGGCGGCAGCACCGAGAAACAATCCGAGGCGGCGAGTCCGGTGGCGAGGTCGATGAACTCGCGCAACTCCGCCGGGGTCGCTTGCACGCCTGCCTCGGTGGTGATGCGGGTGACGTGCTCTCGCACGGTGTGCGGTGTCCAGGTCGATGCAGCCGCCGCGCAGCGATCCAGCGCACGACTGGCGACCTGTTGCACGCTGAGGTCATCCAGCGATGCCGGCGCAACGGTGTCGGGGTGCTGCAAGCTCTCGGGGTGGTAGCCGGCGTCTCGGAGTTCCTGCTGCCACCACTGCTCGTTCTTCAAGTCCGCCGGTTTCTTGCCGGGCCGCTGGAACGCCCACGCCGCGTCCTGCATCCGAGCGGTCAACACCGGGCCGGGCGTCTCGCCGGGATGCTTCGCTTGCCACTCGGCCTCCATGCGTTCCAGGTTGCGTCTGATCTGCGCCGACCGCTTCGACATGACGGCGTTGAACGGCTCCAACTCCACAACCTCACCGCTTACGGGGTCGAGGGTCAGGCCATGCTCGGAGAGCGTGGCGGCGAGCTGGGGGTGCGCGGCGATCACCGCCGTACCGAGAGCACGGATCGCGCCCTGCTGCTGGAACAACGCCGCCGTGGTCAGCGCCCGCCACTTCCCGCCCGCCCACACCCTCGTGCCAATCTGGAAATGGATATGCCGGTGCGGATCACCCGCACGACTCGTCTTGTGCGTGATCGCGACGGTCTGCATGTGCTCGACCGGCAGCACCTCCTGCGCGCCGCGCGGCCCCGCCAACGTGACCGAATGCTGACCAAGGAAGTGCTGAATCTCCCGCGCCGCATCCCGCTGCGTCGCGTCCAACGCCTCGGACACGTCCGGGTGGAGTGCGGCGGCGACCGACAGGCTCTTCGGCGCGTTGATCGTCATCTCCGCGAACAACGGCGACCCCCGACGCACCTTGCCCGGCTTGCGCGGGGTACCCATCGACTCCCCGGTGTCCGGGTTCACCCAATCGACCCAGGCTTCGTACTCATCCGCCGACAGCGACCGAGCAGCGGTGACCTCGCCGGTCGCGTCGATCACGGCGTACTCGGCCACGGCCTGGTCTGCGCCGAGGTAGTACTCGTCAGCGCGGGAGCGGTCGGCCTCGACATAGGCGCGCGCGGCAGCACCGCTGCCGTGGAACAGCTTCACTCCACCCTTCACTCTGGCCTCCCTCACGAGTCGTCTCGTGAGAGAGGTGCGCACTACGGCCCCGCCGTAAAATACGTGCCTCACTGAGATAGGGGGCAGATGACTGATGGAGCCGAGCGTCAGCGCGAGAGCGTCGCACAGAGTGTCGCTGGCAAGAGTTGGCGTCACAAAGTTCGAGGGAACTTTCGGAGTTCGGTTCGATGAAGTGACTAGTCTTCTCGGCGAACTTCGTGACCTGATTACTGCCCGATGAGTCTTCGGGCAGCGGTGACGACGGAGGCACGGCGGCGTGCGTGTTCGGCGTCGCTCTCGGCTCCGGTGATCATGCGGGCGACCTGCGGTACCGCTGACCACCATCCGGCGAGTGAGAGCACGAGGAACATCAGGTGGTCGGCGTCGAGGTCGCTCGTTACTGTGCCCTTGGCCTGTCCGTCGGTCATGGCGGCGACTTTGTATCCGTAGTATTCGCGCCGCTCGGCCTCGTCGGGTACTTCGGTGTCGAAGACGAGCCCTTCCCAGCGCATGAGCCTGCCGAGTTCGGGGTGCTCGCGGTGGTAGTCGTAGACGCGCCCGGCGTAGTCGCCCACGTCCTCGGTTGCGAATGATTCGACGGGCACGTCGCGGGCTACCTTCGCCAGTTCCTCGCGCAGTACGGTGGCGAAAAGTCTGTCCTTGCCCCCGAAGTGCGTGTAGACGCGCTCCTTGTTCACCCCGGCGGCCTTGGCGATGCGCTCGATGGTCGTGCCGTGCGGCCCGTGCGCGGCGAACTCGGCCACCGCCGCGTCGAGGATGCGGCGCTTCCTGCCCTCAACATCCCAGCCCATCGTTCCCACCTCCCGTCTCGTGCGGTAAACCCAACGCTCACGTTGCGTCTTCGCGGTTAGCCTACTACAGTCAAATCCAACGGAAACGTTGGATTTGGAGTGGTGGTGTCTGCGAACTCGACGGAACAGATAGCGGGAGCAGGCGAGGCGCGCGAGCACCCGGCAGGGAACGGCGTGGTCGTGCTGCTCGTGGTCACGGCGCTGCTGGTGCTCACGCAGTTGTACGCGGCAATCCCGCTGATCGCCCCGATCGGTGCGGAACTCGGCTCTGATGTGACGTTCGCGCTCTCGACGGTGTTCAGCGTGTGCTATGCGGTCGGGTTCCTGATCTGGGGGCCGTTGGCCGATCAGTACGGGCGGAAGCGGATCATGCTCATCGGCCTGGTGTATCTCACCGTCGCGACCATCGCCTGCGGCTTCGCCTCCACGGTGCCGATGCTTGCTGCGCTGCGCGGGGTGCAGGGGGTGATGGCGTCGAGTTTCGCGCCGGTTGCGCTCGCGTATCTGGCCGAAGCGACCCCGCTGAAGCGTCGGGCAACGGCGATCGGGGCCATGTCGACGGCATTCCTCGTTGCCGGGATCGCAGGCCAAGTACTCGCCTCCGCGCTCAGCCTGACGTTGGGCTGGCAGTGGGTGTTCATCCTCTCCGGCATCATGCTCGGCCTCGGCATGATCGGCGTCGCCGTGCTCGTCACCGAGCCGCACAGTCGCAGAGACGATGCGAGCCTGGTGCGTCGCTTCGCCGTAGTCGGGAGGGTCGCCACACGCCCCTCGGTGCTGCTACTGAGCCTCGCGCACCTAACGCTGCTGTTGTCGTTCGTCGGCATGTACACCGGCCTCGGCCCGCACCTGACCGACCTCTGCCTGGACTCATCGCAGGTGATCTGGCTCCGCCTCGTCGGGCTGCCGGGCATGTTCGCCTCCCTCTTCGCGGGCGCTATTGCGAAGCGTCTCGGCGGCGCGGGGGTTGCACGTGCCGGGTTCGCCCTCGCCGCGATTGGGCTGCTGATCGAAGCCGCACTCTCGGCATCCCTCGCGGGCACGGCGCTGGCGAGTCTCGTGTGAGTCACTGGGGTCGCGCTCGCGGTGCCCGCGATGATCACCCTGTTCGGCGAGACCGCCGCCCCGAACCGGGCCGGTGGGATGGCGCTCAACGGATTCGTGCTGTTCCTCGGTGCCAGCGTCGGCCCACTCACTGCCTACCTGGGCTTGGACTTCCCGATCCTGCTCGTCAGTCTCGCCGCGCTCATGGTGCTCGCCGTCGCCAGCCTCACCGGGTTCGCCCGACTCACCCGCACGCCCGCTTCGGAGGTACCTGTATGACTCGCATCCTGATTCTCGGCGCGACCGGGCGCACCGGAGCCGCCATCCTCGCTCATCTCCCCGCAGGCATCGAGGCGACCGCTGCGCTGCGCGATCCGGCAGACACCACGCGGCTCGCCAAGACTGCTGCATCGCTGACCTCCACGGTCGTGAACATCGCTGAGAACGCCAGTCTCACGCAAGCAATGCACGGCATCGACGTCGTCATGAACGCGATCCGACTGCGTGAGGACATCGCCCCGACCGAACTCGTGGCCGTACATGATCGACTCATCGAGGCAAGCACCAAGGCCAACGGCGCTCCGGCCCGGATCGTCACGGTCGGCGGAGCAGGAGCACTCCGACTCCCTGGAGACAGACGGTTCTGGCAAGACCCCCGGTTCCCAGAACCCACACTGCCGCGCGGGAGAGCACACGCCATGCTGCGCGACCACCTCGAAGCGGGCAACGCAGGATCAGAATGGGCGTATCTGATCCCGCCGCCCGTCTACGAACCGGAGGGGCCGACGACAGCACGCTGGGAACGAGTCTCCCCTTCCACAGACGAGACTGCGTTCACCCGACAAGCGATCAGTTATGCCGACTTCGGAGCGGCAGTCGCGGAGACTTCCACCAAGGACGACACTCGCACGCAACTCATCGCATGGCCCAGTGAACTGACAGAAAAGCACCCGATGAGTGGATAGGCGCATCTCCCCGCCGTTGTCGGCTCGGACACGGACGACGCATCGACCTGTGGGCCTGGCGGCGTACAACGTTGTCCGGCTCGTTGTGATCCGTGACGGCACGGCCATCGTGTTCAGCGAGTTCGGACAGCAACCCGTCAGCTTTGGCGACGCGGTGCTGCTGGGGCCGAGCGTGCTGTTCGGCGTCGAACCCGAGGGGCGGGTCACCTATACGACGGTCTACATCGACACCGACATGGCGCTGGATCAGTTCTTCTGGCAACACTCCGCGATCTTGCACGACCGCCTCGACGCCCACGACTTCGCGGGAAAGGTGTACACCGAACCTGCCCAGGTACTGCACCTGGGCCGGGATCGAGCCGGGCGGTTGTTGCCGTGGCTGGACGAGCTGGTCGCCCTCACCGTCGAGGGCAAGTACCTGGAACGGTTCCATCGGATGCAGGCGCTCTGGTTCCTCATCACCGATGTGATCGCGCCGTGCATCCGCGTCTCGACGGTGCGGCTGACCCGGCTGCAACGTGCCCGCGCTCGCCCGTTCTCCGCTCGAAGTCGGGTGCCTGAACCGTTGCGTCGTGAGGCGATGCTGGTGCGCGACGCGCTGCACAGCCGGATCACGCACCCGTGGACGCTCGCGGAACTGGCAGCCCTGGTGCGGCTCTCTCCGAAGCACCTGGTGCGCGTGTTCACGGACACGTTCGGGAAGACCCCGACCGCCTACCTGGTGATGCTCCGCGTGCAAGAGATGGCGCGGCTCCTACGCGAGACGAACATCACCGTCACCGCCACCGGGCAGCGGGTGGGGTGGCGGAGCCGGTCGCGCGCGGTAGAAGCATCCACAGCGCACACCGGAGTGACACCGAGCCGCTACCGAGACATGCGCCCGCTCATGACCGACCTCCCATGACCGAGCCGGTCGCGCTGCCCGGCAAAGTGCCGGAGTGACCGGGAAACGCCCGGCCTGCTCGTCTCCTGCTTCGCCGCGACCGCCGGTGCTTGGTAGGCCGGTTCTTCCCCCTGGTTGCTCGGGGGTGGTCAGAGAAGGGAGGTCGTCATGTCGCTGCTACTCGAACGCCCGGCGACCACGCCGACCGGTCATGAGCCTACAAGGACGCCGCAGTCGCCGCACCCCGCGATAGTGCAGCCGGTCGAGCCGTGGAGTTGCGTCTATGTCACCAGCATCCGTCACCGTCGCATATTGGCGGCGACCGCCTATGACTGTGTGCGCTTCGTGGTCGTGCGCGACGGCTCGATCATCCTCACCGATGCCGATGCCGATGCCGATGCGGGCGGGTCGGCGTCGGTGGGTGATGTGGTGCTGGTCGCCCCGAACGTCGAGTTCGGGTACGAACCCGAGGGCACCGTCACGGTGAGGACAGTGGCAGTGGATACCGATTACTGGTCGAGCAGTTGTTCTGGCAGCACCTCGACGTGCTCGCGGACGGCGAAGCCGCACGCGACCTCGCAACTCACCTGTATCCCGATCCGGTGCAGGTGCTGCGCGTCGGAGAATCGCAGGCCGAACGGCTCGGGCCGATCCTCGATGAACTCGCCACACTCACCGGCGAAGACCAATCGCCGCGCGGCTACTTCCGTGCGTATGCGCTGCTGTTCACGGTGCTCGCCGCCATCGCGCCGCTGGTTCGTCACGCGCCGGTGGAGGTGCCGCCGCTGACCTCTCGGCAGCGGGCCGTGCGGGTCGCGCCTCCCCGGTGGCGGGAGTTCAAGCCGGTGCGCCGCGAGATTATGCGCACGGCGGCGCTCATGCAGAGCAACATCGCCAGGCAGTGGCCGCTCACCGAACTGGACGCGCACGCCTGCCTGTCGCCGAGTCAGCTCAATCGGGTGTTCAAGGACTCGTTCGGGGTGACGCCGCCGGTGTACCTGTCGATCCTGCGCGTACAGGAGATGGCGCGCCTGATCCGCGAAACCGATCTGCTCATCGGCACGATCACCGAACGGGTCGGCTGGTGCCACCACTGCGGGCAAGCCTCGCGCATCTTCCGCCGCTACATGGGCGTGACCCCCATCGAGTACCGGCGCTACGGCCCACCGTCCGCGAGCCGGGCGGGGCCGGGCGTCGGCATCGCCACCGCACGCGCCGACGACTCCCGTGGGAACGGGTGCGCACCTACCTACTGACACCTGCCCACACGACCGGAGGAACCCGACGATGAGCACCGCCACCACGCGACCGCGATACGCTCCGGCGCGCCTGCATGTCGGGGTGGGGGTGACGGTTCCGGCAAATTGCCGGAACCGTGCGACCAGGGCTTTTACTCCCGGCCGGGGTGGTTCCGTCGAATCGGCGGCACCACACTCGCGGGGCGACGGTCGGGGAAAATTTCCCACACCGTCCAGCCTGCGACCTCGGCCCGCTGTGCTGCTCGTTGTGGTTCTCGTGACGGTGGTGGCAAATTGGCACCACCGTCCGACCAGGAGTTTCGCCGTTGCCCCCGCGAACCAAGCCGCATCCGCTGCGACCTCACCGCGACCGTTCACGGTGGTGTCGAATCGCCACCACCGTCGGACCTGCGCTTTCGCTCCGCTCGGCTGGCCGTCACGGGCGCGAACGGTGCCGCAAAATTTGCGGCACCGTTGAGCCGGTTCACGAGGGTACCGAATCGGCACCCCCGTGACATACCCCGTTTGGGGTCGGTCGCAGGTAGCTCCCTGTGGATAAGTCTGCATATAGTACCTCAACTCGATGCCAGGTACTAGATGTACCCGGCCATGAGGTTGGTGGCGTTTCCGGTCTTGTGAAAGGGGAGAACCTCCGGGCTTAGTGGAGATGTCTGACGTCTTCACGAACTCGGAGGTTCTCGTGTCCCACCGTAATGCCCGCTTGA
>Ga0209952_1001903_pt1 | contig 16550 bp, 23 predicted proteins | sample ThiBiot_750_biof_2_FD_183951 | JGI IMG/M metagenome (GOLD analysis project Ga0209952, IMG submission 183951) | Wastewater bioreactor microbial communities from Cape Town, South Africa - Thiocy_cont_750_biof (SPAdes) | ecosystem: Engineered > Bioreactor > Thiocyanate-remediating >...
ACATATATATATATATATATAGTCGAAACAGCTGTGCTTACGACGAACGGGAAAGAAAGAAAACGGGAGAAAAAAAAATTGAAAATGAGACAAAGAAAGCAAACTGAGATTTGCATATACGTATGTAGACGTGCGATGACTATTTGCACAAATCGAATGTTCGTTTACGTGCTTAAAAATGTACAACGAGTGAATCGAAGGTTAAAAAGAATTTAGATGTCTAATATACAATAGCGAATTAACTTTTCCATTTGAAAAAAAAACGAGTTGATCTGATCGATTTTATTGTCATTAAATAAGAAATGGAGACAGAGAGAAAGAAGAGAAAAAAGGATTGTGTGTGTACAGTCAAATCTCGATGAATTTATAACTATGATAGGGCATCTTTTGTTCTTTTAAGAATAATAACTTCAACGAGTTTGAAATTCATTCGAAAAGAATATTTTTCTATGGCTTTTGAAAAGTGCCAAGTGGACGTGGATAAACATCATACGAAAGAAAATGAATCAACTTCATTTGTGGTCCACTTACTTCTATTTAACGAAGACGAACTAATAGTGCATATGAACAAAACAGAACAAGAGTCAAGTCTTTCATATTGCTTAGATGACTGTAATCGAATAAACAGACATGACCCACCCTGTGTCTTCTCTATTCCTATCCATCGTACATATAAATGCCATCAAGCAAATACAATAACATTCTCTGACTGCTGTTGCCAACCATTATCAATCGCAGAACATAGGAATCAATCTAGCTTAAAATAGAATAACGATGCCAATATACGTATACATGTATTATTTCCAGATCGCATAACAATGACAATAACAGTATGTCGAAACATCATTCATTATGTTTCTATATATATATATTCAGGTGAATTAGTCGAGAGCAATATTTTTCTCATTTTTCTTCTTTGCGAGTTCTCTTTCTCTTCGTTTTTTTTACTGTTTAAATCGTACATTTTTGCGTTTCGTATAGATCATAGAAAAATCCAAATTCAATGCGTAGGTTAATATTGAAAGATTCTAATATTTCACTCATTGTACAAAAAAAAACAACAAAATCGAATGGCAACTGATCCGATTACTGAGAATTACCTTGATTTTTGACATGCGTACGATCAATTCACATATGGATAAACAAGAGTTTTTTTTCTATTCATTTATCAAATCCTAGGTCATTTTTTATTTTTGTCACATCGATTAAATAGAAAGAGTGTGCATATGTTATGTATGAGAGAGAGAAAAAAAAACAAAAATGTTCGGTTAAATGCATCAAGCACTAAAAGTAAAGAATCTGAAGAAAGATCAGTTATGATTTTTGCAGTATGATTTGAGGGTCACTACAAATTGACAAGAAAAAGGACCGATTTGAATTGAATTTGTTCAGGGAATAAGAATGAACCATATATCTATTGTGATTGATCAACATCCTCGACATTTGAATCAACTAAATCACTGATGTAAACGCTTTCATGTTTGGCAAGAATTCGAAGTAATGGTCGAAGTTTGAGCCACCATTGTTCGAGCGGCATACGATGTCTAAAGAAAAAGAAATGAATAGAATTTATTTCATTCATTCATTCATTCATACTCCATATCGGTCTTAGTTTTAAGATAGTCGACAGGTGTAAATTCATTTTGTCGTTTGATTAAACCCAAAACAACGGCACTCTCTGGTGTGTTACAAACAACTTTGCCGTTGGCTATCGCTGATTTTTCAATCAATGATACAGCATATGTGATTGCCTTACAGCCTAATTTCGTTGCAAAAGCTCGATCGAATGGTGATGGTAAACCACCCTAAGATATTCAAAGAAAAAACAAAATTCTAATCACAAAAAACAAAACGAAAGTTATTCATCGATGTACTTGTTGCATATGACCCAGAACATTAGATCGTGCGCTGAAAACTCCTTTGCCTTCTTCTTGCAATAATTTCGTTATGAATTCAGTTGAATAATGTTCATTAGCTCGTTCATTACGAAGAAGAAGACCACGTTTTAAATGACCTTCCATTTTCTTTCGTAAATGATCAACATCATCGATTAAATCTTTGATTGAAAATGGTTCTTCATAGATATATGCTTGATCAGCTCCACTAGCCAATGCAGCCATTGTTGCTAAATAACCGCAATAGCCACCCATTGTTTCAATAACGAAAATTCGTCGTTTGGAACCTTGAGCTGATTGTTTGATTTTATCGCAAATCTAAAAAGTAATCGAAGAATGGATTCCGATACGGAATGTTCCTTTTTTTTCGACTACGAACTTTAACGATTTCGTTGAGAGCAGTATCAGCACCAATACTGAATTCTGTGCCTGGTACATTATTCGAAATTGTTGCAGGAATAACAATCAAAGGAATTTGAAATTCAGGATATTTAGCTCGTGCATCGTTCATTTGAATAACGGATAAATAAGCCTAAATCAACATTTCAATAGAAATAGAAATCGATTTTCTTTTCAATCGAATTTACTTCATATCCACCGATGACTAAGAGAGCATGTAACTGATGTTCTTTGATTTTTTGTGCTAATTTATCCAAACCAACTTTACTTGCCATAACTCTATTTCAAAATCAAACAATCATAAAAGTCTTTCAATTCGAATTAATTACTTTTGACAACCAAGTAATGAACCACCGACACTACTCCAACCATTTACAGCCATCCAGTCGAGTTTTTTAATCTAAAATAGCGCAGATTAATTGAAAACACACACACACAAAACAAAGAATCTCTCTTCGTACTTGATTATTGATTAAACCTTCGAATCCATCGAATACAGCATACATATTATGTCCTTCGCATAGACCATAACGAATAATTGAACGAACAGCAGCATTAACACCACAAGCAGGTGAACCGACATTGATCACAGCCAAATTAAATGCTTGCTGAAAAGCAATCGAAATTGTTATTTGAAACGATAAAAGAAAGGATATTAGAGTACTTGTTTATGTGCAAATAATTTCGGTCGTAATTTACTCAAACGAATGTATGTTTCGAGATTGCCTTTAAAACTTCGTCCACGTAATTCTTGAGCTTCTTTGAACTTTTTCGAATGCATAGCTTGTGCAACGGCTAAGGTCTTTTCAACACAATGCATCAATGGTATACGAACTGTTTGATTGCCACTAATAGCAATAACAACCGGTTGAGATGTTGGTGTTGCTTCCATTAATGCAAGAACTGCTTCTGTACCCATACGAGTTCCCTTGAATTGAAATAGATTTATGTCGAAAAGAAATCAATTCAATGAACTATTTACAAGAAGTCGATCGAATGCTGATGGACAACCACCACGTTGTACATGACCGAGAATGGTAACACGTGTATCGTATTTGAGACGTGATGAAATAAGCTATCGAAAAGAAGAATTTATTCAAAAATTGAAAGAAAAAGAAATGATTTGATAGTTTTCTTTACATCTTTAACAGCATCACATGTTATTGGACGACCTTCACTATCGATGGCACCTTCAGCAAGAATGATAATATTCAAACGTTGACCCATTTCTCTTGTCTATAAATCAATTAAGATAGAAAACAAAAGAAAAATCAAACAAAATACATACTGTTTTCAATTTATGACATAATTGATCTTCCCATCCAGGTTCAGGTGGTGCTTCTGGCATGAATACCCAATCAGCATCAGAACCAAGAGCTGTAACCAAAGCGAGATAACCACAATGACGACCCATGACTTCCATAATAAAGCAACGTTGATGACTGTAAAATAGAACAGAAATTCTATCGAATTGTGTGATTCGTTTGTATGTGTTACCTCGATGCCGTTGTTGTAATACAATCGATAGCTTCCATAACACGATGTAAAGCTGAATCGGCACCGATTGTCATATCTGTACCACAGAAATCATTATCAATCGATCCAACAAGACCAACAATATTTAAATGTTTATATTTATTTGCATCTTCTGGCGTAATTTCCTCTTTAAAAAAGCAACAAAATCGATTGATTTTCCACTGTATTTCTCTTTGCTTTATTTACTTGTATCGACGAGTTCCTTCAAAAGACTATCCCATTCTTTTCGAAATAGATTTGCTCCTGTTAGTGAACCATCTCCGCCAATGCAAACGATATTATTAATTCCATGTTGAATTAAATTTTTAGCAGCACGTAATCGACCTGGTCGTTCACGAAATTCTTTACAACGAGCACTACCAATAATCGTACCACCCTATTAAATGAAAAATCTCGTTTTCGAGTCATAAAAGGAAAAATAAGATTCATTACATCATCAAGAATTCCTGATACAGATGACCATGTCGCAGGACGAATGCTATTACCACCATCAACTAAGCCTTGGTAACCCTAATAAAACAGAAAATTCGTTCTATTATTATTATTATTATTATTTTGAAATGACGAACTTCGTGGATAAAATAAACTTTACAACCAAGATAAATACCCATACGAACAATAGCTCGAACAGCTGGATTCATTCCTGTATGAATAGAAAAAGAAAGTAAAAGAATGATTTTAATTTTTGAAAATCAATTCCAAGCAATTCGAAAAACAACAAACATAAAGCATGGACGGAAAGCAAAAATGGTAATTGTGATGTGTCTTTTGCATGTATACCCTGCGCATCGCCACCACTCGTAAACACACCAAAGCTGCGGCCAATAAATTCATTTTTAACAATAAAATGACCTTCTTTGCCTAATTCAGCGAGAACATCATGTTGAAGATATTGACTGAATTGTATTGGTGAAGTTGGCGCAGGAATATCAACATGCTAGATAAAAGAAAAGGGTACGACATGCAAAGCTAATACAATAAAACAAGCGTATGCTATTATCGAAAGGGTTTCTAGAGTTGAACACTACAAGCTGTATAGCCATACTACCTTGAGCATCGCCACCGCTCGTAAATATGCCCATAGCTCGATCGGGATATTGATCTTTTGCAAGAATATGAAGGTTTTTCTCGAAACCTTCTGTCCATGCTATTGAACCGCGATATTTTGTAAATGGTGATGCTGCAACTGGCGATGGTGTTTCAGTATTAACGCCACTTAAGTCTACACGAAGTTCGCCAACAACATCATTCTATAGAATGAAAATAATTTTTAAAACAAAAAGTTCGAAAAAGCAAAACAATGAAGCAAATAGACTAAATACAGTTTAGTGATCATCTACCTTAACATTAATTTGTGGTGTTACATCATTTTCATTTTTCATCGACTGATCGTCTGTATTACTTGTTTCATTTCCCATGATTAGTACTTTCTCATTACACACACATAGATATATACATTTTTTTTTATCAAATAACTCGATACGAGAAAAAAAAACAACAACTTATCAATATAAATCAGTTACTAAGTGATAAAATATTTTTCTTTATTTATTTTGTCACATCATGTAACTAAGAAGAAGCTATATTTATGATTAAATATATGTTTATACAATATACAAAAGCGATTGATATTGAGTATGAATACTACATCGAACTTACATCTGGAGTCATCATGTCATCGTCATTCTGGAAAAAGATGAAGTGTCAAGGACAGAGATTGAAAGATATTTCAATATTAATTAATATTTTTTGTTTCGAGTTTCTTTTTATAGAGAAGGAAAAAAGATCATTACCGCTTCGAGTTCTTCGGTAGCATTTTCTGCTTGTAAATCAGCAGGTTTGCTTATTTCAGGTCGATCGGTAACTTCGCTTCCTATTTGCGCCATTATTAATCACAACAATCTAAAATCAAAGATATATTCCTTTATTTTCAAAACAACGATCTTTCCGAAGTTCATATATTCGAATCTAAAGTCCATATAGTTTAATAATAATAGTAATACTAAGACAGAAGAAAATCACTGTGTTTTTGTTTAAACATTTCACCAAAAGAGAAAGCCAGAGAAAAGAAAACAACTGTGAAGAAGAAGAATAACTACAGCTAAAAATCAATGAAAAATCGTTTGCTTTGAGCGAAAACGTGCTGTTGGCTTGATTTATTGTAATGGTGAATTTTTCAATGGTACGAGAATTTTCGATTCCATTTTACGAATCAATGGTACAGTATATTCGACGCTAAATTAATAGAAGAGAATTTTTGTTTTTTGAAATATTCAATTTTCAACATACTTTTCCGACCAACCGGGTTTTGCCCAAGCATTCGTACGCATTTGTTTTCGATGTTGAAAATTTTTATATGACCACATATGATGAACATTATACAGATCTCCAATTTGCGAAAAAACGCCGAGAACTTTCGCATCCGGTCGATATTGAACGCCTTTATGCCATAGATTTCCCCATTCAATTAGTGTACCTGGTTTGAGCCAATAGGAACGCAATTCATAGATGTTTGGATTTGGTTGATCATCGGATTTTGGACGTGGTTGTGGAATACCTACGAGAATAGACAATATGAATATTTGTCACAAAAAAAAACATGAATTCATTCAAACCGAAATAGGAAAATGAAAGGCAAATTTGATTCGAACGTTGAATAAGTAGTTCATTAACTTTCGTATCAAGTGGAGTGTGATTATTTTTTCCAATAAATTGATCCAATTGAGCGAAGTTTTTATACATCCATATGTGAATAAATTGATTTTGAACATTACCAATATGAACACGCCATGAACCAGTTAGAGTTAAGCCAGATGCTGCATTTTTCTCTAATAATTGCGCGGCATAATCACTGTGAATTGCTTCATAATCATTCTAGAAAAAACACAAGTCAAATAGACGTTGTATTTTCAGTGCAAAATATGTTTCTCCATCTCGTTTTTTTTTAAACTTCAAATGAATCTATTCATAATTTGTCGTTGATTAGGTGAAGAGATTATTTGACAACTATTTATGTCTACTTACAAAGTCATCATATCACCATGCTTGAGTGTATGAATCTCGGTACTCAACTGTTTGCTTTCCTAGAGGTTACGACGTTTTTTCTCTTTTCCTTATTTATTTCAGACGAGAGAGCTTGTCGAAGAAGGAAGAGAAAGAGAACTTTTTTCTTCGTCTTTTCTCTAATAGAACAAGTCACGAATAATATCTATTTTCTTGCATTCTCTTCTTTTTCTTTCCTATAAAAAAATCGTTTATCGACAATAATTAATACAAAACTATGCTTTTGCATGTGCATGTGTTGTTGTGATCTATTTCTTCATTACAACTGTTCTGTCAGAAGTATATTTGATAGTAAAAATACGAATTTTTCATACCAATGCATTTGGTTTGATAGTATGAGTTTGAACTTCGAAAACATTTTCAGTGTCTGCAAGAAGATTCGAATGAGAATCTTTGGCTCGTTCAATTTCTTTGGGTTTAAATGGATTTAATAATGTTCGAACAACTGTCTTTTGTAAACATGGTTGAATAGAATTGAATAATTTCATTGTTTTTATTGATGATGAATGCATCCTTTTACTTTTGAATTTATCTGAAAAGCAAACGGATTAGAAATAACGTAATTCGATAACTGTTTAATTTAGTGGAATGCATGAGCACGAAATGTCAGGAACTCAATTGATCTTCTTTTAATAACAAAAGAAACAATCATCTGAAAAAATCAATGAAGACAGAAGATTTTTATTGGAAAAACATTATATTTCCTTGAGATAAATCTTTGTGTTTTTCTAGTTCGATTTCTATACAATATGAACAACAAGTAAGAAAATGAGCCTATTCTGTTGTTTATCGTTCTCGAACTCGTTTTTCTGCAACGACTGTTGAAATATCTCGAACACTATTTCCAAATGTCAACACAGCTTGACGAAACATTGTTACACTTTGGTCATCCCAGCCGATCAATTGTTTTTCTTGTTCATTATCTGATGTCAATCGTTGATTTGAAATCGTTAGATCACGTATTAAGATTCCAAATTTGGAAAATGCTTCACCAGCTATGGTACATAAATCAACGATGCTTTCTTTCTGTGAAAGTGCCGTCGATGCATTTGAAGCGTTCGTTGTTGTTGTTGTTGATGTTGACATTATATCCATGGAATAATTGAGATAATGTCCGTATATAGTAGACGATGTTTTTTTGTTTATCGGCTTCTTTTCTGTCTGCAAAAGTAATAATCGCTCTCTTTTGTCGAACCAATGAAAAGCAAAAAATCGACCTCTCCAATATAGATGTCACACTAGATGAACACGATGTTTTTCTCTTGGCATTGAAATGGAAAAAAAACAATATTTTTCCTCCTTCTAGATTACGCATTTATTGACTTGTTGATTTATTCGTATCAGATCAAATAAATTCTATAATAATGGGTGTACCATATGAAAAAGTCATTGAAGATGAAGGTAAACAAGATAAGAGAATCGAATTGAAATCTGTTTTTATTAGGTCCGTCAACATCGGTTGTAATGATCGATGGACCGATTAAAGTCGAACCAGCACCACCTGTTCGCATTCGACATTATTTTGGTTTTTCATTATTTTCGGTTCTTTGCTTATGTCCAGCAACAGGTAATTAGTGAATTGATTGTTATTTTGTTTGCTGATTTAAATTTGTCTTCCCAAAAAAAAACAGGTCTTATTGCATTGGCATATTCAATCAAGAGTTCGGCTAAAGCTGACGTTAAATTTCATGATAAAGCTCGACTTTATGCACGTCGTGCTTTACTCTGGAATTTAGTTTCAGTTTTATTGGTCGTTCTTTCATTCGTCGCAGTAATTGAATTGATTCTTTTAAAATTAAAAATAAAAACGATTTTTTTTTGTTTTTCAGCTTTTGCTTTTTCTCTACTATTTTAATAATATGGTCGATGGATACAACTATTCAATAAATGAATTTCGTCGACAACAAGCAAACGAAATCAATGCTGAAATCAATCGAATGATTCAATCCTTTACGAATGAAAGTTAATCTCATCGATCAACTCCTTTAGATATAGATCCATGTATAGATATCTGCTGTAGTTTGTGTGTTGTGCACTTGTTTATTTGAGTTTTCTTGAAGGCTATGATATGTAAGATGAAATTTTTAGTGGAAGAAATGATTTGTGATAGTAATCACACAGTTATTTTGATGTTGTTTCTGCACTTGTATGATCTGATTGTTTTGTTTCTTGTATATTGTTCACAATCCAGCACTACGAATAAAATAATAATATTTTCCGATGTTGTGTCACAGAAAAAGAAATGTTTTATAAAATCTATTTGCTATTCATGATTGACGTCAATAGAAAACAAATAAACCTTTGGCATTCGCGAAATTAGAAAATTTTAGCAATGATTTGGCATCAACAGTAGGTGGTTAAAGTGTTTTAAAAAGAAACAACAAACCAATTTGAAAATGATTTTCCGCTTAAAGCATAAAACAGAATTTTCGAGCGATGATTGTCTGATGCACAATGCACTATAAAAGCGTACGTATATTAACAAAAGCTTTCAGAATCAATTGAAAGATGTTTCTAGAATTATTTCAACTCTATTGTCTTTTTGCATTGGGTCAATGTACCCATTATAAAGTAAGTGTTAGTAAGATGATTAAATTAAGATGTTGAAATTGATTGTTTAGGGTGGAACAATTACTTGGAAACCAGTAGATCCATATACAAATGCAAGTACTGTCGTTGTTGCATTCTATCAAACACATTCATGGACATTGAGTCGACTTAAATGTAATCAATCGACTATTAACGATTTAGGCTGGTATACAGATGGTGGTGGTACCTTTTCTGGTGAACCAAATATCGATTGTCAACCAAGTTCAACTAGTTGCTCAGGTTCCTTGTTTTCCCTAATCAGTCTGCGTACTTATTGCACGGATTTTTCAACTACAGTACAAATCAGTACTGGAAGTTTGCTTACTAAACAAACCTTGGCTCGTACAACGAATATTGTCGTAGGTTTCAAGTCATATGCTTGGGCTGATGAAATTCCATCGACAAGTGGTGCTATGAGTGGATATTGGCGAGTCATTACTCGAGTATCTCTGTCAGCAACATATCCTCTCAATTCATCACCAGGTAAGAATGTTCTAATGATATTTTCATTTGACATGTTATATCTCTAGTGACTGGTTCTTTGCCACTTATTCGTGTTATTGAAAATAAAACGGCAGTTATACAAATCCCTGTTGCAGATTGGGATGTAACAAATGATCTTCGTTGTCGATGGGCTAGTAGTACTGGTTCTGCTGGTAATGAATGCGATGATGTTTGTAATAATTTCCCAGGAGCCAACTTATCTACTAGGTCAGTATAATAATTTACCGATAGATCTCAGAATTGTATAATAATAATGTTTCGTTTTGATTAGTGATTGTACTATAACCTGGTATGCTGTTCGACGAGCTGCAGATCGAAATGCAGGCTTATTAACAAGTACATATGTTGCAGCTATTATGGTTGAAGATTATATTAGCACTTCAAGTTCAAGTCCGTTGAGTGCTGTGCCACTACAAATGTATGATTCACTTGCTATATCTTGACAAGTTCATACAGTTTTGTATATTTCAGGTTAATTTATACATACATACCAGCGACAGGCGCTTGTAATATTACTCCTGCAATCACAGGTGATCGTCCCAATCGTGCTTGTATCGGTAAGTATCTCATCTAGATGTTATCTCTATTAAATATTACACTAAAGGTGTACCAATCAATGTAACTTTGACTGAACGAATTGTTGCTACAGTATATTGTACAGGAGATTATATCAAAGAATTCATCACATTATCACCACTCTATATGAAAAAAACAGCCATTACACCAGTGAGTGGTACAACAAATCAATGGTATATTACGTTAACATGGACGCCAATAGATGATCAAAAAGGACCACAAGTAAATAATTCATTTAATCTATCCAGCTTTTTGTTATATTTAGTTATTTTTATTAGGTATTTTGCGTTGCACCTATCGATCAACGAGGTTTAACTGGTTCTCAACATTGCATTAATTTTGTTGTTGGTTATGCAGCACCTAATCTCATCACTCCTCAACTCGTACAAGGTTTGGAACTCGTTTATCTTAACATATTATCATCATCTTGTATCTTGTCTAGGATCTGCATCACCACTTGGAACAGTATTTGCTAATCAATCCACTTTTAGTATTCAAGCTACTGGTGGAGTCTATCATCCGAATCGTAATGGAACATACATACAAATATTCAATCGAAATAATACAGTAACACCTGAATGGCAAGTTGACTGTGGCTATTCGCCGGATTGCATCTATTCAGGACAAACAGTTCTCTTTGTTGTTCAAAATGCAAGTTGGACACCAGGTGCATTTTATTATATTCTTTTCGGAAGTGGTGCAGCATCGGGTAATGTTTTCTGTGCACCTGAATCAGACCCTATCCTAGATCCCAGTTTTTGGAATTTTAACATTTGGGATCCAGGTCTTTCAAGTAGCACATCAACTACGACAACACCACCCACAACAGGAACTGTAACAACACGAGTATGATACGTAAAATAGTTATTGATGATATGTTGTTATGATTGAGTATTGTTTTAGCCAATGGCAACAACTACGCCCAATGCAAATCTAACAACAATAGGAATTGTTGTAACTACAGGTTCGACTGTACAAACAACAACTACAGTTACAACAACTACAACAAGTTCAACAACTACTGTCACAAGTAAATTAACATTTTTCAATCATATGTTCTTCAGAATTGTTATATCAATCGTTCTATTTAATTATAGGCGCAACAACAACCACAGCTACTACAACTCTACCAGAGCCTTCTTTAATGTCAGCCAAAGAATTCGAAGAGAAATGCAAACAGCCAGTTGCGATTATCACAGCAGTATCTATGCTAGCGATGGTTCTAGTCAATGGCATAAGCATGTTTGCTTTTTTCACTAAATTAAATACTATGTTTAATCCTCATCAAGTGTTGGCACAAGTTAAACACAAAAAACTCTTCAAATCATCATCAATACGCCCAAAATAATAATCTCATGTTGTCTTTTATTTTGCCTTTTAAAATAAATATATATATATTTATCACTAACATGTGCGTCCTATATATTTACGTGTAAAATAGGTAAACTAAAAGTTCGCATACAAACGTATCATACGTGCCCCCTTTCATTTACAATCTACTGATATATAAATCTTTGCTAAGAACGAAAGATTGCTACGTTTTTAAATTTGTTATTTCAACAATTAATTTGATTGGTGTATTTCATATATCCAATTATAAATCGTAATATTCGTTAGTGAGTTAGTTAGGTGCCATTTGATTTTTACAAATATGACTCTGGAATTGTTTCTCTATTATTTTGTGACTATTGTTATTGTTATTCTTGGCATCATTTATTTTAAAATAATCTATCCTGAAAAGAAAATCTACGATGCATTACGAGCACAAGGTATTCCTGGAGAACCATTTCGACCATTAATTGGTCAATTACCTGAACTAAGAAAACATCGTCAACAAGATTCAATAATGGACTATTTTTTAACTTTATGTCAAAAACATGGAAGTGTATTTCTCTTTAATTTCGGTCCACTTCATCGTATTATTATAACTGATCCCGATTTGCTTCGTGATGTTTTAGGTCGAACTAATGCACAATATTATGTTAAACCACCACTTTTCAATACTGTCCTATCACCTCTTCTAGGTGATCATAATCTATTGCTGTCAGAAGGTAAAGAACATGAACGAGCTCGTAAAATGATCAATCCAGCATTTTATCATAATAATTTGACTTCAATGGTTTCAATAATATCGCATCAGACAGCTAAAGCTATCGATCAATTATTATCAAAAAAGCAACCAGTTGATCTACAAGTAGAATTTAATGCATTGACATTATCCATCATTGTTGCTAGTGCATTCGGATCAGATTTTGAAAGAAATCCTGAAACTAAAGATATACTTTGTCGAGTTTTAGTTGATGTACTTGAGGCTACTGCTTATCGTTCATTGATTATGGTCAATCAAATACCTTTTCTTACGAAATTACCATTTTGGAAACGAGATATTGTTGAAAATGGTGCTCGTATTACAGGTGAAGTAGCAGATAAAATTATAGCTGATCGCCGATCTGGAAAATCGTCAAGTTTATCTGATGGACCGGATCTACTTGATTTACTTCTCTCTGCTGTTGATGACGAAGGAGAACCATTTACTGATCAAGAAATCAGAGAACAATCTCTCACATTTGTTGCTGCTGGTAGTGAAACAACAGGAAATCTTATGACCTGGATGTTATATGTTCTTATGACACATGAACATGTTTTGCAAGCATGTCGAGAAGAAGTCGATCGTATTTTACCAAAAGGAACAGAACCTACAAATGAACATTTATCGCAACTCATTATTTGTGAAGCGGTTATCAATGAAACACTTCGTCTCTACCCGCCAGCACCACTTTTTGCACGTGCTTGTATCAAAGAACATACAATTGGTACTAAAAAACAAATAGTTATACCAAAAGGTACCAATATTATTGTTGTTGATTATGCTCTTCATCGTCGTGAAGATCTTTGGCCTCGTCCACTTGAATTCGATTATACTCGATGGTTACGTGATCCAACTACTGGTTTTAAATCGAAATTAGCACATCCATTTGCCTATCTACCATTTGCTTCGGGACAACGTAATTGCATTGGACAAAATTTTGCATTACTCGAAGCTCGAATCATGTTGGCTATGTTTGTCCAACGTTGTAACTTCGAGATAATACCAGGACAAAAGATTGTTCCAGATGTTAAAATCACCATGCGACCAAAATATGGACTACTGGCAAAAGTAAGTCAACGTTAATTTGGACATTTTTCTTTTTGAACTTAACTATTATGTATATGCATTTTATTTTTTATATTACAAACTAGACGATAAAAATAAACTTTGCTTTTGTCTTATACTTTCTTTTTGAATGAAAGAGAATGTATTTAATAATAAATGCGGAAACATCGGATTGAAATCCGATCGTTATGTGTACTTCAAAAAGTTAACCCTAGAGATTTCGATAGTGATGATGAAGTAAAGGCGAGGAAGGTTGGTTCAGAGACTGTAGAGAAGAGGGAAACGACGGTGGTGTTGAAGAGATCATGGAAAGGGAATATGAAGAAGGATGTTTGAGAGATGACAGTGAGGGAAAGATATGTGCCAATATTTTATGTTAATCTCTGTTTCTACTTCAACTGTGTTGTAGACCTTAATTTACAAATTGATCTTTCTATTCTAAGAAAATGTATATTTTCTATGCTGACAAAGTGCCAAAATATGATGCGTTTGTCTGGCTTAGTAAAAAGTACCACAAGGAGAAAATTTTCAAAGGAGCACATATTTCACTATCTTTTGATATCATACGATAGCCCATGAAGAGTTCTATCTAGTGGGAGAAACTCGTATCGATTCCATGAGAAAAACGTGCAATTCACTTCGATATTATGTCTAAATTTACGAATTTTTGGTAGTATTGAAAATGTGTTGTACGGAAGAAATTTTCGTCATTATAGATCTATCTATACTATTTAGTATGATTTTGTAGCGCATAAAATTCTCTATCGAACGGTGTATAATAGTATGAGTTTTGTCGCAGCTATGAGAAAATATTAGCTTAGAGAAAACTATCAATTACCAGAATCTCCATCAAATCAGGGGGGGAAAGTGATGTTTTGAGCTATAAATTAGGAAATCTTTGACGGATCGGGCCCATCTTCGAACTCGATCGAGATATTTATGCGACTAAACTCGGCAGAAAATTTCAGGTCGATCAAAGTCTCCTTTCGGAAATTATCGTGTAAACGGACGGCCGGACGGACGGCCACACTGACCGATTCTATAGTGTACTCATTTTTTTGAGTACACAAAAAATGCACAATAATAAATTATTATATATCCATCATTCTTCAAAATTATCCAGCTTTTAAGCATAAACACATGAGTTAACCTTTCAAAAAAAACTAAACCTCCTTCTATAACTTTTTTGACTTCCTGACTGATGACTTCTCTTAAATACATGATTCTGTTATTTCCATGCACGAAAATCTATCTTGAGGTTGAGGACGAATTTGATTGAAGAAAGCAATTCGCAATTCGAAAGAGAAATGAAGGTGAGTTCACAAGATATGTATAGTTCCAAGCTACTTACGACGATCATTTCGAACAGGGCGTATAATCTGTTCATCATCAGATAAGTTCAGAACTATTTCTGCAGGAATATCAGAACCAATAACTCGAATCAAAGGAAAACTATCTTGAGGGTGAGGGTGAGGGTGTTATAAAGCATCTACGGTTATTCAATCATGATATAACTTTCTTCTGGTTCCTCTTTTGTTATATGATGTCATAATATGAAGCGTGCTATTAATTATGGAGTTGTTGCATATAGTTCTTTCATCGTATATTATTTCGCGTATAAAAGAGAAAGGAAAAAAGAAAAAAAATGTATATAGCAGTCAATCTTTTACATTATATGCTATTTATACATTAGAATAGAAACGATCGTATAGCAGCCTACACATATCCCTAATTTCATATAGGCTAAGAATCGCTTCTGCAAAAATATTGTTATCATTCAACGATTATAATGCTATGTTACGATTTCATTTTGCTTATTATAATATTCATTAATGTGCTCACACTATCCAGAAATAAATCGATACATATTTCTTTACAAAATAATTTATTTAATCATTCAAAGATTGTATTAAGAAGTAGAATAAAAAATGATTTGGATCAAATCAAACAAAGATTGGAACCCTTTCGTTCTTTGTACAATTCACGGGATGTTTATTATAAATATAATAATATGCTTAAAACTGAATGGACATGCTGTCCGCAACAAAGAATTTATATGTTCGACATACGAAATATTTATTATGTCATTATGGGAAGAAATGATTGTCACAATTTCATTCGAGACAATAGAACACGTCTCACAAGACGATGTCAAAAGAACTTAAAGTTATATGATCCAACACGTGGAGACATGGGAAGCTGTGACGGTCGTCTACTTCGTAATCTTGATAATAAATGGTTTTTTGCAGTACAATTATCAAATTATACTGAAAGATGGTGCATGGATGGTCTTTATCCAATGCTGATTTATTCTGATATAAATAATATTTTACCATGTGAAAGATCAATTCGTCAAGGATTAAGAAAAGATCCACAATCGTACTTGACATATATATACGAAATTTACAAAATTATCGTAATTGCAGTGATCCTCATTTTTGGGATAAAGAAGAAGGCGACGAGGAAACCGATCCATCAATGCCAATGATTGAATATTAACGATACATACTGTAGTAGACTGTGCCTTCATATATCTTTCTTTGTTTCTTTCTTTACATAATTATATACACACATTAGCATTGTGGAATGTTCTGACAGTTTCTTTTTTCTGTTGTACGCTTATCATCTGTAAATGAATGTGTTTTTCTCCTTTCTATGATGTACTATGTTGGAAATAATATTATGCTAGAGTGTGTCAACATTCATCACAGAAAAGAAAAGAAAAAGAACCAACAGAGGGTGTTGAATTCAAATCTTTTATTTCCACGACTACCAATATTTCTTTATTTATGATTTTAATCTGTCGCGCAATTTCGATTCTATCTTGTTCTAAG
>Ga0209952_1001905_pt1 | contig 16546 bp, 16 predicted proteins | sample ThiBiot_750_biof_2_FD_183951 | JGI IMG/M metagenome (GOLD analysis project Ga0209952, IMG submission 183951) | Wastewater bioreactor microbial communities from Cape Town, South Africa - Thiocy_cont_750_biof (SPAdes) | ecosystem: Engineered > Bioreactor > Thiocyanate-remediating >...
CGAGGCTGAGCGCGATGAAAAGTCCGGTGTGGTTCATGGCGGGGGTTTAGCCGAGCTATGAGGGCGAGGGAAGCCGGAGGCGCTACGCCGCTCAGGCCGGCGGGGGCGCAGGAGGTGCCAGCGGTGCCGGCGGATCACGCCACATGCCGGCCTTGCGCCCGGCGACCAGCCAGTAGACCGCGCCAGCGACGACGCCCGCGCCCATCATGATTTCGAGGTGCCGCCGCACGATGCCGTCGAAGCTCATGGTGTTCGGATCGAACGGCACCAGGCCGAGATAGCAGGCAAGCCCGGTGAGCGCGCCGCCGATCGCGTAGGTCAGCGCCTTGCGGATGCTAAAGGCCTCGGTGATCAGGACGATCAGCAACGCCGGCAATAGCGCGAAGCCGCTGACGAAGATGAAGCCGAAGGCGAACAGCACATTGAGCGCATCAGGATCGACAGGACCGAGCGCCATGTCGCTCCAGTCCGGAAACAAGATCGCCAGCACGATCACCATGCCGGCGGCAAAGCACGCGAGTGCAAGGCCGATCACGATCGCGAACAGATGGCCGATCAGCGACATGGCGACAGCACGTTTATGGAGGGAAAGACCCTGTCAGTCGTCATGCCCGGCTTTACACCGGGTATCCACGTTCTTTCTTTATGCGACTCTCCAAGACGTGGATGGCCGGGACATAGGCGAGCAAAGCGACGCCGTTCTTCGAACGGCTGTGCCCGGCCATGACGGAAATGTATGTTGTGCCCTAGGAGCACGCGACCTCAATCTGTCATCGCCATGGCGCGAAGCGCCTGGCGTTCGCGGGCGGACAGCTTTTCGGTTTCCGACTTCAACTGGCCGCAGGCGGCGAGGATGTCGCGGCCGCGCGGCGTGCGCACCGGCGACGAATAACCGGCGTTGAAGACGTATTCGGAAAATTTCTCGATCTGATCCCAGTCGGAGCATTCGTAGCGTGTGCCGGGCCACGGATTGAACGGGATCAGATTGATCTTGGCCGGAATGCCCTTGAGCAATTTCACCAAGAGTTTCGCATCGTCGAGCGAATCGTTGACGCCTTTCAGCATCACATATTCGAAGGTGATGCGGCGCGCGTTCGACGCGCCGGGATAATCGCGGCAGGCTTGCAACAGTTCGGCCAGCGGATACTTCCGGTTCAGCGGCACCAGTTCGTTGCGCAACTCGTTGCGCACCGCGTGCAGCGAGATGGCCAGCGAGACGCCGATTTCAGCGCCGGTACGTACGATGTTCGGCACGACGCCGGAGGTCGACAACGTGACGCGGCGCTTGGAGATGCCGATGCCGTCGCCGTCGGTGACGATCAACAGCGCGTCGCGCACGGCGTCGAAATTGTAGAGCGGCTCGCCCATGCCCATCATCACGATGTTGGTGACGAGGCGGTTGCCGGTCGGCGTGGCGCGATCGGCCCAGTCGTTGAGCCGGTCGCGCGCGACCATGATCTGGCCGACGATCTCGCCGGCGGTGAGGTTGCGCACCAGCCGCTGTGTGCCGGTGTGGCAGAACGAGCAGTTCAGTGTGCAGCCGACTTGCGAGGAGACGCACAGCGTGCCGCGATCTGTTTCCGGAATGTAGACGCACTCGACCTCGTGCGGATTTTCGCCGGCGTGGCCGCTCGGCAACCGCAGCAGCCATTTGCGGGTGCCGTCGTTGGAAATCTGTTCGGCGACCACTTCGGGCCGCGCCACGGTGAAGTGCCCGGCAAGCTGCGCGCGCATCTCTTTCGAAATGGTGGTCATGCCGTCGAAATCGGCCACGCCGCGCACATACATCCAGTGCCAGAGCTGCTGCACCCGCATCTTGCGCTGCGCGGGCGCGACGCCGATGCCGCCGAGCAGGTCGGCGAGTTCCGTGCGCGACAAGCCGACCAGCGACGGCACCGCCGGCGGCACGTAGCTCTCCAGCGGGGTCTTTTCCAGCGGCAGGTCACCGGGCGGCAGCGCCCGGGAGCGCGCCGCATGGCTGGTGGAACCGGCTTCGGCAGGCGAAACAGTCATGGAACTCGGTCTGTCCTAGGGATGTCGGCTTTCTGCCGCATCAAATAGGCTTTCCAGCGCCTGCTGGAAAGGCACAAATGGCCGAATCCTGCCGGGTCTCAGGTAAGAGTTACCGGCGGCAGTCCTGCGCCATGCGGTCCAGCGCCTGCGACACGCCCTTCAGCGAGAACACGTCGGTGGTCTGGGTGCCCCTACTGGACATGGCCTTGACGGTGATCTCACCGCTCTTGCGCATGGCCTCGACCAGCTTTTCTTCCTCGGCGGCGTTCTTGATCCAGAGCCCGTCGCCCTGCGTGTACATCGCATAGCGCCCGCCGCCGACCTCGAGCGTGGATTCCGAGCCCGGCTTGGCCGGATAGCCGATCATGATCGAGACTTCGTTGATCACCTTCTCGGCTGGACGGCTGGAGATGAAGGCATAGGCCGGGTCGCGCGGGCGGTTGGGCGGATTGGTTTTCGACGACGACGGCTTGGCCAATGCGAAGCAGACCTTCTTGCCGTTGGGCGCGGCCGTGTAGGCGCCCCAGCTTCCGTATTGACCGAGCAGCGTCGGCTCGCTGCTGCCGGCGGCGTGATGGGCTTCCGGCTTGGCGGACTTCGCGCCGCGCTGTGCGAGCGCAAGCGTCGAACTCGCGCACAGCATCGCGCCTGCCAGAAGAATCAGCGTACCCCGCACCGACATCATCGGGCCTCGTTCTCGTAGCATTGTGACTGGAAGATGGCTTCGCCTTGAATTGCCCCGAATCTGCATGAAGGGGACATAGCATTTTGCGCCGATGATGGCGATTACCGTTTGGTCATGTTGCGGGTTCGCGCGGCCTCGCGCTGCTCGGCCCATTGCGCATCGGTCCATTGCAGCAGGTCTTCGGCACCCGATGAGCGCAGATGTGCGCCGCCATCCTGCACCACCATTTCGCCGTTGATGTAACCGGCGCGATCCGAGATGAGATAGCTGGCGAGATCGGCAAGCTCGCCGTGATCGCCGACGCGCCCGAGCGGATTCCTTGCGGTCCCATCGGCGCGTCCCTTGGCTTGCAACTGTCCCGACGCGCCCGGTGTCGGAAACGAGCCCGGTGCGATCGCCACGAGGCGAACGCCTTTCGGTCCCCATTCCACCGCGAGGCTTTTGGTCATCGCCAGCACGGCGGACTTCGCCATTGCTGACGGCACTGTGAAGGCGCGGCCGGTGATGGTCGATGTCGAGAGGATGCTCAGCACCACGCCGCGATGATGCGATTCGATCCAGCGTTTACCGGCGGCAAGCGTGCAATACATCGCGCCATGCAATGTCGGTGCGAGGATCGCATCCGCCGCGCGCGACGATAAATGTTCGCTTTGCGCGATGAAGGTCGCGGCAGCGTTGTTGATCAGCACGTCGAGCGGCGCGTTACGCCAGATCGCATCCATCATGTCGTCGACGGCCGCGGCATCGCGAATGTCGCATGGCATGACGTGAGCCGTCGCACCGGTTTCGTCGCGCAGGTGTTGCGCGGTCGCATCCAGCACCTCGCGTCGCCGTCCGCAAATCACCAGCTCCGCGCCGAGTTCGCCGAAACGTTTCGCCATCGCCGCGCCGAGGCCGGAGCCGCCGCCGGTGACGAGAATGCGCTTGCCTGCCAGCAATGTCTTTTCGAACATCGTTTGAATCCTTCCACGCCCCGGAATAACCGCAAGTTGCGGCTTGCCGTGCATCTTGCAACGTGCGCGACTTTCGAATCAGATTGTAGCCTGCGGCCAAATCCGGCAAGAAGCCCACATCCCGCTTCGATCGTGTCATCCAGTCTGTCTGGCAACTTCAGGTGTGTTCATGAAAGCCATCCTCTGCTCCCAATATTGCGGCCCCGACGATCTCGTGCTGGCGGATATTCCCGATCCGGTCGCCGGTCCCGGCGAGGCGGTGATCGCGATCAAGGCGGCGGCGCTGAATTTCTTCGATCTCCTGATGATTCAGGGCAAGTACCAGATCAAGCCGCCGTTCCCGTTCTCGCCGTCGGCGGAAGTTGCCGGTGTGATCGAGAGCGTTGGTACCGGCGTCACCGATCTCAAGGTCGGCGATCGCGTGATGGCGTCGTGCGGACACAACGGCGCGCGTGAGAAGATCGCGCTGCCGGCGTCGGCCATCATCAAGATTCCGGACAACCTCGATTTCGACCGTGCCGCTGGCATCACCATCATCTACGGCACCACGCTGCACGCGTTGGAAGATCGTGCCAGCCCGAAGGCGGGCGAGACGCTCGCGGTGTTAGGGGCCGCCGGCGGCACCGGTCTCGCTGCGTGCGAGATCGGCAAGCTGCTGGGGCTCAAGGTGATCGCCTGCGCCTCCTCCGACGAGAAGCTGGCGTTCGCGAAAGAGCACGGCGCCGAACTGACGCTGAACTACAGCAAGGAAGACCTCAAGGAAGGGCTGAAGAAGCTCACCGGCGGCAAGGGCGTCGACATCATTTATGATCCGGTCGGGGGCAGTTATTCGGAAGCCGCGCTGCGGGCTATCGCCTGGGAAGGCCGCTTCCTGGTGATCGGTTTCGCCGCCGGCGAAATTCCGAAGATGCCGCTCAATCTGGCGCTGCTGAAGGGCTGCGATATCCGCGGCGTGTTCTGGGGCGCGTGGACCAAGATCAATCCGGCGAAGAACCGTGCCAACCTCGAGCGGCTGGCGAAGTGGACCGCGGAAGGCAAGCTGTCGTCGCACGTTGACCGCACTTTCCCGCTGGCGCAGACCACCGACGCATTGAAAGTTCTCGCTGGCCGCAAGGCGATGGGCAAGGTGATCCTGCATCCGTGAGGATGGTTCAGAAACTCGGCGGCAAAAAAGTTACTTTCCGTCGTGCCGGGTGTAGTCGTTCAAAGAACGGCGTCGCTCTACTCGCCTATGTCCCCGGCATCCACGTCTTCTTTTCTGTATTTCCTAAGACGTGGATGGCCGGGACGGGCCCGGCCATGACGAGTTGCTGATTCTATCTGAGCGAAATCTACTCTAGCTTCCTTTAAAGGGTGTCTTGGTGGGCAGCATCATCCTCTAGCCCGCGCTTCAACGCCGCGTGGGCGGCATCGCGGTGTTCGGGCTTGATGTGGCTCGCGACCATGCGGAGCGCGGTGGCGAGTATTGCAGCGTCGTCGGTGAAGCCGAGCACCGGCATCAGGTCCGGTACGAAATCGAACGGCAGGATGAAATAGGCCAGCGCACCGAGCAGTGCCGCCTGGACATGGCGCGGTGTCTGCCGGTCGAACGCGCAGTAATAAGCCGCCAGCAGTTCCTCGACGAACGGCAGCTTCGCCGCGACGCGCTTCAGCTTCTTCCAGAACTCCTTGCGCACCCGCGCAGGGTCCTCGGCCAGACGCGCGGCCGGTTCGAAATCCATGGTCTGCTCGGTTGCCATCGCAAGTTTCCTCGAATGGTGCGGCGGTAAGGCCGGAGCCAACCGCTCCGTGCCCGTTATTTGGTCACGCGCCAGGGCCGGTGCAAGCGGTGGTCAAGTGACGCCGAGTTGTGCGGCGGCGGCGTTCATGACCTTCGCAAGAGCGATGTCGCGCGCGGTGACGCCGCCGGCGTCGTGGGTGGAGAGCAGGACCTCTACGGTCTTGTAGACATTGCGCCATTCCGGGTGATGGTCGGCTTTCTCGGCAGCCAGCGCCACCCGCGTCATGAAGCCGAACGCCTCGTTGAAGTCCTTGAACACGAAGGTTCGGCTGATGGCGTCCCGGCCTTGCGCCTCGGCCCAGCCCTTGAGTTCCTTCAGCGCGGTTACCCGTGCCTCCTTCGACAGCCGCTCCGCCATGACCATACCTCCGCGCTGGTGACTTGAGTGAACGCGCTTCTTCACGCGAACTTTATTCTAACACCGAAACCGCCGGGATCGATCCGTGCCACAATATTGAACCAAAGGCGTTCCAAGCCTTCGCATGGCGAGGTTCGCCGTGGCCGCTCGATTGCCAGCCATTCGCGAGGAGATGACTGTTGATGCGATCGGATCACCGACATTGAGCGCTAGCACCGCATCGGAAAGCGCGCGCCGCGATGCCGACGGCCGCGAGGACGCGCCCGCGCCGCTGTCGCCGCGTTCCGCCAAGCGCAAGGTGATGCTGATTACCTTGGCGGGGACGTTGGCGCTGATCGGGCTGGTGGCCGGCGCCTATTACTTCGCGATGCGCCCGGCGACGCTGCGGATCGCGGTCGGCCCGACCAACAGCGACGACGTCAAGGTGATTCAGACCATGGCGCAGGTGTTCGCGCGCCAGCATGAATCGGTCCGGCTGCGTCCGGTGCTCACCGACAGCGCCAACGCCAGCGCCGCGGCGATCAAGGACGAAACGGCTGATCTGGCCGTCGTACGCGGCGATCTCGACATTCCGAAGAATGCGCAGGCCGTGGCGACACTGCGCAAGAACGTGGTGATGCTGCTGGTGCCGTCGCCGCCCGCGGCGAACCCCACTAGTACGCAGAGCGGTGATACGAAGATCACCAGCATCTCGCAGCTCGCCGGCCGCCGCATCGGCGTCATCGGGCGGACGCAGGCCAATGTGAAATTGTTGGAGATCATTCTGCGTCAGTATGGCATCGAGCCTGACAAGGTGACGATCGTTCAGTTCGCGCCGCCGGAAATATCCGATGCTGTCCGAAACCATAAAGCCGACGCGTATCTCGCGGCGGGCCCGATCGGCAGCCGACTGATTTCGGAAACCATCGCGGCGGCGCTGCGCGATGCCGGCTCGCCGACATTCCTGCCGATCGATGCCGCCGATGCTATCGCGCAAAATTATCCGGTTTACGAGACGGCAGAAATTCCCGCCGGAGTGTTCGGCGGCGCGCCGGCGCGCCCTCAAAGTGAAATCAAGACCATCAGTTTCGCGCATCACGTCGTGGCGCGCGACAACCTCTCCGAGGTTACGGTCGCGAACCTGACCCGTCAGATATTCGCGATCCGGCAGGAGGTGGCGACGGACTTCCCGCTGGCGGCGAAGATCGAAACGCCGGACACCGACAAGGACGCCGTGTTGCCGGCGCATCCCGGTGCCGCCGCCTATGTCGACGGCGAAGAAAAATCCTTCATGGATCGCTACAGCGATTACATCTGGTGGGCGCTGATGGGGCTCTCGGCGCTAGGCTCGCTCGGCGCGTGGTTTGCGAGTTACTTCCGGCGCGACGAGCGCACCAGCAACACCTCGCAACGTGGGCGCCTGCTCGACATGCTGGCGCTGGCGCGGCGCAGCGGGTCCATTGAGGAGTTGGACCGCATGCAGGCGGAGGCCGACGACATCATGCGTAGCACGCTTGATTGCTTCGAGCGCGGCGGCATCGAGGAAGGATCGCTCACCGCATTCCAGATCGCGCTGGAGCAGTTCCACAACGCGGTGGCGGATCGCAAGGCGTGGCTGGCGACGCGGCCGCCGGATGAGCCCAAGAACACTCCGAAGGATAATGTGACGGCGACCGTGCAACTGGTTGCCAGTTCATCGTAATCAATCTGTCACGCAAGCGTCCCGCGGCTGTCAGATAGCCTCGGCATAGAGATTGCCTCCCTCAAACGATTCCAAGGAGGCATCGATGACGTTTCGCTTGTCCCGCCGTCGCTTTCTCACCACCGCAACCGCGACCGGCGTCGGCTTGGTCGGCAACATCGCGGTGCCCTATCTCAGCCGCGCGGCGGACCGTCCCTTGATCGGCCATGGCGTGCAGTCCGGTGATGTCGGCATCGATGGCGGCGTGGTCTGGTCGCGCGCCGATCGCCCCTCGCAGATGCTGGTCGAAGTTTCTACCACAGAATCGTTCCGCAACGCCCGCGCATTGCCGCCGATCGCGGCACTGCCCGAAACCGATTTCACCGCGAAACTTCTCATCGACAACCTGCCGTCGGATCAGGATATCTTTTATCGCGTCAAGTTTCGCGACCTCTCGCACTCAAGCGTCGAGAGCGAACCGGTGGTCGGCCGCTTCCGCACCGCGCCGGCGGGTCGCCGCGACGTCAGCTTCGTCTGGGGCGGTGATGTCGCGGGGCAGGGTTGGGGCATCAATCCCGACGACGGCGGGATGTTCACTTTTGCGACCATGCGCAAGTACAAGCCGGATTTCCTGCTGCATTCCGGCGATACGATTTACGCCGACGGGCCGATCGTCAGCGAGGTGAAGCTGCCCGGCGGCAAGGTGTGGAAGAACATCGTCGTCGAGGAGAAGGCCAAGGTCGCGGAAACACTCGCCGAGTTTCGCGCCGCGCACAAATACAATCTGCTCGACGACAACGTCCGCGCCTTCAATGCGGAAGTGCCGATCTTCGTGCAGTGGGACGACCACGAGATCTCCAACAACTGGTCGCTGTCGAAGGATTTGCCGGCGGCCTACAAGGTGCGAGATATTCCGTTGCTTGCGGCGCGTGGCGCGCGCGCCTTCCATGAGATGTATCCGATCCGCGAAAGCATTCAGGAGCCGGGCCGCATCTATCGCACCATTCACTATGGGCCGCATCTCGATGTCTTCATGCTCGACGAGCGCAGCTATCGCGGGCCGAACGGTCCCAATCTGCAAACCGAGTACGGACCTGAGAGCTATTTCATCGGTCCCGATCAACTGGCGTGGTTGAAGCGCGAACTGCTGAATTCGAAGGCGACCTGGAAGGTGATCGCGTCCGACATGCCGATCAGCCTCATCGTCTATGACGACGCACCGAACAAGCGCGGCTCCGAGGCCGTCGCACAGGGTGATGGCCCGGCGCGCGGACGCGAGCTGGAGATCGCCGACCTGCTGCGCTTCATCAAGACGTCCGGCATCATCAACACGGTGTGGCTGACGGCGGACGTTCACTACGCCGCCGCGCATTTCTACAATCCGGACAAGGCACAGTTTCAGGACTTCGATCCGTTCTGGGAGTTCGTCTCGGGGCCGCTGCATGCCGGCACGTTCGGTCCCGCCGATCTCGATAATACGTTCGGTCCCGAAGTGCGTTTCGTGAAGGCGCCCGGCGCCGACCGCCAGAACCTGCCGCCGACCGAGGGCATGCAGTTCTTCGGTCATGTCCACATCGACGGTGCATCGGGGCAGATGACCGTCAGCCTGCGCGACCGCGCCGATGTGCTGCTGTGGTCGACGAAGCTCGATCCGAAGATGGGATAAGGCGCCCCTCCGTCATTGCCAGGAGTACCCGGATCAGCGCTTCGCACTGTCCGGGCACAGGCCCTCGCGACGAAGCAATCCAGTTCTTGCCTTGTGGCTTTCAGGATTGCTTCACTTTGCTCGCAATGACGGCTTGATGCGGCTTTTTCAACCTACTCCGCCGGTTCGGGGCTGCCGCGCAGCACGGCCTCCAGCTCCTCGCGCAGGCATGGCTTGCTCAGCACCGGTTTGCCGGCGAATCGGCTCGCCAGAGCGACGTCGGCGCGATAGCCGGTGACGAAGGCATACGGAATTTTCAGCGCATCGAGCCGGTCGGCCACCTCGAAGCTGGTGTCGTTGCCGAGACCGACATCGAGCAGCGCGAAATCCGGCGCGCGTTCGGCGATCATCGCCAGCGCATCAGCGGCGTGGATGGCAGTCCGCACCTGTCGAACGCCTAATTCCATGACCGTCGCTTCAAAATCAATGGCGATAATGGCGTCATCTTCGACAATCAGCACGTCGTTCGGCATGGCGAAGGCAACTTTCGTGGCGAAAGGGGCATGAACCGGGCAACGGCACGGCATCGATCGGATTTTCGGAAGCTTAAGGGATGGGCCGGCGCGCCGAAGATGCCTGGAAGCACAAATCCGGTTCCGCGTGGAACCCACCACATCTTCCGGGCTCCTGTCTGTCCACTTGTGAACACTACCGTGCCAGAAGCCGGTATATGATGCCGCTGCAAAGGTCGGAAATGGATATGCATCAGCAAGTGGTGAACACTGACAAGGAACGCCCCTTCAACAATCTGTTGCGCAAGATGCGCCTGGCCGACTATGCGCTGATCGCCTCGCATCTCGATCCCTGCACGCTGCCGGGTGGCGAACTGCTTTACAATCCGGGCGATGACGTCGCGGTGGTGCACTTTCCGTGTGGGCCGAGTCTCGCCTCGTATCTGATCACCAACGAGGACGGCCGCGATGTCGAAACCATCCTGATCGGCCGCGAGGGCGCTGTTGGCGGCATCGTCAGCCATGGCTTTCTGCCGGCGTATTCGCGGATTACGGTGAAGTTCGGTGGTCCGTTCGTACGGCTTCGCGTCGCTGCGCTGGAGGCGGCGAAGATGCAATCGCCGACGCTCCGCAACCTGTTCGCGCGCTATGCCGACTGCATGGTGGCGCAGCTTTTCCAGTCCACCGCTTGCAACGCCATCCACACGATCGAGCAGCGGGCGGCAAAATGGATTCTTGCGGCGATGGAACGCACCGACAGTGAGCGGGTGGCGCTGACCCACGAGCAACTGGCCACGATGCTGGGGGTCGGCCGCAGCTATGCCAGTCGGGTGGTTCAGGTCTTCAAGGCAGAAGGCGTGCTGGAAACGCGAAGAGGCGCCATCCTCGTCCGCAACCGCGCCGCATTGCAGGTGCGGGCCTGCCTCTGCAACGAATCGGTGAAAGGCCATTTCGAGGAGGTGCTGAGCGGGGTCTACCCGACCGAGGAGTCCGAAAGCGCCTGAACGGGTGGTGCCGCAAGTACCAAGCGGTCGGAGAATCGCCGAAAGACCAGCCGAGGGCGTTGTTTTTAGCCGCGAACCGGATTATATTGCACCGCAATGTGGGGTGCCCGGTTCGGTGTAGAGCCGGGCACCCGCTTTTTAACCATGTCCTTGCCCTTCGGTTCAGAACGATCCGGCACGCCAGCCGTTCGTTGGATTGCTTGTGGCGGATATCGATTTCCGCCCGCGGGCGGACACAGGAAACAGGCCCTATCCATGACCTGGCCAAGCCAGACCGGATCCTGATCGAGCCTCCGCCGGCATGCGCCGGACGGCGCGCCACGTTGCGCTCTTTTGCCTTTCAAACCATATGTCCCGCATTCCGGTGCTGAACGCAGCGCCGGGCACGGCCATCGAGAACCTGAAGAAGCAAGCCCATGAATCTCCGTAACATTGCCATCATCGCTCACGTCGACCATGGCAAGACCACGCTCGTCGACAAACTGCTGCAACAGTCCGGCATCTATCGCGACAACCAGCGCGTCACCGAGCGCGCGATGGACTCCAACGATCTCGAGCGTGAGCGCGGCATCACCATTCTCGCCAAGTGCACCTCGGTGCAGTGGGGCGATACCCAGATCAACATCGTCGACACCCCTGGCCACGCCGACTTCGGCGGCGAGGTGGAGCGCATCCTGTCGATGGTGGATGGCGTGATCGTGCTGGTCGATGCTGCCGAAGGTCCGATGCCACAGACCAAGTTCGTGGTTGGCAAGGCGCTGAAGCTCGGTCTTAAGCCAATCGTCGCCATCAACAAGGTCGATCGTCCCGACGGGCGCGCCACCGAAGTGCTCAACGAGGTGTTCGACCTGTTCGCCGCGCTCGACGCCACCGACGAGCAGCTCGATTTCCCGATCCTCTACGGTTCGGGCAAGAACGGCTGGATGGGCGTGTCGCCGGAGGACAACGGCAACGGCATGAAGCCGCTGTTCGAACTGGTGCTCAAGCACGTCGCGCCGCCGGTGGTCGAGGAAGGGCCGTTCCGTTTGCTCGGCACCATTCTCGAAGCCAACCCCTACCTCGGCCGCATCATCACCGGCCGCATCGCGTCCGGCACCGTGAAGCCGAACCAGTCGGTGAAGGTGCTGTCGCGCGACGGCAAGACGGTGGAGACCGGCCGCATTTCGAAGATTCTCGCGTTCCGTGGCCTCGAGCGCGTGCCGCTCGACATCGCCGAAGCGGGCGACATCGTCGCCATCGCCGGCCTGACCAAGGGCACTGTGGCCGACACCTTCTGCGATCCGGTCGTCGAGGCGCCGATTCAGGCGCAGGCGATCGATCCGCCGACGGTGTCGATGTCGTTCATCGTCAACAACTCGCCGCTCGCCGGCACCGAGGGCGACAAGGTGACGAGCCGCATGATCCGCGACCGTCTGCTGCGCGAGGCCGAAGGCAATGTCGCGCTACGCGTGGTGGAAGCTGCCGACAAGGATTCGATGGAAGTCTCAGGCCGCGGCGAGTTGCAGCTTGCGATTCTGATCGAGACCATGCGGCGCGAAGGCTTCGAATTGTCGGTGTCGCGTCCGCGCGTGGTGCTGACCAAGGACGATAACGGCCAGTTGCTGGAGCCCGTCGAGGAAGTCGTCATCGACGTCGACGAGGAATTCTCCGGCGTCGTCGTGCAGAAGATGAGCGAGCGCAAGGCCGAGATGATCGAAATGCGGCCGTCCGGCGGCAATCGTCTGCGGCTGGTGTTCTACGCGCCGACTCGCGGCTTGATCGGCTATCAGGGCGAGTTGATGACCGACACCAAGGGCACGGCGATCATGAATCGCCTGTTCCACGATTACTTGCCGTTCAAGGGCGAGATCGCGGGCCGCCGCAACGGCGTGCTGATTTCCAACGATCAGGGCGAGGCTGTTGCCTACGCGATGTTCAAGCTGGAAGATCGCGGCCCGATGATGATCGAGCCGGGCTGGAAGGTCTACAAGGGCATGATCGTCGGCGAGCACACCCGCGATAACGATCTCGAGATCAACGTGCTCAAGGGCAAGCAGCTCACCAACATCCGCACCACCTCGAAGGACGAAGCGGTGCGCCTGACGCCGCCGATTCGCATGACGCTGGAAAAGGCGCTGGCCTACATCGAGGACGACGAGCTGGTGGAGATCACGCCGAAGTCGATCCGCCTGCGCAAGAAGCATCTCGACCCGAACGAGCGCAAGCGTGCCGAGAAGGCCAAGGATTTGGTGGCGTAACGCCGTCTTTCCTTTATACAAAATACAAACGGAAATTCGTCATGGCCGGGCTCGTCCCGGCCATCCACGTCTTTAAATCCAGTCTATAATCGAAGACGTGGATGCCCGGCACCGCAGATGAGTCAATGCAGTCTGCTATTGCTGTGATCGGGCATGACGGTGGCAGGTGTTAATGTCATTTCCTTCCGAAGTAGATGTCGCGATCATTGGCGCCGGCGCCGCCGGGCTCGGCGCGGCCAATGCGTTGAAAGATTCCGGTCTTTCAGTCGTCGTCCTCGAAGCACGTGATCGTTTGGGCGGGCGCAGCCAGACTGTTCTTGCCGCGCCGGATGTCGTGTTCGATGTCGGTTGCGGCTGGCTGCATTCCGCCGACAGGAATTCGTTCGTCGCCATCGCGGAAAAACTTGGTTTTGAAATCGATCGCAATCGCCCGCCGTGGCGCGAGCAATCGTCGCATCCGGCATTTCCGCCGCGGGAGCGTGCCGAGTTTCTCGGCGCGCTTGATGCGTTCTACGAGCGCGCCGAAGATGCCTCCGATGCGCCACAGGACAGCATCGCCAGCGAATGGCTCGAGCCGGGTAATCGCTGGAATCCGATGATCGATGCGATCTCGACTTACATCAACGGTTGTGAACTCGATCAGGTGTCGGTTTACGATATGGATGCCTACGAGGACACCGAAGTCAACTGGCGGGTGCGGCGCGGCTACGGCGCGCTGATCGCTGCGTACGGTGCAAGCGTCAACGTTGCGCTCAACACCAACGTCACGCTGATTGATCATTCCGGTGCGCGTATCCGGATCGAGACGTCACGCGGCACGCTAAGCGCCGCGAAAGTGATTATCACGGTGCCGACCAGCTTGATCGCGGATGAAGTGATCCGCTTTTCGCCGGCATTGCCTGCAAAGGTCGGCGCGGCGCGCGGTCTGCCGCTCGGGCTTGCTGATAAGGTGATGCTGCGGCTCGACGGACCGGAGGCGCTGCCTGTCGATGGCAGCCTGCGCGGCGCATTGATGCGGACCGCGATGGGGACCTATCACACGCGGCCTTTCGGCCAGCCGTGCATCGAAGGCTTCTTCGGTGGCCGCTTTGCGCAGGAACTGGAAGACGCCGGCGAGGGCGCCTTGGCGGCGCAAAGCATCGACGAAATTGTTGCCATGCTGGGCTCGGATGTCCGTCGCAAGTTGACGCCGCTGGCATCGTCGCGCTGGGCGCACGATCCGTTCGCGCGTGGCTCTTACTCGCACGCGATGCCCGGCTGCGCAGATTGCCGCGCGGTGCTGGCCGCTCCGGTGGAGAGCAGGTTGTTCTTCGCGGGCGAGGCGACCTCGCCGAATTTCTTCTCCACCGCGCATGGCGCCCGCGACAGCGGCGAACGCGCCGCGCGCGAAGTTTTGGCGACAAGCTTCGGCCGGCGCGCAAGATCGTAGGATCGCGCCGCGCCTCTCGCCTCAGTTCTTTCGCGTCTTGGTGTGCTTCAGGCTCAGGTCCTGCGGGCTGTAGAACAGCTCGTAGAGCTTGCCTTCCTTCTTGGCGTACACTTCATAGCAGGTGCCCTCGATCTTGGATCGCTGCACCTCGTAACCGGCAGCCTTGGCCTTGGCTTCCGCTTCTGCGGCAGGCTTCCATGACGACCGTTCGGCCTTCGTGCAATCCTTGTAGCCGTCAGCCAGAGCCGATGAGCTTGCAAGTAATCCTATCAGAAGAACCGGCACGAACTTTCCGAAGTGCTGCATCACGATCTCCGCTCGATGTCTTGTGCGGGTCTGATCGTAGCGGGCACGCTGAGGGCATTGTCAATTGAGCCTCGCGCGATCGACGACGTTGGAGAAATTCTAACCAGACGAAAAGGCTCGCAGTATCCGCGAGCTGATCGCGGTTCGGTTGTCACTGCGGCTTTCAGCCTCAGCCTTGTGCCGCGGCATCGTTGCGATCGGAGGGGCTATGCACATGTCCCACGGATGCAGCTTCCGCCCGGAGCCTGTAGCGATCAAGCGGCCGTGGCGCCCCGGGGAACTCGTAGACCTGTCCCTTTCCGGCACACCTCGGGTATCCACTGATGCAGGAAATCCACATGTTAACCGAATATTAACGATGGAGCTTGAAGCCGGGCTCATGTCTTGCTTTGATTGGGGTCATGAGCACAACCCTGATCGAGGTCCGGCCGGCCAAAACTGCGGATGCATCCGCGGTCGCATCAACGCATGACGATGCTTGGCGATCCGCCTATCAGGGCATCATCCCCGGCGCCGAGCTGGACAAGCTGATCAATCGGCGTGGTCCGCACTGGTGGCAGAGCGCCATCCGCAAGGGTAGCCGCGTCAGCGTGCTGGTGTTCGGCGACAAGGTCGCCGGTTACGCCAATTACGGCCGCAACCGCGCCCGCAGCCTGCATTTCGAAGGTGAGATTTACGAACTCTATCTGCGGCCGGAATTCCAAGGCCTCGGATTCGGTCGCCGCCTCTTCACCGCCGCGCGTCGCGATCTGGTGCAGAGCGGCCTCAAGAGCATGGTGATCTGGGCGTTGTCCGACAACGAACCCGCTACCGAATTCTATCGTGCGCTCGGTGGCCGCATGGTGGCGCGCTCGTCAGAGCAGTTCGGTCCCAAGACGCTCGACAAGGTGGCCTTCGCCTGGACCAACTGACGGTCACGTCACGTCGTCACGGTCTTTCTCAGCCGGCAAAGCCGCCGCTGTTCAGGAACTCCTGCTCCGCTTCCGTCGTCGTGCGTCCCAGCACCCGATTGCGATGCGGGAAGCGGCCGAACTTGCGGATGATGTCCTCGTGGATTTCGGCGTAGCGCAGGTTGTCGGCATCGCCGAGCGCCTTGAATAACGTGACGCTGCGGGTCTGATCCGCCAAGTCTTCGGAGTGTTCGAACGGCAGATAGACGAACTGCCGCATTACGCTGTCGAGGCGTTGGTCGACACCGCGCGCGACGGCGCGGTCCGCAACCTCGCGGGCTTTCGGATCGCTGGCAAAGGTGCGCGGATCACCGCGGAACATGTTGCGGGGAAACTGATCGAGCACGATCAGCAGCGCCAGCGTGCCCTCGTCGCTGTCCCGCCAATGGTCACGCTGACCGGCCAGCGCAGCATCCCACGTCGCGAGAAAGCGCCGTCGAATCTCGGCGTCGAACGCCTCGTCCTTTTTGTACCAGCGATCATAGCCGGCCTCGCGCCAGAAGGTGATGATCTCGGTGGGGGTGGGAAGGGACGCGTTGTTGTTATCTGTCATCTCAACTACTTCTGCGTCGTCCCCACCTAAGCGGGGACGATCCATTGATGGCGGAGACGTCGCTCGACCGTCTTACGCCGCCGCCTGTTTCTTCTCGTCGCGCAACTCGCGGCGTAGGATCTTGCCGACGTTGGTTTTCGGCAGTTCGGTGCGGAATTCGACCTGCTTCGGCACCTTGTAAGCCGTGAGTTGGGTGGCGCAGAACTTGATGACGTCCTCGGCGGTGAGGTTGGGGTCCTTCTTCACGACGAAGGCTTTCACCGCTTCGGTGGACTTCGGATCCGGCACGCCGATCACCGCGCATTCCAGCACGCCCGGATGGCTGGCGATCACTTCCTCGATCTCGTTCGGGTAGACGTTGAAGCCGGAGACCAGGATCATGTCCTTCTTCCGGTCGACGATCTTGGTGTAGCCGCGCTCGTCCATCACGCCGACGTCGCCGGTGCGGAAGTAGCCGTCGG
>Ga0209952_1001922_pt1 | contig 16481 bp, 14 predicted proteins | sample ThiBiot_750_biof_2_FD_183951 | JGI IMG/M metagenome (GOLD analysis project Ga0209952, IMG submission 183951) | Wastewater bioreactor microbial communities from Cape Town, South Africa - Thiocy_cont_750_biof (SPAdes) | ecosystem: Engineered > Bioreactor > Thiocyanate-remediating >...
AAGCCGCGCGCAGCGGCTTCACGAGATAACCCGTGAAAGGATCGTTGGTGACGTCGCGATATTCATGACGCATCGCAGGCGTGAAGATCACGATACGATGCGCGGCGTGAGGCGTGGCGGCGGCTGCAAGCGCGGTGGCGTCGGCCGGATCGAATGCACCGTCGATCATGACGGCGTGCCACGGCCGTTCCGGTAGCAAGGCGCGCGCCACCACAAGGTCCGCCACGGTGCAGGTCTGCGCGCCCCAGCGTTGCAGGCGGCGGGCGATCAACGAGGTCTCGACGCTCTGCGGAGCGACCAGCATGATGGACTTGTCAGCAAGGTCGGGAATGACGAAGGGCTGCCGCCGTTCGCCATTGTCGTCATCACCGCCGACCATCGGAAGAGTGAACGAGAACGTCGAACCCTTTCCGATCGCGCTTTGCAGAGAGATGTGGCCGCCCATGCGCCGGACGATACGTTCGCTGATGCTGAGTCCGAGGCCGGTCCCGCCGTAGTTCTGTGCGATGCGCTCGTCGGCCTGTTCGAACTCCTGAAAGATCCGTGCCTGTGCTTCCGGCGCGATGCCGATGCCGGTATCGCGTACCATGAACAACACATCATTGGGCAACGGGCCCGGTTCGACGATCAGCGCGACGCCGCCGTTCTGCGTAAACTTGATGGCGTTGCCGGCAAGGTTAAGCAGCACCTGACGAAGCCGTGCGACGTCGCCGATCACGTTGGGCGGCAGTCGTTCATCGACATAGGCAGCGATCTCGAGGTTGCGCGCCTGCGCCCGCGGCGCCAACAGTTCGGTGACGTTTTCGATCAGGCCGTCGAGCGCGAACGGTCGCTGTTCGAGGTCGATCTTGCCGGCCTCGATCTTGGAAAAGTCGAGCAATTCCTCGATCAGCGAGAGCAGTGCTTCGCCAGAGGTCCGTACCGCCTTGGCATAAGTTGTTTGCTCCGGCGTCAGCGCGGTATCGAGCAGTAGCCCGTTCATGCCGATGATGCCGTTCAGCGGCGTACGGATTTCGTGTGAGACCATGGCGAGGAAGCGGGATTTGGCATGGCTTGCCGCATCGGCGTGGTCGCGCGCTTCGCTGAGCGCACGTTCGGTCTCCGTGCGGTCGGTGACATCGCGTCCGACGCACTGGATGTCCGCGGGTTGATCCACGTCGGAGCGGACCAGGCCTTCGCGCCAGCCGATCCACCGTGCGCCTGTAGCGGTGGCGATCTTTTGGTCATGGCTGCGCGTGCCGGCGGCGTCGGTGATAACCTTGCCCTGCTCCAGGATCGGAAGTTCGAAGCGAGTACCGAGGAGGGCTTCGCGCGATTTTTTCGCCAGCGCGCAATACGCATCGTTGACGAACCGGATGGTGCCGTCCGCCTGTCGCAGCACCACGAGATCGCCTTGCGATTCGAACAGAATCCGGGCGCGTTCCTCCGCCTCCTTCAGTTCCCAGTTGCGATCGGTCAGTGCGTCGTTACGCTGGGTGACGAGGCGCAGTTTCTTGCGCAGCCAACGCAGCCGCATACTGGTCAGGGCAAGCGCCACGCACGCCACCGCGAAAAGAAAGCTGGCGCCGATGGCGAAAGCGTGCGGATCGTAGCCGGCCGCATCCGACCGGACGCCGGAAATGAAGCCGTAGGCGCCACCGAAGGCTGCTTGAAACAGGATGATTGCGCGGAGCAGGAAGTTGATACGCGGATGTCGGCGCGCGAAACGGCGCAGACCTGCCTTGATGCGAAACATCCATCCCATCGATCGACCCCCGAACCACTCGCGAAAGCACTCCTCTCTGGAGCCCATTCAGCGCGTTCGAGGCCGAGAATGACGAGGCGATCTTGCAAAGTGCTTGCAGGCGAGCTGCGTTAACCGATCGCTTGGAAACAGGGTTGATGAAGCGTTAAAGCGCAGCCGCAGCGACGCGGGCGCGGTCGTCGCCGGCACCGACCACCAGGGCTGCGGCGGCCTGCGGCGAGAATGTCTTCGACTGCACGAAGATGCGGAAATCGCCGGGTTCGCTGGACAGATAGATGATCGGCTGTAACGCGGTGGCAGCCTTGGCGATGCCGATATAACGCGTTGCCGCTTGCGCCGCGCAGGCATCGGGCTCCGCGCCGTCGATGTCGTCGACCACTGTGAAATCGGCGTTGTCCGGGGTTTCGACGATCTGTACCCGCACCGTCGCTTCCGCCGGATTGTCGGTGAAGCTGACGCGGGATTGCGATTGCCATGGCGCGGTCGCCATCTGCACCGCCACATTGCCGACCCTGATGCAGGGCTGCGGCTGCGGCGACAGGCTTTCGCGGGCGAACACCCCGGCCAGGATCAGCGGAATCACCGAGGCAAAAATCTTGAAACGCGACATGATACGCTGTCCGCATTTGAACGCCCACGCGACATGGCTGGGCGTATGGTTTGCGCAGCGTAAACAAAAGTCGTTAGTGTTTGGTTGATGTCCCGATGTGGCGCAATAGCATCAGCAACGGCGCGTGCGATCTATGCAGCGTGCCGGATATCGTCCGCGAGCGCTCGATAGGACAGCGCTTCCGCCAGATGCATTCGGCCGATCTGTTCCATGCCATCGAGATCGGCAAGGGTCCGCGCCACGCGCAACACGCGATGGTAGCCGCGCGCGGACAGGCGCATGGCCTCTGCCGCGTCCCGTAACAGCTTCTGCCCTTGCGTATCGGGCTGCGCCACGGTTTCCAGCACCGACGCCGGCGCCTCGGAATTGGTGCGGATGTGCAGCAGGCCCGCGGCGGCATAGCGCGCGAGCTGGATATCGCGCGCCGCCGCGACACGCGCGGCGACTTCGGCGGAGCCTTCCGACGGCGCCGGCAGGATCAGATCCGCAGCGGTTACGGCGGGAACCTCGATGCGCAGGTCGATACGATCCATTAATGGCCCCGAGATGCGCGCCTGATAATCCGCCGTGCAGCGATCGATGCGGCCGCGCTTGCAGGCATAGCCCGGTTCATAGGCGTGTCCGCATCGGCAAGGATTCATCGCCGCCACCAGCATGAAGCGCGCCGGATAGGTAACGCGATGGTTGGCGCGCGAAACGGAAACCTCGCCGTTCTCCAGCGGTTGGCGGAGTGAATCCAGAACGCGTGGATCGAACTCCGGTAGTTCGTCGAGGAACAGCACACCCTGATGCGCCAGCGAAATCTCGCCCGGCTTGGCACGCATACCGCCACCGGTCAGCGCTGCCATACTGGCGGAGTGATGCGGTGCGCGAAACGGCCGCCGATTGGTCAGCGCCCCGCCTTCGATCTCGCCAGCGACGGAAGCGATCATCGAGACTTCGAGCAGTTCGGTCGGCGACAGCGGAGGCAGGATCGAAGGCAGCCGCGCCGCCAGCATCGACTTGCCTGCACCCGGTGAGCCGCTCATCAGCAGATGATGTCCACCTGCGGCGGCGATTTCGAGCGCGCGCTTGGCGCTTTCCTGGCCCTTGATATCGCGGAGGTCGAGTTGAGAGGCATCCTGCGGATGAATGCGCGGTTGCGGCCGCGACAAAACCTGTGTGCCTTTGAAGTGATTGGCGATCTGGATCAACGATCGCGCCGCCACGATCTGGATATCGGGGCTCGCCCACGCCGCTTCCGCTCCGCAAGCCGCGGGACAAATCAAACCCTCGTCACGCGCATTGGCGCCGATCGCCGCCGGCAGGACGCCGGCCACCGATGCGATCGAGCCGTCGAGGCCGAGTTCGCCCAACACCGTAAAGCCGGTCAGCGCATCCGGTGGGATCGCGCCGATGGCGGCCATCAGGCCGAGCGCGATCGGCAGATCGTAATGGCTGCCCTCCTTGGGCAGATCGGCTGGCGCGAGATTGACGGTGATCCGTCGTGCCGGCAGTGCCAGCCCGGAGGCGATCAGCGCGGAGCGAACTCGTTCGCGCGCCTCGGACACCGCCTTGTCGGGGAGGCCGACGATGGTGAACGCTGGCAGGCCGGGTGCGACCTGGACTTGGACATCCACCGCGCGGGCATCGATGCCTTCGAATGCGACCGTAGAGACCCGTTGAACCATGGTGCCCCTCCCAAACGAAAGCTAACGCTGCACAAGGCTCGACGCAAGAACAATAAGGGAACAAAGATTGGCGAAGGACCTCCGAAGATCGGAGAATGAGCGCCGACTGATTTGCATCCGGCGTTCAAAGTAAATATCGAATAACAGGAAAATTTAGTTCAAATAATATCTAAGTATAGTTCTTAATATCTATGTATTTTATGGTTAACCAAAGGTTAAGACTTCAATTTACTCAGTACAGTTACCGATTACCGTGACCCTGAAAAGCGAATCAGGGAATCGATTATGGGACGGCGGATTCGGACGATTACTTTGGGGGCCGCACTTATCCTGTCGGAGTGTCTCGGTGGGGGGTGGGCCGGCTCCGATGCATTGCGTGCCGAATCGAGGCGGCCGCCGGTGCCCGCCGGTGGTCCCGCGGCGGCGGCGACATCCGGGCGATTGCGGCTGATCTCAAAAGACCGCTGCCCGCCGTCCGCAGACACAACGGAGCCGCTGACGACGTCAGCGCTTCGTGGCGAGGCTGCATTCGTCGCCTACGATCGGTTTCGAGAGGACATTTCAGCACGTAGCGAGGTGAGGATTTCCTGGCTCGGGGCGGGGTTCAGCCGGAGGTATCTGGCCAAGGTCGAGCCGCCGCCGGACGTTGCATCGTTGCAGGTCTTCGTGCTCGACAAGCCGTTGCGCAGCGTTGCCATCGCGGAAACGATGCATCATCCCTACGAGACCCGCCTCGCCGATATCTGGTGCTTGTTGAAGTTGCAGCCGAACGGGGAGCCGGGCGCGTTGTCCGTCAATGCGGTATCGAATCTGTTCTTCGTGCGCGATGCTGCCGGCGCGCTCGGTGTTGTCGATGTGCTGTGGTCCGGCGCCGGTTGGGAGATCGGCGCCAGCTCCATCGCCAGAAACCGGCCGTGGCCGCCGGGGCTTCAGGTCATCACGCGCTGAGAATGGCGACGGTGGTTACTAGCGACGCTTGGCTTCGATCTTGTCCCAAATCAAAGCGGCGATATCGGCGCCGCCGAGATTGGCGATGGCGCGAATGCCGGTCGGTGACGTCACGTTGATCTCGGTAAGATGATCGTCGATGACATCGATGCCGACAAACAGCAGGCCACGCTCACGCAGCGCCGGCCCGATGCGCTCGCAAATCTCACGTTCGCGCGGCGTCAGATCGGTGGCGCGTGCGGCTCCGCCGCGCACCATGTTGGAGCGCAGATCGTCTGCCGCCGGCACACGATTGACCGCACCGGCAAATTCACCGTCGACCAGGATGATGCGCTTGTCGCCCTTCTTCACCTCGGGGAGGAAGCGCTGGATCACCCACGGCTCGCGGAACGTCACCGCGAACATGTCGTAGAGCGATCCGAAATTCATGTCCTGCGGTAGAATGCGAAACACCGCCGCGCCGCCATGGCCGTGCAACGGCTTCATCACCACCGCGCCGTGCTCGGCGCGGAAGGCATTGATCTCGTCGAGATTGCGCGAGATCAGCGTCGGTGGCATCAGCTCGGGAAAGTCGAGCACGAACAGTTTTTCCGGCGCGTTGCGCACGCTCGTCGGATCGTTGACCACCAGCGTTTTGGGATGGATGCGTTCCAGCAAATGCGTACTGGTGATGTAAGCGAGATCGAACGGCGGATCCTGTCGCAACAACACCACGTCGAACGACGCCAGGTTGGTGCGTTTCGGCTCGCCGAGCGTGTAGTGATTGCCGAGCTCATCCCGGACACTGAGCGACTGCACCGGCGCGACGACATCTTTGCCGTTCAACGAGAGTTGGTCCGGCGTGTAGTAGGAGATGGCGTGGCCGCGCCGCTGTGCCTCCAGAAGGAGGGCGAATGTGGAATCGCCGCGCACGTTGATGCGCGCGATGGGGTCCATCTGGACGGCGACTTTCAGGCTCATGCTCTGGTGTCCGGTTTGGGAGTTTATGGTCTTGGCGAGATGATCTTGGTCAGGATGCCCTGATGTCAGGTGCCGGCGTCGAAGGCTCCCGGCAGATGGTGCGGCAAGGAGCGTGGCGCAACCAGCACGGCATCGAAACGCAGGTCGAAATTGGCATGTTCAGGGTGCGCCATCAACCATGCATTGGCGGCATCGACGATGCGTTTTTGTTGGCGGGGCGTCACGGCGTAGGCGGCGGCGTCCAGCGTGGCACGGGCTTTGACCTCGACGAAGGCCAGCAGGCTACGCCGCTTGGCGACGATGTCGATCTCACCGTAGGGTGTCCGGAAACGTCGGGCCAGAATGCGATAGCCCTTGGCGATCAGGTAGGCGGCGGCGCGGCTTTCGGCGGAGAGGCCGATGCGGAAGGCCGCGACACGTTCGGGCGCGGCGGCTTTGGCTGCAACGGTCTTTCGAGAACGTTTTGGCGCCAGCGTCGGATCAGGCGGTGCCATCGCCGTCGTCTCCACGATCTTGATCGGCGAGTTCGAGCGCGCGCGTGTAAACCTCGCGGCGGGGCCGGCCGGACAACGCAACGGCATCGGCAACCGCATCCTTGACACTGCCGCGTTTCAACGCGGCGCGCAGGACATTGTCGAGTTCGTCGGTCGCCATGATCTGCGCCTGCGCGGGCGGGGGCCCGACCACCAGCACGAATTCGCCACGCGTCTCCAATGTCGAAGCCGCTTGGGCCAGTGTCGCGAGCGGGCCGCGCTGTACCTCCTCATGCAGCTTGGTCAGTTCGCGGCAGATCGCGGCGTCGCGCCCGCTCATGACCTCGGCGAGATCGGCCAACGCGTCCTGCACGCGGTTGCCGGATTCGAACATCACCAGCGTTGCCGGAATGCGCGCCAGCTCCGCGATGCGATGGCGTCGCGCGCCTTGTTTGGAGGGAAGAAATCCCTCGAAGAAAAAACGATCGGTCGGCAGCGCCGCCAGCGCCAGGGCGGTCAACACCGACGAAGGACCCGGCAATGCGATCACCGCATGGCCCGCGGCGCAAACCTCGCGCACCAGCTTGAAGCCGGGGTCCGAGATGAGCGGTGTACCGGCGTCGGAGACCAGCGCGATCGATGCGCCTTCCGCCAGCATCTGAAGAATTTTTGGACGCGCGGCGGCAGCGTTGTGTTCGTGATAGGGCTTGAGCGTCGCGGCGATGCCGTAACGCTCCGTCAGCCGCCGTGTCACTCGCGTATCCTCGCACGCGATAACGTCGACGCCCGCCAGCGTCTGCAAAGCGCGCAGCGTGATATCGCCGAGGTTGCCGATCGGCGTGGCGACGAGATGAAGTCCCGGTGTCGCTTTGGGGGCCGATAGGAGGTGTTCGGATATGATGAACGTGCGCGCGGCCGGTTCCAGGCTTGCCGGCGCGATGTTCGAGTGAGCAGCTTTGCTGGACATCGCAACACTGTAAAGCAGGATTGGAAACAGCAGGATACAGCTTTTCCGCAATGTCCGCGCGGAGTCTTTGCGTGAAGCGGACGAGTGTGCTTGAAAGCCACGTGCGCGATGAAACGGCATCGCGGGCAAAATAAGCCTATTGTTTTGGTTAACTATTCGCCGACAATATGCCTTAATCCCCCAGCAGATCGTTTGCAGCACCGGCGGCGATCGGCGCCGATGAACGAAAGAATGATGATGGCGGGTCCGATCGATCCTGATGTCGAACAACGCGGAGCAACACGGCGGGCTGCCCTCGGGCTGATCCTCGGGACGCCGCTGCTCGGCGCCTGCGCCGGCGTGCAAAATGCGTTGACGAGCAATGGATCGCAGCAGGCTTCGGGACCGCAGCAACAGCCGCAGTCGGTCGGCACCGGTCAAGTCAAGGTCGGCTTGATCCTGCCACTGTCGGCTTCGGGCAATGCTGGCGTCGCCGCGCAATCGATGAAGAATGCCGCCGAGATGGCACTGGCGGAATTCCAGAATCCAAATCTGCAATTGCTGATCAAGGACGATGCGGGCAATGCGCAGGGTGCGCAGCAAGGCGCGCAGCAGGCACTCGACGAAGGCGCCGAGATTATTCTCGGGCCGTTGTTCGCGGCGTCGGTGCCGGCGGCTGCCCAACTGACGCGCGCGCGGGGCATTCCGATGATCGCGTTCTCGACCGACTCGAGCGTGGCCGGGCGTGGCGTTTATTTGCTGAGCTTCCTGCCGGAGTCGGATGTCACGCGGATCATCGACTATGCGTCCGGAACGGGTAAGCGCTCCTATGCGGCGCTGTTGCCGGAAAATGCCTACGGCAACGTGGTGGAAGCGGCCTTCAAACAGGAGGTCAGCCGCAAGGGCGGTCGCGTGGTGGCCTTCGAGAAATACGGTTCGGATCGCAGCAACGCCGTACGCAACGTGGCGCAGGCGTTGGGAAGCGCGGATGCGCTGTTCCTGGCCGATGACGGCGATGCCGTGGTCGGTGTCGCTGAGGCATTGACCGCGGCGGGAGCCAATCTCAAGCGGGTGCAATTGCTCGGCACCGGCTTGTGGGATAGCCCGCGTGTGTTCGCCAGCGCGGCGATGCAGGGCGGCCTCTATGCCGCGCCGGATCCGGCCGGCTTTCGCGCGTTCTCCGGGCGCTACAATACGAAATACGGCCGGCAGCCGGTCCGAACCGCGACGCTGGCCTACGACGCCGTGGCGCTGGTCGCGGCGTTGGCGCGCACGCAGGGCGCACAGAAGTTCTCGCCCGAAGTGCTCACCAATCCGTCCGGCTTCGCTGGCATCGACGGCCTGTTCCGCTTCCGGTCCGACGGCAGCAACCAGCGCGGCCTCGCGGTGATGCGCGTCGCCTCCGGCGGCGGTCAGCCTGTAGCTGGTTCGCCCAAGAGTTTTGGCGCGTAACTTTAAGCGGCGAGATCGGCGACGACCGCGTCGAGCAGCGGGAAACCGGCCTGCGTGACGCGCAACCGTCCGCTAGGATCGACGGTGATGGCACCTTCCTCACGCAGCACCGTGATGCGTCCGGCATCGAGTTCGCGACCTGACAGCGCGGCGTAGCGCCGGGGGTCGATGCCCTCCGCGAGCCGCAGACCCATCAGCAGGAATTCGTCGGCGCGCTCCTCGCGATTGAGCAGATCGTCGGTGACGATGCCGTGGCCGTTGGCTTCGACGCGCATCAGCCACGCCTCCGGTCGCTTCTCGGTGGCCAGCGCGTGGCGAATGCCGCCGATGTCGAGCCGTCCATGCGCGCCGGGCCCGATTCCCGCATATTCCTGACCACGCCAATAGACGAGATTGTGCCGGCACTCCGCGCCGGGGCGCGCGTGATTGGAGATCTCGTAGGCCGGCAGGCCGTGCTTGGCGCAGACCTCCTGCGTGACATCGTAAAGAATGCGCGCGGTGGCCTCGTCCGGCGTCTTCAGTTTGCCGGCCGCGTGCAGGCCGAAGAACGGTGTGCCTTCCTCGATGGTCAGTTGATAAAGCGACAGATGTTCGGCGGCTTCCGAGATCGCGAATGTCAGTTCGTCGGTCCATTCGCGCGGCGTCTGGTCAGGCCGCGCATAGATCAGGTCGAACGAATAGCGGTCGAATGCGCTGCGCGCGATGGCGACGGCATCTAGTGCCTCGCGTGCGGTATGCAGCCGGCCCAGCATCTTCAGCGAGGCATCGTCGAGCGCCTGCACGCCGAGCGAGACGCGATTGACGCCAGCGGCGCGATAGCCGTGAAACCGCGTTGCGTCGACGCTGGTGGGATTGGCTTCCAGCGTTACTTCGACGCTGGGGGAAACGGTCCAGTGCTTGCTGATCGCGTCGAGGATTCCGCCGATGGTCTGCGGCTGCATCAGCGACGGCGTGCCGCCGCCGAAGAAGATCGACGAAACTTCACGGTTGGGCGCGCGCGCCGCCATCGCCGCGATCTCGCTCGCGAAGGCTTGCACGTAACGCGCCTCGTCGATGGGCGTATGGCGGACGTGACTGTTGAAGTCGCAATAGGGACACTTCGACAGGCAAAACGGCCAGTGGATGTAAACGCCAAAAGCGTCGTTGACGTCAGCGCGGCTCAAGGCAGATCTCCGCGAGTTTGACGAAGGCGCGGGCGCGATGCGACAGCCCCAGCCCAAGCGGCGGCAGGCCGTGCTTCTCGATGCTGGTCATTTCACCGAAGGTGCGGTGATGACCATCGGGCAGGAAAGCGGGATCGTAGCCGAAGCCCGCCGTGCCGCGCGGCGGCCAGACCAACGTGCCTTCGACGCGCGCTTCGACGTCCTCAAGATGCCCGTCGGGCCACGCCACGCACAGCGCCGAGACGAAATGCGCGGTGCGCTTGTCCGGCGTCGTCGCGCTTCGCTCCTGCAACAGGCGTTCAATCTGCGTCATCGCGGCGGTGAAATCTTTGGACGGCCCCGCCCAGCGCGCCGAATAGATTCCCGGCGCGCCGTCGAGCGCATCGACTGCGAGTCCGGAATCGTCGGCGAAGGCCGGCAATCCCGATGCATTCGCCGCGGCGATGGCTTTGATGCGCGCGTTGGCCTGAAAATTGTCGCCCGTCTCGTCGGGCTCGTCGAGGCCGAGTTCGCCGGCGGATACCGCTTCGATGCCGTAAGGCGCCAGCAACTCGCGCATCTCGACAAGTTTGCCGGGATTGTGAGTCGCGATCACGAGTTTGCCGGTGATTCGCCGATGCATTCCGTCATCCTACGTCAATGCCGGCCGCGAAACCACGACACGGCAAATTTATGCTTTAGTTTGACGCGTTTTCTTCACGCGAACCGGCACCCACTTCGCTTGAAAACGCTATGCAACTGCCATCTTCTGAAGATCGACCAGCCGCGCCACGCCCTTGCGAGCCAGTGCCATCAGCGCCAGGAACTCGTCCTGCGTGAACGGCGTCTTCTCGGCGGTGCCCTGCACTTCGACAATGCGGCCGTCGCCGGTCATCACGAAGTTGGCGTCGGTCTCGGCTTCGGAGTCTTCCGCATAGTCGAGGTCGAGCACCGGTGCGCCGTTGTAGATGCCGCAGGAGATCGCGGCGACGTTGTCACGCAGCACGTTGCCGCCGCCGTTCTTGAACATGTTGCGGCTCTTCATCCAGCCGATGCAGTCGGCAAGTGCGACCCAGGCGCCGGTGATCGACGCGGTGCGGGTGCCGCCGTCGGCTTGCAGTACGTCGCAATCGACGGTGATCTGGCGCTCGCCCAGTGCTTCGAGATCGAGAGTCGCGCGCAGCGAGCGGCCGATCAGGCGCTGGATTTCCACGGTGCGGCCGTTCTGCTTGCCGGCGGAAGCCTCGCGGCGGGTCCGCTCTAGCGTGGCGCGCGGCAACATGCCGTATTCGGCGGTGACCCAGCCGCGGCCCTGACCCTTGAGCCACGGCGGCAGCCGCTCCTCGAGGGTTGCCGTCACCAGCACATGGGTGTCGCCGAACTTCACCAGGCAAGAGCCCTCGGCGTACTTGACCACGCCGCGTTCCAGCGAAACGGGTCGCAACTCATCCGGCGCGCGACGGCTGGGCCGCATGGCAATTCTCCTGCAAATCAAGGAAGGGCGTCGTCTCGGGGTGCTTCTATAGCGTTTTCGAGCGAAGTGGAAACCGGTTCGCGTGAAGAAAACGCGTCAAATCGAGGTGGCGCGAGCCGCAGCGGCAAGGCTTTTGGGACGGCAGTGGTACTGGGCGCGATAGCGGCTTGTATCCGGGGCGCAAGATGGACAAATTAAGCTCCATCGACCAAGGAGTTAATCGTGGCCCATCATGATCCGATCGGCCTGATCGCGCCGAAAGCGGGACTGGCCCAGCTCAACGAACGTTCGCGGGAGATTTTCCGGCAAATTGTCGAGAGTTATCTCGCCACCGGAGAGCCGGCGGGCTCGCGCAACATCTCGCGCCTGATCACCATTCCGCTGTCGCCGGCCTCGGTGCGCAACGTGATGTCGGATCTCGAACAGCTCGGATTGATCTATGCGCCGCATACCTCGGCCGGGCGACTGCCGACGGAACTCGGGCTGCGCTTTTTCGTCGATGCGCTGATGCAGGTCGGCGATCTGTCCGAGCCGGAGCGGCAATCAATCCAGAACCAACTGGCATCGGTGGGCAAGGCGCAGACCGTCGAGGCAGCGCTGGGCGAGGCGTTGACGCAGTTGTCTGGGTTGTCGCGGGCAGCCGCGGTGGTGCTGACCGCGAAGTCGAACGTGCGGCTCAAGCATATCGAGTTCGTGCGGCTGGAGCCGTCGCGGGCGCTGGTGGTGCTGGTCGCTGAGGATGGTCAGGTCGAGAACCGCGTGCTCGACCTGCCGCCCGGCGTGCCGTCGTCGGCGCTGGTCGAGGCGTCGAATTTCCTCAATGCGCGGATTCGCGGCCGTACGCTGGCAGAGGCCCGGTTGGAGCTGGAATCGGCGCTGACGCAAAGCCGCGCCGAACTCGACCAACTGACGCAGAAGATCATCGCGGCCGGCCTTGCGAGCTGGTCCGGCGGCGACGGCGAGGATCGGCAACTGATCGTGCGCGGCCACGCCAATCTGCTGGAAGACCTTCACGCGCTGGAAGATCTCGAGCGGGTGCGCTCGCTGTTCGACGATCTCGAAAGCAAACGCGGCGTGATCGATCTGCTCGGCCGTGCCGAACGCGCCGAAGGCGTGCGTATCTTCATCGGCTCGGAAAACAAGCTGTTTTCGCTGTCGGGTTCGTCGACGATCATCGCGCCCTACAGCGACGGCGCGGGTCATATCGTCGGGGTGCTCGGCGTCATCGGTCCGACGCGACTGAATTACGCGCGAGTGATTCCGATGGTGGATTATGCCGCGCGCATCGTCAGCCGGATGCTCGGCGGCTGATCGATCGGCCTGCGAGCAATTCCGTCCGCGCAGCCCAGCCTTGATTTTCCCGGCGAAAGCACCGATATCCCGGCCAGCATCCTCCCATCCAATTCGAGACGATTTTCGAGAAAGCTTGTGTAATGACTGAACGTAGCGGACAGAACGACAATCCGGAGAAGTCCGTGCAGGAAGGGGAACCGGTCGTGTCCAAGCCCTACATCATGCCGGACGATCCCGAGGAAGGGTCCGCCGAGGCGTTGGCCAAGGAAGCCGCCGAGGCGCGCGACAAGATGTTGCGGACGCTGGCGGAGATGGAAAATCTGCGCAAGCGCACCACGCGTGAAGTCGCCGACGCCCGGACCTATGGCATCACCGGTTTCGCGCGTGACGTGCTCGAGATCGCCGACAATCTGCAACGCGCGCTCGATGCCGTGCCGGCGGAAGCTCGTGCCGCCGCCGATCCGGGGCTCAAGGCCCTGATCGAAGGCGTCGAGCTGACCGAGCGCTCGCTGTTGAACGCGCTGGAAAAGAACGGCGTCAAGAAGTTCGATCCGGCGGGCCAGAAGTTCGATCCGAACTTCCAACAGGCGATGTTCGAGGTGCCGGATGCGTCGGTACCGGCGGGAACGGTCGTGCAGGTGATTCAGGCCGGCTTCACGATCGGCGAGCGGGTGTTGCGCCCGGCACTGGTCGGCGTGGCGAAGGGCGGCGCCAAGGCCGCGGCCACCGAATAACTCAGGCGGCGGCCTTCACGTAAACGGAAGGCCGCCTCCGCAGAGGCTTCGATAATCGGCTCACGCTGCGATATCACTGGACTGAATGCGTTTGACGCCGGCCTTGTCCATGTCGGCCCACGCTTTCGCCAGCGAGCCCTGGGTGTCGATGCCTCGGCAGGCATCCTCGACAACATAAGTTTCGAAGCCCGCCTTGCGCGCGTCGAGCGCGCTCCATGCAACGCAGAAGTCGGTCGCCAGACCTGCAACGAAGACGCGATGCAATCCTCGCGCCTCGAGGTATTTCGCAAGCCCGGTCGAGGTTTTGCCGTCGGCCTCGGTGAAGGCCGAATAGCTGTCGACGTCCTTGTGAAAGCCTTTGCGCAGGATCAGCTCCGCTTGCGGAATGTTGAGATCTTTCGACAGCGCCGCGCCGTCCGTGCCCTGCACGCAATGGTCCGGCCACAGCACCTGCTTGCCGTAGCTCAGGTCGATCACCTCGAACGGCTTCTTACCGCTGTGGCTGGATGCGAACGAAACATGCCCCGCGGTATGCCAGTCCTGTGTCATCACCACATTGGCGAAGCTCTTGGCGATGCGGTTGATCACCGGCACGACCTGATCGCCGTCCTTCACCGCGAGGCTGCCGCCGGGCAGGAAGCAGTTCTGCACGTCGATGACGAGAAGAACGGATTTGTCGTCGATGGCGATCTTGTCGGCGGCCCGCGCCATCTCCGGCATTAGGCCCGCAATGGCGGTGGCCTTGATTGTCGTCAATATCATCTGCCGTCTGTTCAGCATGGCTCAACCTCCCGCAGCGAGATGACGGAAGCAAATCAGGTCGAGGACGAAAGGTAAAGCCGCCGCTGGCTGGCCTGATAGCTCACCGTAACTGGATGCCGTCGCGCACGGTGCGGAAACGGGAGAAGGCGTCCGACCACTGATCGCGCGGGGCGCTGCCGATCACCCGGATCGCCCGGCCGCCGCTGCCGAACCGCAGCCATTGCACCACCGTGACCGGCGTTGCGTCCTTGCCGCTGACGGCGTCGATACGGGTTTCGAAGCCCGGGGCGCTGTCGATCCGGATCGGCTCGGACATCGTGATACGGCCGTCGCGCAGGCCCGGAATCAGTCGAGCCGCCTGTTCGGCGTAACGGGCCCGGTCGTCGGACTTGTCCGGCACCGAGCCGACCACGCCGAGCACCATGAAGGGCGCTTTTTCGATGTCGATGGTCTCGCTCGAATCCACCAACATGACGGCGCCGCCCGGTGTCAGGGTCCGTACCGATTTGAAGTCGCCGCGTTCGGTGACCTTGAAGGGAAGTGTACCCAACTGCTCGCTGTCAGGGACATTCGAGCGAACGCTGGCTGTTGCGAACATCGAGCGGATGGCGTCGTCGGTGTAGATCTTGCTTGCGCTTTCGGGGACCTGCACGGCAACGAAGCCGGAGAACGCCCCGCCGGAAAGGATCATGGAATAGCGCCGCACGGCGGCGGTGCCCTCCTTGGCGTTCTCCACCGTATAGAACGCCAGCCCAGCGCCGGTTTCGACGGTTTCCGGCTTGATGCCGTTGGCGCCTTCGGGATGGGTCTTGAAGGTGGTTTCGACCTCGCGATAGGCCGCCGCGGGAAGCTCGGTGACCAATACCTTGACGCTATGGTCCTCGGTCTCGAAGCCGACGAACGACTTGGCGGGTGCGAGCCCGACCAGCGGAACCAGGCCCAGCCGGGTACCCGGCAGGTAAGTTGGGTCAGCGGCGAGGACCGGCACAGCCCATAACATGGTCAGCGCGACGGCGAGACAACGGACGAGGTGTTTCATGTGGGTCTAATTGGGCAGGTATTGAGGCCGTTCGATGGTCGGCCGGTCGGGCCGTCTTGCCCATAGCACTTCTTCACGAATGCCGTACATAACGCCGTGCGTGGCGAACCGGTCGTTTGCCCGGCAGGGCCGGACGCCATCACTTGCGGACCCGCGAAGTCCCGGTTTTTCACTGGGCCCAGCGATGCCCGGTCCTTGCGGGTGAGACACCCCCCTTCTATATGAGGCTCACCATCGCAATATCGCGAACATTCGATATTTGGGGGATCGGCCCGGGGCGCCGTCAGGGCTCAGCCGACCTGCCGCAACGAGAAGGAAATGGACACTATGGGAAAGGTCATCGGGATCGATCTCGGAACGACCAATTCGTGCGTTGCCGTCATGGACGGCAAGACCGCGAAAGTCATTGAGAATGCCGAAGGGATGCGGACTACGCCGTCGATCGTCGCGTTCACCGACGACGGCGAGCGCCTTGTCGGTCAGCCGGCCAAGCGCCAGGCGGTTACCAATCCGGAGCGTACGATTTTTGCGGTCAAGCGCCTGATCGGCCGCCGCTACGACGACCCGATGGTCGAGAAGGACAAGAAGCTTGTCCCCTACAAGATTGCGAAGGCCGGCAACGGCGACGCCTGGGTCGAGGTGGACGGCAAGACGTATTCGCCGTCGCAGGTCTCGGCGTTCATCCTGCAGAAAATGAAAGAGACCGCGGAAGCGCATCTCGGCCAGAAGGTCGAGCAGGCGGTCATCACTGTTCCGGCGTACTTCAACGACGCCCAGCGTCAGGCCACCAAGGACGCCGGTAAGATCGCCGGCCTTGAAGTGCTGCGCATCATCAACGAGCCGACCGCGGCCGCGCTGGCCTATGGTCTCGACAAGGCGAAGCAGGGCACCATCGCGGTCTACGACCTCGGCGGCGGCACCTTCGACGTGTCGATTCTGGAAATCGGCGACGGCGTGTTCGAGGTGAAGTCCACCAACGGCGACACCTTCCTCGGCGGTGAAGACTTTGACATGCGGCTCGTCGAGTATCTCGCGGCCGAGTTCAAGAAGGAGCAGGGCATTGACCTCACCAAGGACAAGCTCGCGCTTCAGCGCCTGAAGGAAGCGGCCGAGAAGGCCAAGATCGAACTGTCGTCGACAACGCAGACCGAAATCAACCTGCCGTTCATCACGGCGGATCAGTCCGGTCCGAAGCATCTGACGATGAAGCTGACGCGCGCCAAGTTCGAGGCGC
>Ga0209952_1001929_pt1 | contig 16438 bp, 16 predicted proteins | sample ThiBiot_750_biof_2_FD_183951 | JGI IMG/M metagenome (GOLD analysis project Ga0209952, IMG submission 183951) | Wastewater bioreactor microbial communities from Cape Town, South Africa - Thiocy_cont_750_biof (SPAdes) | ecosystem: Engineered > Bioreactor > Thiocyanate-remediating >...
CCTTGCGCGATGTCTGCATCATCGCGGGAACAGTAGCCATTGCAGCGGTCTTGTTTGCGGCACGGATCGGCTGGGGCGCGAAGCGGAAGCGCATGCCGTCGGCGGTTGCCTGCACCGGCTCGACCGGATGCAGGTGCCATTGCCACGGCGCGGTCGGCGTCTTCGGCATGTCCTTCGTTGCTGGCACGACATGGACGATGCGATAGCCGCGCGCTTTCAACTCGCGCAGAATGTTCGGCAATGCCTTTTCGGTGCGTGCCTGAATGTCGTGCAGCAGCAATACGCCGCGACCCTTCGCCTCGAGGCGGCTGATCGCGAGTTGCGTGACGCGCGCGGGCGAGATGCGGTGCCAGTCGTCGGCGGGGAAGTCCGCGCTCCAGGTCTGGATGCCTTTGGAGGTCAGATAATTTTCCACTTCGCTTGAGCGGAGCAGGCCGGGTATGCGCAGGAACGGTGCGACCTGCGCGGGATCTCCGAGCGCTGCGGCGGTCGAGGCGATGCCTTCGTTGATCTCGGCCTCGTTCTCCTCGATCGACATCCGGTTCATGCGCAGCGGATGATGCTGGGTGTGGGTGCCGATGGTGTGGCCGGCGTCACGCACTTCGCGCACCATCTGCGGGTAGGCGTTCGCCATCTGGCCGACGATAAAGAAGGTCGCCTTGACGCATTGCGCGGCGAGGATATCGAGGATCGGTTTGGTGTGTTTCGGCAGCGGACCGTCGTCGAAGGTCAGCACCACCTCATGGTCATTGAGTGGCAGCGTCTCCGGATATTGCATGGTGCCGATGCGCGGATGCTCGGTGGGATCGACCACCAGCGTGCGCGAGGTGCCGAGCGCATCGGGATGGCCGGGGCATTCGGCGGCATGCGCGAACGGCGTGGCAGATAATACGAGCAGGGTGGCGGAGCAGAGGACAAGGGAGCGCATGGAATTGCCGTAGCGGATTTGCGAGAGTCGGAACAGGGTGGATGGCCTCTATGAAGGGCAGGTTAATTGGTGGCGTTGCCTGTGGACGTCATGGAACCTGTATCGCCCGCGGGTACCACATGCACCACCTTGTAGCCGTTCTGTTTGAGATAGCGCAGGAAGCCAGGCAGCATCGCGGCGGTTTGCGATTTGATGTCGTGCAGCAGGATGATCCCCTTGCGGGCATGCGCAAGGCGCGTCGTCAACAAGTCGAGTTCCTGCTCGGGCGTCATCTTCAGCCAGTCGCTTGCCCATAGATCCGCGCCAAACACCACCACCCCGCGTTTCTCCATCTCATCCAGCAGCGCGGGCGTCGAGGAGAAGTACGGAAACCTGAACAGCCGAACGGCCCCGGGCTTTGCCGGGCCGAGAGCTGCGGCCTCGGCAGCGAACCCCTTGTCGATGTCCGCGAGCGCCTTCGCCTTGTCGAGGTGGTTCAGCATCGGGTGCGACCAGGTGTGGTTGCCGATGCTGTGGCCCTGCCGGACCATGGCTTTCAGCATTTGGGGAGAGGCCTCGGCGTTGCGGCCGATCACGAAGAAAGTCGCCTGCACGCATTCAGCCGAAAGGGCGGCGAGCACCTTGCCGGTGGTGGCGGGCAACGGGCCGTCGTCGAACGTCAGCACCACTTCCTTGTCGTTGAGCGGCAGGGTCTGCGGAAAGCTCTTCAAGCCAACACGCGGCGTGGTTTTGACGTCAACCGTAATGGTGCGCGCAGTGCCGAGCGCATCCGGCCGCGGGCACGTTGCGGCACGCACATCGCTGCAGACCGTCATCAGTCCGACGATCAAACAGGCGCTGAGAGCGGTTTTCATGTGAAAGCACCGGAAAGGCGGCACGGCCCCCGGCATGCGCGGATGCGCTGTTCCCGGGCCGCGGCCATGGCGTATTGCGGCGGAGGCTCAGGCGCAATGGACGATTTGGGTATGCATGGCCGACCTGCCGGCGCCGGGGCGTAAGCCTCACTTCGGCGGTAATTTAACCTCGCCTTAACCATAAATGGCCGACCATGGGCGACCCTGAATTCCTCATGGGATGGCAGATGAAGCGCTTGCGACTGAAAGCGGATGGACGGATCGTCGAAGTGGTCGACGGCCAGGAGGCTCCGTTTGTCGCGGGACCTGCTTCCGCTATCGATTCCGAGACGGGTGCAACGCCGCATGTTCGCGAGTTGCGGCTGCGGGCCAAGCTGACGCAGGCCGAATTCGCCACCAAACTGTGCGTACCGATCGAGACCATTCGCAATTGGGAGCAGGGCAAGCGTTCGCCACGCGGCCCCGCGCGAGCGCTTCTGGCCGTGATCGCCCATGCGCCGGACATGGTGTTCGCCGCGCTTGCAGCCAACGGTCCGCGCAACTGATCGCGAATTGCGTTCCTGCGGGAGCGCCCCCACATTTCTGTCGTGTGCTGCGAAGTTGCAGGAGCCGTCATGCAATTCGTCGAAGCAGGTGGAGTGCGGATACCGATCCTGGGGCTCGGCACCTGGGAAATGGAAGGACGCGATTGTTCGCGCGCGGTAGAGCAGGCGCTACGGCTCGGCTATCGCCTGATCGATACGGCGCAAATTTATGAGAACGAGCGCGAGGTCGGCGAGGGTGTGCGTCTCTCCGGCGTGCCGCGCAACGAAGTCTTCCTGATTACGAAAGTATGGACTACGCATTTCGCGCCGAACGAACTGGTGCGCTCGGTCAAGGACAGTGTGTCGCGGTTGCGGTCGGAAATCGACCTGCTGCTGCTGCACTGGCCGAACCCACAGGTGCCGCTCGCGGAGACTCTCGGCGCGATGGCGCGGGTCAAGGAGCTTGGCCTCACGCGCCATATTGGCCTGTCGAATTTCACCGTGGCGTTGATGGAGCAGGCGATTGTGCTGAGCCCGGAGCCGCTGGTGTGCGATCAGGTCGAGTACCATCCCTATCTCGACCAGACAAAGGTGATCGAGGCGTGCCGCACGCATGATCTTGCGATGATCGCCTATAGTCCGATTGCGAAGGGACGCATCAAGGGAGACGCGACGCTTATCGAGATCGGCCGGCGTTACGGCAAAACCCCCGCGCAAGTCTGCCTGCGTTGGCTGATCCAGCAGGACATTGTCGCTATTCCGCGCACGTCAAAGGTCGAGCGTTTGTCGGAAAATATCGACGTGTTCGATTTTACCCTCAGCGATCACGACATGGCGGCGCTGTTCGCGATGGGCTCAAAGGAAGGGCGCATCACCGATTTCGGCTTCGCGCCTCAATGGGATTAGAAAAGCCATCACCGTAAAAAGAATTTAGACAGCCGCGCCCAAATGGCTATAAGCGGGCGATGGTCCATCTCGCCTCGAAGATCTTCGGACTTCTCATCACGCCGTCCAACTTTGTCGCGTTGATCTGTCTGATCGGCGTGGCGCTGTCGCTCACGCGATGGAGAACGGCAGGAATCCGTATCGGCACTTTAGGAATTTTGTTGTTGCTGGTGTGCGGTTACTCGCCGCTCGGGAATGTGTTGCTGTTGCCATTATCGGAACGCTTTCCGGCCTGGCAGGAAGCGGGGCGCGCGCCCGACGGCATCATCGTGCTCGGTGGTGCGATCAGTCCGGACCTCACTGCGATCCGCGGCGCGCCGGAAATCAATTCGTCTGCCGAGCGGATGACCGCCGCCGCCACGCTCGCACTGCGTTTTCCGAATGCGAAGATTGTGTTGAGCGGCGGCAACGCCAACCCTTTTCATCCGCTTTCGACGGAAGCGGAGGTCGAGCGGCAGTTTCTTGAAAACCTCGGCATTGCGGGCAATCGGATCGTGATGGAAGGGCGCTCGCGCACCACTTACGAGAACGCAGCATTCACGCGTCCGCTCATTCATCCCGCGCCTGGCGAGCGGTGGCTGCTGGTGACATCGGCCTATCACATGCCGCGCGCAATGGGTGTTTTCCGCGCGCAAGGTCTCAATCTGGAAGCCTATCCGGTCGATTGGCGCACGCGCGGCTGGGTCGATGCAAAACGCCCGTTTCTCACATTGAGCGGCGGATTGGGACGGCTCGACACTGCGGTTCACGAATGGGTCGGCCTGATCGGCTACAGGCTCACCGGGCGAACCCAAGAATTGTTTCCCGCGCCGTAACGATATCCGCGTTGCCTTAGGCTACAAAACTCAATCCTGTCGCGGCAACCCGAGACGGTAGACACCGCGAAAATCATTCGGATCGACAGGCTTGCCGTGACGATAGATCACGAGCCGTCCGGATTGCGCGAGTGCGATCGCGGTACGGCGGATCGGTGTAAGCAATGCGTGCCAGTCGCCTCCCTCGGCGATGGCGTGGGCGATCTCGGGTGCGCCGAGCGTTTTGCGCCCGGCGTGAGCGAGCGTTGCGAGGATGGCGTCTTCGAACGGAAGGGCAGATGCGGAGGCAGGCGAATCGGATGTGAACATGACCTTGCCTTGCCGTATCGCGTCGTCGTGAGCAAGGGCCGGGCGTGTCGATGGATTGGATGTTGGAGTGGGCGAGGGCGCGTGGCACACTCGCGGCACAGCAGCACACGGGTTTCACATGGGTCTGACGCTTTACATCGGCAACAAGAACTATTCGTCGTGGTCGTTTCGCCCATGGTTGGCAATGAAGGCAGCGAACATCGCCTTTAAGGAGGTGGTGATCCCGCTTTATACGGGAGCGACTGACAAGCAGCGCATTCTCGATGTTTCGCCCGCCGGAAAGGTGCCGGTGCTGACCGATGGTGACGTCACGGTTTGGGATTCGATCGCAATCATCGAATACCTCGCCGAGAAATTTCCCGGCGCGCAACTCTGGCCGCAGGATCCGGCCTCGCGCGCCCATGCCCGCGCCATCAGCGCGGAGATGCACGGCGGTTTCGGTGCGTTGCGCCGGGAATGCGGCATGAATATCCATCGTCCGCTCCGCGCCAAGGAATTGTCGGAGGAGGCGAGGGAGAACATCGCTCGTGTTCAGGAGATCTGGACCGACTGCCGCAAGCATTACGGACGGACGGGGCCGTTTCTGTTTGGAGCCTTCACCGCGGCGGACGCGATGTATGCCCCGGTGGTGCACCGATTTCGGACCTACGCTATCGACGCCTCCCCGCCGGTACAGGAGTACATGGAGGCGATGCTGGCCTATCCTCCCTTTTCGGAGTGGACCGCGCAGGCGCTGGCGGAAACCCTCGTGATCGACCGTTTCGAGACTGATTAGTGGCGGAACCGCGCGAGGGGAACATCCGCCGTTTTTTCCAAGGCATTGAAATACCAGCAGAATACCGTACGATCCGTCGGATGTACCTTGCCGACTGCAACCATTCCCAGGCCGGTTCCATTTACTTATCTTACTGAAAAGATTGCAATATTGACGTACTTGCCATGCGTCCTCCGGCTGGCAAAAAATGCACCTGCATGCTATACAACTTCCAGTCATCAGAACCTGCCGCCGACTTTTTTAGGGCGGCAGTTTGCGTTTCGAGTGATGGAGCAGAGCGTTGAAGCACAAGTTCGGCATCGGAGAGACTGTCTATTTCACGGCCAGCAACGTATCGCGTCCCGCGGCGAGCGGCACCTATGAAGTAATCCGCTTGCTTCCGACCGACGGCGACGACTGCCAATACCGCATCAAAAGCTCGACCGAAGCGTTCGAGCGCGTGGCGCGCGAAAGCCAGCTCGCAGGCGTTTGATTTCTGTTTCCGGGGCCGCACCTGCGGCCCCGTTTCGTGCCCGGTGCGTTTTCCCGCAAAGCGGGACAGTAGAGGTAACCGCGGATGAACCGGGCTTTCGCCGCCAACCTTTCCGATTTCTGGCATTCGTCGAACCTGCCGATGGTGATCCTCCTTGCCGCGGTGGTGCTGTTCTCGCTGGCCTTCATCATTGCGCTAGTCCGCACCAGGCGGCCGCTCGCGATCGGTGCCGTGGTGGTGATCGTGCTGTTAGCGGTAGGGCTGGTCGCAACGGGGCTGATGCAGGACTCCGCCGCCCGGCAACAATCCGTTGCTGTCGCGGCTCCGAAGGATTTTGCAGCGTCGCCCGCACTGGCATGTCTGGATGAACTGGCGGGAGAGGTCGTCGCGGCGGGCTGCGAACGCGCTGTGTTTGCCTCGGCCGAGGCAACCGCAGCTGCCGTCTCCTACACGGCGGCGCAGATGTTCCGTCTTAAATCCTATGGCGATGTGGCAGCGGCCGACCGGGCGATGACGCCGACCTTGCGCGCCTTGCGCCGCGCTGTGGAGCGCGACCGTTTCGGCATGGTCGCACATGTGCTCGCGACGCGGGATGAGTGCACGCTGTCGAAATGCGCGTTCTTCGCGTCTCTCACCAACACCGCGCAGATCGCCAACAATATGAACGAGCGCGTCTATGATGCCCTCGTAGCCAAGCATGCGGCTGCATGGGGCCAGATCGTGCCTCTGTCTTCATCTTCCGCTGGGCCGCCGTCTGCAGCAGCTTTGGTGCCGGGCGAACCGGAACGGCCGACGGGCAAACCTGTCTCGGGTGACTTCCCGAGTTCGGCGTCGATCCCGCCGATCAGCATCATGGCTCCGGAGCCTGCGACAGCCTCGGTTCCGGCGAAACCTGCCGAACCTGCGCACGCAGCGCCCAAAGCGGCTGCACCGAAGGCGGCCGCCAAGAAACCGGCTCCTTCGCATCCGCGTTCGCTGACGCCACCTGCAGCCGCTGCGCCATCGGCTCCGGCTGCACCACAGGCTCCTGCCGCCGAGAATAACAGGTAAAACTCGCAGCCAGACGTTGCGAGGGCGGGGCCATCAGACCTATTTCCAAAAGCCATGCCGTTACATCTGGTCAAACTCTCCGTCGGTGCGACGTCGTTTCGCGATTTGAAGAATTGGATCGACGAGCGCGCCAAAGCCAATCGCGCCAAAGGCAAGCAGGTTCGCCATGTCCATGTGACGCGGATGACGCCGAAGCGTGACACCGAGTTGCTCGACGGCGGTTCGATCTACTGGGTCATCAAGGGCGAGATCGCTGCGCGGCAGAAGCTGGTTGCGATCGAGCCGTTTCGCGACAAAGACGGCATCGGACGCTGCCGGCTGGTGATGGAAACCAAACTCGTGCCGGTGTCGCCGCGGCCGATGCGCGCGTTTCAGGGCTGGCGTTATCTCGATGCGAAAAGCGCGCCGCCCGATCTGCGCGGATCGCCGCAGGATATTGCCGACATGCCGGAGCCGATGCGCAAGGAATTGCGCGAACTGGGGTTACTCTGAGTAGCCCGCGTCTCAGACTTTCATATTGTCGATCAGTCGCGTGGTGCCGATGGTCGCCGCCGCGAGCAGACGCGCGGGTGCGTCTCCGATCCGGGTGAGCGGCGCGAGCGTCTCGGCGTGTCGCGCTTCGAGATAGTCGAGTTTGAATCCGGCGTCGGCAATCAGCTTCGAGCCTGCGTCGAGTATCGTCGCAAAGTCCTCGCCCTGCCGCAACCGCCGCACCACGTCCTTCATCGCGCGGTGTAATGCAGGCGCGGCTTTGCGCTGGTCCGGCGACAGATAGAGGTTGCGTGAGGACATCGCGAGGCCGTCGCGCTCGCGCATGATCGGCGCGCCGACGATACGCGCCCCGAGATTGAGGTCGCGCGCCATCTGCGTCACCACCTTCAATTGCTGGTAATCCTTCTCGCCGAAGATCGCGACGTCCGGTCGGACCTGCGCGAGCAGCTTGGCGACCACGGTGGCGACACCGCCGAAGAAATGCGGGCGGAAGCGGTCCTCGAGTCCGGCCGTTGCCGGACCTTCGAGGTGGATGCTGGTAACGAAGCCTTCCGGGTACATCAGCTTGCCGTCCGGATTCCAGATCAGGTCGACGCCCTCAGTGGCAAGCTTCGCAGCGTCGGCCTTCCAGGTGCGCGGGTAGGAGCCGAAGTCCTCGTGCGGCGCAAATTGCGTCGGGTTCACGAAGATCGAGACGACGACTTTGTCGGCGCGACGCTTCGCCAGCCGGACCAGTGAAATATGACCGTCATGTAGCGCGCCCATGGTGGGCACAAGCGCGACAGTGGCCCGGCGCTTGCGCAGGTTTTCGAGTGTTCGCTGCAAGGCGGGCAGGGTGCGGGCAACGGCAGGAGACTGAGGCATTTTCACCGACACAGGAATAGGAGCGGGTCACGCGGCCGGTATCCGGCGCTGCTTTGGTTGCGATTTACGCGTTTTGGTCAATCGTAGCCCATCGCGATTTGAAGATATCCACAAAGGGAACGCAATGCTTTTGCTGGAGAATTTCGTTCTCCAGACGAGCCGGAACGTAGTTCTGGAACCGCGTTCCATGGCGGAGAAGCGGCTTTGCTGCTCGCCTGAACGTGATTAGCTTATCCGTATGACATCCGAGGTCATGACACCCGGGGCGAAGGAGAGCCTTCGGTTTCATCCGAAGCATCCTGTCGCGCGGCGTATTCTCGCTGCGACGGCCATTCTGGCCGTGCTGGCGACGGCCGCCTATTTCGCGGCGGTGACGTGGGGCATCAGCCATCAGACGTTCTTGTTGTACGACAGCGCCCGTCAACGCCCGGTGGAGGTGGACATCGCGATGCGCCGCGATGTCGAGATGAGGGCCGACGCCGGGATGACGACAATGCCGGTTGTCATCATCAATCACGGCAACACGGTGCGCTTCAACGAATATTCCTTCCTGTCAAACTTCTTCGCTGGGAAGGGGTATCTCGCGATCTGTATTCAGCATGACCTTGCGAGCGATGCGCCGCTTGTGACCAAAAAGGGCGAGCCGTATGTCGGCCGTGAGCCGATCTACAAGCGCGGTATGGCCAATATCCTGTTCGCGATCCATGAAGTCGCCAAGCGCGAGCCGCATGCCGATTACAAACGTCTGATCTTGGTGGGCCATTCGAACGGCGGCGACATCGCGATGTATTTCGCCGAGAAGCACCCCGACATGGTCGCGGACGTCATCACGCTCGATAATCTGCGCGTGCCGCTGCAGGGCGCGTTCAGGATTTTGACGTTCCGTTCGAAGGACCCGGAATTCCAGCCGGATGCCGGCGTGGTGCCTCAGGGCGACAGCAAGGATGTCACCGTCGTCAACACCAAGTACCGTCACACCGACATGTCGGACCGCGGCCCCAATGGCTTGAAGCTCAGCATCGAAGAGACGCTGTCGAAATTCCTCAACAAGGGGAAGGGTAGTGAGCTCGCGCCAGTCAATACCGACAAGATCGACGTGCCGCCGCCTCCCGGCGTGCAGGCGAAGAAATCGGCGCAGTAATGGTATAAAACGCTCGCGCCTCCTCGCGGCGCTAGCGCGCCTGAAATTCAGCCGGATATTTGATGGTCAGCCTTATCGCCGGAATTGTTGTGCTCGCCCTGATCTATATGGGGCTCAATGTCATCCGTTCCGCCGATCCGAAACTGCTGGCGCGGCTGGTGCGGCGCATCGGCGGCGTGCTGGCGCTGGCGTTCGCTGCCTGGATCGGAGCGCGCGGCGAGTTTGTGGTCGCGATCCCGCTCGGTCTGTTCGGACTGGGGCTGCTCGGCTACGCGCCGCTCGGCGCGGAGCTTGCTTCGAAGTTCGGCTGGGGCGGGGCTGCCGTGCGTTCAGACGGGCAGCAATCCCAGATACGATCCCAGTTTATAGAGCTGACGCTCGACCGCCGTACCGGCGCGCTTGACGGGCGTGTGATTGCCGGACCCGAAGCGGGCCGTGTACTCGGTGAGTTCGCGCTCGCAGATTTGCTGCGGCTCGCGCACGGGTTCGACGAACAGAGCCGGGCCCTTCTGGAAAGTTATCTTGACCGCCGGTTTCCCGGATGGCGTGAAAACGCGCAGGACGCTGCGGCAGGAGGGGGTGCTCGCCAGCATCGCGGCATGGCGGCGGGCGGCAAAATGACGGCGGAGGAGGCTTATCAGATCCTTGGCCTGCAGCGAGGCGCGGGGCGCGATGAAATCAGCCGCGCTCATCGAGGGCTGATGAAGAAACTGCATCCCGACCAGGGGGGGACGACGTACCTCGCGGCCCGTGTCAACGAGGCCAAGGACACTCTTCTTCGCACGCATCAACGCTAACTCCACGCAACAAGACTCAAATCCTGTCGAGCGGCGCTCGTCGCTTCTCTGATGATGCCCCCAAATGCCCACCGTTGTCCGGCGTGGTCGTTTGTGCGGTTAAGGTTTTAGAGACCAAACCTTGAAAAAGGGTTGTCAGTCTGGAAATTACGCGCGGCGTTTGGGCGCATGAAAACGCCCGCGGAAGACGCGGGCGTTTTCTAGATATCTATTTGAGAGAGCGTCAGTTGCGGATGGTCATGCAGCTGATCTCGGAGCGCTTCAGCACCTTGCAGGCGGCCTCGGCGGAATTCTGGTCGAGACCGGCGAAGCGGGCGCGGTAAAAGGTCTTGCGGCCCTTCGAGAATACCTCGGTGAACGGATCGGCGCGGCCGAGATAGCGCCCTGCGTTTTCACGCGCTGCATTGAGGCGCCGACGGGCTTCTGATTCCGACTCCAGTGCACCGACCTGAATAATCCATCCGCTATGCGCGGCGGGCTTCGTACCGGTGGAGGGGGCGATTTCCTGCGACGGCGCGGCCGATGCGAGGGTCTGCGGCGGTGCGCTTGCTCCCATCGCGCGGGCCTGAGCGCCAAGCGTCGTCGGTGGCGGGCCGCGATTGGGATCGGCATAAGCCATGGTGGACGAGGGCGAAGGCATCGGCGTGCCAACGGTGGCCTCGCCAAGGCCGGGCGTGTTGCGGGTAATCACGATCGGCAACGGAGCCGGGAAAGCGGGATTCGATGAGGACGCCGCAACGGATGCGGTGGGCGCGGGTTCGGGCGTCGCGTCGCCAATGCGCACGGGCGCGGCGTTCGCAGGCGTCGGCATCGCCGCCTTGATGGTGTTCTTAGCGATCGTCTTGGCCTGCGCCATGCGGACCTGAACCGTCTTCACGCGCACGGGCTTCATCGGTTCCGACGAACCCGGGATGGCGGCGAGCGGCGAGGAAATGACGCCACTGGTGAGAGGCGCCGGCTCCGGTTTCGCGGCTGGCTCCTGCGCGCGCGGCGTCGGCGTGGGAATGGGTTCGGGGGCAGCCGAGGCGACTTCGACCGGTGCGGGGGCCGGGCGGGCCGGCGCCCTCGCGGCGGCAGGCTCGTCGTCGCTAGCCACGCGCACCGGATTGCGTTCCGTGATGGCGGCGACGGTGCGGCGCGTTGCGCCCTCGTCGAGATGTTCCGCGAGCAGCTTGCGCATGGTCGCGTCGCGCGCGCCGCCGCTGCGGCCGCCCAGCACGACGCCGACGAGATGGCGATTGCCGCGTCGAATGTTGGTGACAAGGTTGAAACCGGAGGCGCGGACATAGCCCGTCTTGATGCCGTCGACGCCGTCGACCTTGCCGATCAGATGGTTATGGTTGCGGATCGGATGGCCGCGCCAGTTGAAGACGGACGTGGAGAAGTAGCGATAGTAGGTCGGGAAGCGATCCTGGATCGCGCGGCCGAGCGTGGCCTGATCGCGCGCGGTCGTCACCTGATCATCGTCGGGCAGGCCCGAGGCGTTGACGTAAGTGGTCTTGTTCATGCCGAGCGCGCGGGCCTTGCGCGTCATCTGCTTGCAGAAATTCTCCTCGCTGCCGCCGATCGCCTCGGCGACCACAACGGCGGCATCATTGGCCGAGCGGGTGACGATGCCCTTGATGGCGTCTTCGACGCGAATGGTCTGACCGGGGCGAAGGCCGAGTTTGGTCGGGGATTGAACGGAGGCGTGGCGCGAGACTTCGAGTTGCGAGTCCAGCCGCAGCTTGCCGCTCTCGAGCTGTTCGAACAGCATATAGAGCGTCATGATCTTGGTCAGCGACGCAGGGTGACGGATGGCGTCGGGATTAGTGGCCTGCAGCGTCGTGCCGGAATTAGCATCGACGATGATGGAGGCGAAAGGCGGGTTGTAACCGGAGTACTGCACGTGGGCGCGGTGATGCCGGTGATGGCGGCGGCGCGCGTCTGCGTGATCCGTAAACAGAAGCGTGATTGAGACGGTGGCAAGAGCAAGCGTGAGGTAGCGTGCTGCCCTGCCGGACGCGAACGTGACACCGAGCATGAACTTCCCCGTCCCGATTCCAGACTCTCTTGGCCGCGTTCTGAGGCCAAATTGCGCCGGCCCTGCGGCTGAGCCGCGTCCGACCGGCAGTTGCGGCATCCTTTTTTGGCCTGCGGCCGATCGCGTTCGGCGATCCGTCATAAGCCGTTGAAGAGATGCTATTTTTCAGTCCCCCAGTTCCCCGAAGAACGTCGATAAATCAAAATAAGGGGCGGCAGTTGCCAAAGGCTTAACGAAGCGTTTCCGAGAAGCTCAGGATTTGTGACGGTTTTGTTGTGCGTCGCACAAAATTATTGACCGGCTTTGTGCGGCGCGGTATGTTGGTCCGGTGATCGGGACACCCGGCACCCATTCTCATCCGTTCCGTCTTCTGAAAGGGCGAACCATGTTCAAGGTGGAAGATTTTCAGCAGCAAAGCAAAGAGCAGCTTGACGCCGCAGTGGCCTCTGCTCGCACCGTTGCCAACGGTTTTCAGGCGATCGCCGCCGCGTTCGGCGATTACTCGAAGAAGTCGTACGAAGACACCAAGGGTTATGTTGAAAAGCTTTCCGGCGTGAAGTCGCTGGATAAGGCGCTCGAAGTTCAGAGCGAATACGCCAAGACCGCCTACGATACGTTCGTCGTCGAGGCGCAGAAGATCGGCCAGCTTTATTCGGACCTTGCCAAGGAATCCTACAAGCCGTTCGAAGGTCTGGTTTCGAAGTACACGCAGCACTAAGCGCGACAGACAACTGAATTAGAAAAGCCCGGCTGAGAAGCCGGGCTTTTTATTTGTGTTGCGGTGGGTGGCTGCGCCTATTGCGAGATGCGCAGCTTGGCGATCGTTGCCAGAATGTTGTTGAAGGCGTCTGCCGTCTGGCTCGATTGGGTGATCATCTGGAAGTAGGTGCCGGAGGTGGCGCAGTCCTTCAGCACCTGCGAGGTCGGGTCCGCGTTGTTGATGTTCACCTGAACGGTGAAGATGGTGATCTGGTTGCCGCCGTTTTGGGCCGGGTCCTTGATGTTCTTGCACAGCAGCTCTTGCCGACTATCGATGTCGGACACCGTCTGAGTCCAGCGGTTTTGGGTGTTCAAGCCGTCCGAGAGCAGCACGATATAATCCTTGTAGACCCAGTTGGCGTCTTTCGCCGGCGCCTTGAACGGATCGTTCGAGGTGTTCAGCGTCTGCCAGCCCCAGAAGAGGCCGACAGCCTGGTCGGTATTGCCGCTTGGACTCATGGCGTTGATCTGGGACTTCAGCGTGCTCCATTGATTGCTCATCGCCGTGATGGTGGCTGGAAGGCAGTCAGCCCACTGTTCGGCGTAGGGAAGTTTCGAGGGCGTTCCCGAGCCGGTCATCGCATCGTTGGTGGTGTCGAAATTCTGGTCGCGATCGTTGACGCAGCCGGTCCACGTGCTGTGAGCGGGCGCGGCATTCTTGGCCTGATTGGTGTCGCTCGGGTGGGTGCGCCAGTAGTGCTTGTAGGTGGTCTGCGTGCACACTGTGTTGCTGCCGGTGCCGGTGCAGGCGCATCCGCTGGTCGAGCCGCAGCTCGCGTTCTTGCCGCTCTGGATGACTTTGGTTTGGTCGACGACACTAGTGTAGCAGCCATTATAATAAATGCGGTACTTGCCTGACAGCTTCTTGCCGCTGTCGATGCTCGGGCAGATCATGCCGGCATAAGTCCCTCCACTTGGAGGAATAGTGCTCGCGCTCTTGGCGCCGGACAGCGTCGCCGGGCGATCCATGCAGGTGAAACCGTAGTTGTTGTTGGTGAACGGGCAGGTCGAGCCAGGGCCGACATACTGCCAATTGCTCGGGTAGCCGTTTGAAACCAGATAGGGCGGCTCCGCTTCCCATTCCGTCCAGTTCAGCCAGGATGCGTTCAGATTGGTCGAGGTGTTGACGTTCACGTCCTTGGCGAACGGCACGATCGAGATGTAGACGTCGCCATCGGTCGTGTTGAAGCTGGACAGCTGAGTGATCATGTCGGTGGCGGCTTTTTGCAGTGCCGTCATCTTGCTGTTCTGGGCCATTGAACCGGTGTTATCGAGCACCAGTGCGACCCGCATCCGGGTGCTGCCCCATTTTGTGGTCGAGGACGTGTTGATTGGCAGCGTGCTGAAATTGTTGCCGAGCACCTTCATGAAATAGGTCGGGATGTTACCGCCCGCCGTCAGCAGAATCGACGCACCGCTGCCGCTGTTCGGCGTGTAGGTGGCGCTGAACGTCTGGATCGGGGCGTCGGTGGCGACGTACAGCGAGTCGACATATTGCCGCGCGCGGGTCGTGATCTGGCTTGCTGTCAGGGATGCCGCGTCCTTGGAAATCATCAGCGCCGCGCTGTCGAGCGCGGTCTGGAGGGCGGTTCGGGCAGAGCTCGCGCGGGTGTAATCGACCGCGGCACCGACGAGCGCAACCAGCGGGATCGACACGAGAGCGAAGATGATTGCGACGTTGCCGCGGGCATCTGTTCGGAATTGCCGCACGAGGCGGGCGAGATGCTTGATCGACGGGAAGCTCATGGCTGCTACCAGACTGGTTATATCTGGAACTTTGCTTAGGGCTGCCGGGTGAAGAGGTAGTAAAATGATGCGAGTAAACCCGAGGACATTCCTAAAATGCCGTCTTTTTCAGAGTAGTGACGCACCTCTATCCTCAACGAAGCGTTGCGGATCGGGTCTTGTTTTCCTGTCATTCGTTAACGAAATGGCAGAAAGCGGAACGGGACACCTCGTGGAAGCTGTCTGAAAGCCCTCCGAACGGCGCTAATTTCCTCAGCGTTCCGAGGAAGGTAGGGTTTTCCGGTCGGCTTGCGGCGCAGCCGGACCGGGGCCATATTGGACAGGACGCCAGCGCGGACGGGTTCGTGCCGCCGCAGGCCGGGGATCATCGAACGCAAAGCCATGCTGCACAAGCCTTTCACCGTCATGACCGGAAAGACCGGACAATCCGGCGACCGCCGTCCGCGCTCCAACGCCATGTCCAAGATCGTCATGTCAAAGGATGACGGTCGTCCCGAGGGGACAGGTCCGGGCACATCCGTCATTACCAGGACCAAGCCGCGCGCGAAGCGTCCGAGCCTGTATCGCGTCCTGATCCTGAATGACGACTACACGCCCATGGAATTCGTCGTCCACGTTCTGGAGAGGTTCTTTCAGAAGGATGTTGAAGCTGCGACCAAGATCATGTTGCATGTTCATCATCACGGGATCGGCGAGTGCGGAATCTTCACATATGAAATCGCCGAGACCAAAGTGACACAGGTGATGGATTTTGCACGCAAGCATCAACATCCTTTGCAATGCGTGATGGAAAAGAAGTAGCCTGTCGACAGGAGTCGATTTGCAAGGTCTGACGGCGGAAATGTTTTGGTGGGGAACTTGACTTCGAAGAGTAGCGTTCACCTCGCGATGCACTAGATTCAAGAAGAACAAGACAACCGAACAAGAAAATGCCGGACGAAAGAAACAACGGCGGAAACGGCTGAGAGGAATACTCGAACGGCCAGAATGGCGGGGGCCATAAGGGAAGCGAATGCCGACTTTTTCTCAGAGCCTTGAACAATCCCTGCATCGCGCACTCGCGATCGCAAACGAACGCCACCATCAATACGCGACGCTCGAACATCTTTTGCTTTCGCTGATTGACGATGCCGATGCGGCCGCTGTGATGCGTGCCTGCAGCGTCGATCTCGACAAGCTGCGCGGCAGCCTCGTCGGTTATCTCGAAACTGAATTCGAGAACCTGATCGGCGATGGTGCCGAAGATGCCAAGCCGACCGCCGGATTCCAGCGCGTCGTGCAGCGCGCGGTGATCCATGTCCAGTCATCCGGTCGCGAGGAAGTGACCGGCGCCAACGTGTTGATCGCGATCTTCGCGGAGCGCGAAAGCCATGCCGCGTATTTCCTGCAGGAGCAGGACATGACGCGCTACGACGCGGTCAATTACATCAGCCATGGTATCGCCAAACGCCCCGGCGTTTCGGAAGCGCGGCCGGCGCGCGGCGTCGACGACGACACCGACACCAAGGGCGGCGAGGACACCAAGAAGAAGGGCGAGGCGCTCGAAACTTACTGCGTCAATCTCAACAAGAAGGCGCGCGACGGCAAGATTGACCCGGTGATCGGCCGCAACGCCGAGATCAACCGCGCAATCCAGGTGCTGTGCCGCCGCCAGAAGAACAACCCGCTGTTCGTCGGCGAAGCCGGCGTTGGCAAGACCGCGATCGCGGAGGGCCTCGCCAAGCGCATCGTCGACAGCGATGTGCCGGAGGTGCTGTCGGCCGCGACCGTGTTTTCGCTCGATATGGGCACGCTGCTCGCGGGTACGCGTTATCGTGGTGACTTCGAAGAACGCCTCAAGCAGGTCATCAAGGAGCTTGAGGCGCATCCCAACGCGATCCTGTTCATCGACGAGATCCACACCGTGATCGGTGCTGGCGCGACGTCGGGCGGGGCGATGGATGC
>Ga0209952_1001932_pt1 | contig 16395 bp, 20 predicted proteins | sample ThiBiot_750_biof_2_FD_183951 | JGI IMG/M metagenome (GOLD analysis project Ga0209952, IMG submission 183951) | Wastewater bioreactor microbial communities from Cape Town, South Africa - Thiocy_cont_750_biof (SPAdes) | ecosystem: Engineered > Bioreactor > Thiocyanate-remediating >...
TTTATATTAAAGGATTAACGATTGAAAACACGTGAAGTTTTATTTTGATTAAATAGTTATCGAACGTCTGCTTCTCAATTGATCAGAACGAAAATAATTTACATCTGATATTTACAAAAAGAACGTGAAAGATTAAATACAAATCAATCGATTCATCTCAGAGAAAAACACGATTATTATAATCACAAAACCTTTTCAAACATAAACGTTTTGATCGATTTGAATAGCATATGTATATATACTTAATGTCAAAGCTGTTCTGATAAATATTCAATTGCCGTTCTCTTTCTTCTGTCAGACTCCTCATTTTTTTGTTTGTTGCTTTGAATACAAGATCAGACTGTCAGTACACTTGTGTGAATGCAAAATGTTTTCAACGGTTCGTTGGAATTCTCGTATGTTTATTAAAATAACAAATTGCTAATCAGAATTATATCTGGTTTTTTTGTTGTTAGTTTTTATTCTTATAATTTTATTTATTCAAATATCAACAACATCAAGTGAAATTCAACTTGAACCACGGAGTTTCGGATCGAAATATCAGAATGATATCGATCAGACTGTATCATCAAAAGCACTTGTCGTCTATCCGTGCAATGGTACATATGTAAAAACGAATGGTACCACTTGTGGTCTAAAAGACATCATGATTGGACGATGTTATGATTATCAATTTATTAAACGAAATCCTTATATATCGAGCCAAAAGTAAGCTCCTATTGTTGGTTAATTAATTAATTCATTTCAATTTTGTTTAGTCAAACAAAAAATTGTACTGAACTTTACGAATTATTCGAATCGGCTGTTGGTTATAAACCGTATTGTAACCTGAATATGAGTACATACGAGGCATTTTTTGAATATGCACTCAGCGGTGTGCATATTGTTGATCGAGTAAAAAATATTTTGAATTCGTTTTTTGTTTGTTTGTTGAACAAATGAATCTGCTATTCGAAGGGGATATTTTGGAGTGGAACGTACGCTGTTACACATGAATACGCGATGGGCGGTTTTAACTATGTAACTTTAGAAGATACATTAGCAGCCGGCATGGTCGATGGTTTGACATGGTGTGGAAAGGAGAATGATCCTCAAGCTGAAGGCTTTGACTATGTCAGCTGTCCAGGAAGTTGTCAGGATAATAAATGGGCTGATGTAGCATTTTGGGGTTTAGCATCCACAAAAGTAGACCAAGCAATTGCTATTATTTTTTGAAAAATGTTTGTTTAGTTTGCTGAACTTGTTGCCGGACAAGTCTATGTGATTTTAAACGGAAGTCGACCCAATGGTCGACCGACGTACAGCAATGATTCATATTTTGCTATTTTTGAACTACCAAATTTTCAACGTAACGGTACTTATGCAGTGACAAAAGTCAATGTTTTAGTGTTGCATACGCCTGATTATCCAGTTTTGTGAGTTTCAAAGGATTCATTCGAAAATTGAAATTATTTTACGTATTTTGTTTTCTTTTTCTGCAGAGAACGATGTGGCGAAAAGAGCATTATTCAATTGGAAAAATTGATCCGAGATAATGGCTTTCAGTACGAATGTATCGATGATCCCGACGAATTACTCTTGGTTATTTGCGGTGATAATTGGAACGCACGAGAATGTCAAGTCGCTCGGCAAGCTCTACGAAAGCAATGGGATTTTAAAGTTTTTGGCAAATCTCGTGCGATTTTTCATTCCAATTCGATTTTCTTATTAATCCTTTCGTATTTTTGTTGTCAAATTTTCTTTAATTAAAAAGCCTTTGTTTCCAACTATTTATTCAAACAAACGAACAAACACACACGTCGAGGAAATGTTTGAGTTTTTTGTTTTCTATTCTAAACAATCGTCGTTGGACTATCGTGAGAAAGAACAAACTAAAAAGAAACAGACTTTTTCTTTATCAAAAAAATGTGATTTTCTTTGATCAAATGACTTTGAATCGGTTCTCGTTCATTGGACAGATTAATTCTTCGTTATCAAACGAACGCGTTCGTCGATGTGCAAAAAAACTATTTCTCATTTTAACTTTGCTATTCAATGCTAATGGTTGATAATCAGGAGATTTTTCATAGATATTCTTTCGAGTTTGCGTATCATCGCCGATTAATTCTTGAAAACGCATCGCTAAATGTTTTCTCAACAGAGTTTTCGACATTGGTATCGAGAGAATCTCAGCTAAAGTCGAAGCATTAAAACGTAATTCACGAATCTAAATTCAAAATTTATCATTTTTGGATCGAGTTGAGTTGTTGTTTACCATCAGAGCGCCACAGACACCTGATCCACGCAGATTAGCTGCGTATTCCGCTAGATCAATCGATCGTAGCCAATCCATAACACGATGATTCGACCAAAAGGTAACTTCAGTAAGTTGATTGTTCTCGTTGTTATCGGGACGTCGTTTTATATAACTGGAATTGAAATTATTCAAACGTAGAACTTCGATTGAACGTTTGAGACATAAATGATGGAGTTCATTGGTAATATTTAAATAGAAAAGATCTTCCTAAACGAGACAATCAATGAAAATGATCGAGACAGATATTTTCTACTGACAAGACTGAGGTTATTGAGTAATCGACCATCGATCTTTGACTCAGAAAATGATTGTTTATATTGTGGAAGACCGATATCATCTAACCATCCTAGAGAGAATTTTTAGATTTATTTGAATTATGATTACGAAAATCATAATAATAATAATCTACTTAAAACCCAATAAGTATCGAGATTTGCTCCTTCGATTTTCTTTGTTGACAAACCATTGAGACAGATCTGAAGTTTCTTTCGATGTAGAGGATTTCTGATTCCCATTTTCTAGAATTCATTGTCTTCCAAACAAAATCAAATCGTGATTCGAACTACTTTATCTAGTTCTTGCGGTGTTGCATTCAGCAATTGCCAACCATTTTGAAATGCTTTTCGACATTCGCTCGCGTATTGTTCGAGACCAATGCCGTACAACCAATTAACAATTTGTTCGCTTGTCCAACAAGCAAATGTACGTTCCAATGGACTAAAAGCTTTCTTATCACAAATCAATAATCTCAATCAGACATTTGTTTACTTGAGAGCTTTCGGCGGAAGTTTATTGGTGTTCGTGATTGTTTTCAATGTTCGTTGATTATCCTCACGAATTTGTCCGGAATTCGTTCGAATTAATTTGCCAAACAGATTCTTCAGACTGTTCGCATTCGAAGATTTGCTTTTGTAGATCGAATAGCGTTGATCAGCTCCATCGGATATATAACCACTTTGATCATCTAAATTCGAATCTGTGTACGTTTCGGTTTTTTTTGTTTAAAAATAAAATATCTACAATGAAAATTCAATGTTCCCGTTGATCGACGAGCTGGTCTCTAAGAAAGTAAAGAAAAAACAACGAACGAAATTGATTTATTTTGAAATTGAATGAGATTTTAACCTGACTCAATTGCCGAAATAACATTGGTTCAGCACTTGATGCCTTGAAGAATTCGTTGATTTCGAATGAGGAAAAACAAAACGATTGACTTACTCGATGTACAACATCAAATTTAAGTTTATTCAATGGATTTGACGATGTATTGAATTCATTTTGTGTTGCTGAGTCTTTTTCACCGCTCATTGATGGAATTGAATTTGTATCCGATAAATCACCATTAAGTTCTTTTGCTTTTATCTCGATTTTAGGACTTGACAATGTTCGATTGTATTTAGCTAATTGATTTTGTAAATCTTCGATTTTTTTCTCCTTAAAAATAAGTTTCTCAATGAAACAACAACAAATAAATGGAGACGACGAATGTTTACTTTCTCATCATTTGATTTCACAAGGGATTCCACTCGTCGTTTTAATCTTTCAATATCATTTTCTACGAAATAGATCAAGACAAAATCTAATCTTTCAATCAAACAAAAAAAGAAACTGGCTGAGTGCAGACAGACGCATAGCTCTTTCTTATCAGCTGATTAATCAACATGTTCGTGTTGTTTTACCTCGACGATTTGATTGTTGAATCGAATATCTCGTCGAAGAAACGACTGGTGTTGGACAAGTAGCAGACATTGAAAATAGACGATTCGATTCATGATCAATCAAAGACGACATTTTATGTTTTATCAAGAAAATCAATTGACTAGAGAAAACTAATTGCTTAATAACACGGAATAAAAACAAAAAAACTGCATAAGTTTATACGAGAAGGAAACAAACGAGGAAAAGAAGAATAGTACTCTTCGTCTTGGCGTTTTTTTTTTCTATCTCTCTCTCTCCCTCTCTGTGTTTCTTTTGCTCGTTCTCGGATTGTTTGACCTTGCGTTTAAAGATATCGATCAGATACAAACGAACCCCGATTCTACGCATCCCATAGATTATATACAAAGAAAAACTCGATAGATTATTACGTCATCAAACATCTTTTACCAACAACTGTCGTCGGAATCATATGTCCATTAAGTGCACAATTTTGATCATTAGTTTCGCTGAGAAAACAAGTTTTATATTTGACATTTTCTATCTAAATAATAACCAAAGCAAAAGAAAAATCAATCGGCTTGTTCATTGACATTTGATTGTTCGATGTTCACCTGAAGTCGTTGAAGTTGTTCTTCGAGTTCATAACGTTGTTTTTCTAAGATTCTCAAACGAATTTGAAATTCTGTTAGAAGATTAACTTGAGAACAGAAAGAATTCCGTCGAGTATCCAAACTATTGAATTTCTTCATTAAACGATCGGATTCCTGCACAGAAAATAAACTCTCTCTCTCTCTTTCTCGTTGCCATCAGTTCATCGATTTTACCGTGAGACAAACAAATTCATTTAATTGATATTGATTTCGATGAAATATCTTCATTTCGTTGACTGTTCACTTCGATTTCTGTTCTAATCTTCGTTCGATGAAGGAGAAGAAGAAGAAGAGAAGAGAAAAAAAAATCGAATTCGATATGGTTTCGTATTGTATCTGATGATTAAGACGATTGTCATCAGTTTCTTTCTTCGTATTGAACTTGTTCATCTGTATTACTTTCACATCGAAATACAAAAGAAAAGAAATCTCTATGATTTCTATGTTAATTTCCTCGACGAATCGATTACGTCATGTTTATTTATCTTTCGTTAGCAAATTTCAAAGCATAGAGATTAAGTTTTGATCCCGTGTCTTCATTTCACGGTAATGATAGACAAGATTTGATGAATTGCCATTGTCAGTTCGATTGTTTGCAATTAACCAAGAGGAACTGAGATATGAGGCTTATTTGCCAATTGTGCAAAGCAGATATTGATTTATATTGTAACCAAACAGAAAAATTATTCAAAAAGAAAAAAATCACAAGTAAATATTGAAGAACAACGATAATATATATCACATTATTGACATGGTTAGAAGTAATTACAAAAAAAAGAAAGAACGCAATGAAAATTTTTCATTTATTGCTCATCAATCAGTCAGTGAGAAGAGAAGAAAAACAAAAGAACAAATTACTACGATATGATACATATTTGCAAAAACACAGTGAATAAGAATGATTGTTTATGTAGTTGTACTACTAGCTTCTTCGAGTAGATCGGCTTGTTCAGCCGTCATTTCAACGGGCTCGAATCGACCTGATTCGTAGATTCGAGTTGGAAGTAAATGTTCGTCATCATCGTCATCGCTTGACGATGGAGTCGAAAGAGATGTTGCCGATGAGACCATTTCCGGACTTGATATTGGTTTGATATCTTTGATTAAATGAGAATTAGTCGTTGTTATTTGTCGAGCAAGTTCATATTGATCATCGTCAGTGTTTGTTGTTGTTGTCGAATGACTCGATCGACGTGAGAGTTGAATATCGAGGTTATCTGTGGTGATTAGTGTTGCATCGATAGGACGCATTTGTGTGTCGTCATCGTCGTCGTCGTCGTCATCGACGATAAGAGACGTTCGATTTTGATCGTTGGTCGGTGTTGTCGGCGAGTTTACTTTGCGATTGGACTGTTTGAAGAGACTTCGAGGAGGTGTTATCGACGGAGTTTGCTGAGATTTTTTACGTTTGAATTCAGCATCTTCTCGGGCAGTTCGTCTGAAAAACGAAAAAAGTTTGTCGAAATTGCAAATTTTTTTGAATTTGAAATTACAATTCGAGTTGAAGTTCGATGATGATGTTTTCCATTAGTCGAACTTCCTTGTCTTTTTCGGCTTTTAATGCTTCGAGTCGTGTTTTGATTTGTTGTAATTCTTGTTCACGATGTTTCAAAAGATCTTCGAAGTATTTCTACGAACAACAACAACAACTCTCAAATCGTCTTTTTCGACTTTGTTCTTACTCGTTGCTCAACTTCGAGTTTGTATTTGTCCAACGGAATCATTTCTTTGTCATTTGAATGAAAGATTTTCAATTCATTGACCGACGACAACGTAACACTCGGTTCTTTATTCTCTTCATCAGCATTCTGTTCTTGAAAACATTTTCCTCTACCGAACCGGACAAAATCAATCGAAGTGTTTTTTTTCTTCTTTCGAAAGGCCTACTGTTTGGATTTATATGCCAAATAGGGTGTTAAATCGATAACGTCTGTCTCGAGCGCGGTTGTGGGCTCGTCTTGTTTGAAGCAGAAACTGAAATCCAGTGCCGACAGACCGGCTAATTGATCGCAAAGGATAAATGCTTGATTCGATGTTAAGATCGAATCGTCGTTGTAGTATTTTCGAACGAGATTACAATCGGAAACGATGAGTTTCAGCAATTCCGAGAGCTTTTTCTCCATCAGTGCGAATTTAACCCAAGTTCGACCCTGAAAGACCGACAGATTTTACAGGATTTTCTTGAGAAATGTCTTTACTTTGTCTTTGAGACTTCGAGCTTTCGAAACATCTTCGACACGTTCGATGACTAAAAATTAAAAGCAGAAGTGATTTCGTGTTTTTTTTTGCAAATTTTCAATACGAACAATTTTGCCCGTGCTGAGCCGATGCATGCCGGCCGGATAAAATCCCAGAAAAACCTCCGTTCCGACAGCCAATTCGCTATTGACAGAAGCAAAACGAAAAGCATTTTCTTTCGATAGTTTTTCTGATTTGATTACTTTTCATTCGAAAATTGAGAACTCGTTCGAGTGTCAAGATAAAATTCGTCACATCCGTATTTCTATCGTCGAGAACCGTCGGGGCCGTTGGCGACGACGATTGATCGATCAATGTCTTCAAAGTCAATCTAATCCAAAGCAAAAACAATCAATTCATCAACAACAACACCAACTCACTTTATCAAACATAATAAATTCGCTTTTTCTCTTTCAGAATTTACGCCTTCGTTTGCAATCATATGGCCGTATATCTTTTATTTATCTAAAAAATGCTTGTTTTCTCTTATTTGTATACACAAACAGACGATATATATAGAAATATATATATTCAGCTGGGTTGATGATTTGTTTTTTCGCGTTTTCTTTTTTTTTTATGTATATATAGGTGAGAATAATAAACAGAAAGAGAAAAAAAAGAAGAGAGAGAACGAACACGCATACACACACAAGAATTTTTTGTTTGAACATCAAAAAAGAAGAAGAAGAAGAAGAAGCAGAACGAATATGTAGGAGAATAAAACAAAAGAAAAATCTTCAACGACACCGAGCACAATAAGAACAAGAGAAGAGAGAAGAAAACACTCACACTACAAACAAAAAATAATCCTAGATGTGAAATATAATATGTACAAAAACCATAATATATATATATTTATATATAGACATGACACACGCAGACACAAATTACTATTTGCATCCGTCACCCTGCAGAGACATGACATTGGTTAGGCGCGTTGGTTGGCTGCTTTTTTTCTTCTCTAAGATTTGAGTCGATCGATAGCGGTTCGTAATGCTGATTCGTAGGTATCGTAGGAAAGATATTCGTCGGACAAATCCGTCGGTATTATACCGAATTCGAATGCAAGTTGAGTTTGAAGATCTGAAATCGGTTCGAAATGAGTTTGGCAAGCGAATTTTTGCCGAAATTTACTTTGATGTTCGAGGAGAATCGATTGGATTTTGTTGTCGATCGTCGACATAAGTCGATCGTAACGATTTTGAATCGTCCGACGGACTTGTCTCGTTTGATCGTCATCACATAAATGAGAGATTAGCACATCGATTTCATCGTTGAAACCGGTCGATTTCGATGGATTCGAATCGGTTAACTCAATTGACAAACACGACGAGCCTTGAAATTCAAATTCATTTTCAACAAAAAAGATTTTCGAAGCAAAATTTTACTCGATAATGACGAACAAACTGAATCCACGAGTCCATCGATCGTATTCGCGACAGTTTCGTAAAACGTTCGGTTTTCTCTTCGCTCTTCGATCTGATTCGCCAATTGATCTGACTGAATGTTCGCATATTCGTATAATTCAGTTAAATCATCACACCTTAACGCGTTTTGCAAAGATCTCAGCGTGGGCGTCGATCGAAGCTTCAGCTCGATCATTTGCTCGCGCAAATTCCACAGTCGTTTCGCGTAGGACAATAACAACGCGACTTTCTCGGGATTATTCGCGTTCGTGAGAAACAACCCGGTGGTTTCGTCGTCGAATATCGACGTCAGCGTCCACTGCGGCGTTCGTTCCGCTAAAAATCCTTCGATTTTCGCTTTCAAATTGCTCGAAAATGACAAATTTACCTTCGGCACTCGTGCAGACTGAACATTTGAAAAACGCTGGAATGCAATTCGCCGTCACACCGACACACTCGCAGTGTGACCAACAGAAACAGGTTTCACACTAAACGAAAAGCGGGGTGTTGAGGGTGAGGAGAAATTCGAGAGATTTACTTGAATCATGAATCCATTGTCGATTTGACAATGGCAGAGACAGCTGATGATCTCGTAGAGGTCTCGTTCTTTGGGCAGAACGGGAAGTTGTTCGATAGCGCCACCGGTTTGCGTCAGATTCGTGTTGGGAGAAAGAAGATCTTCGTTGGGCGTCAGCGGACTCGCGGGCGAGAGGAGGAATTGTTGATCATTCGATGAATGGCTGAGTGATGAACGTTTTTTGTTCATTTTTAAGTTCTGTAAACGTTTGGTTTTGCTGGAGATTTTCTTTCGAATGACGTTGACGTTGGTGATTCGATTGAGTCCGAGTTGAATGTGCGTTTGAATTTCCTCGGGAATCTCGATCGGAAGCTCGTCGAGAGTCTTCTGATGGAATAAACCGAAGATTTTCTCGAGAATCTTCGAGATTAAACTCAAACGAGAGTTCCTCGTTTCGTAGTTTTCCAAACGAAATCGTTCGAGTTTATCGAAATTCATTGGATTCTTGTGAAGATAAGTGAACAGCTGCTGAGCAAACAGTCCGTTCGTCGACGATTGACGTTCGACAGGCTCGTTGAGCTCGCGAAAATACTTTTCCAGCTCGTCGTCGGACAGAAGTCGATCGTTGTCCGGCTCGCCGTACTCGTCGGAGAGGTAACCCGAGGGTTTCATCGGCGTGGATTTCCGCTGCGGACGGTCTTGTTTTCGTTTGGATTTTAATTGTTGATTCGGTTTGTCGAAAGTCGAGTCGGATTCTTGAGTTAAATGAATGTCGGGCAGCGACGGAGGCGGAGTCTCGAGAAAACACGATGATTTCGACTCGGTTTTGATTTGCTGTTCGATCGGAAAGGGATTTTCCGTGCTCGTCGTCGACGAGGAACGACTGTCCGTCGAAGCGTTTATGTGATACAGAGCGAGATTTTCATCGTCGGTCGAACAATGACCTGAGTAGAAGCAAAATAGTTGAAGTTTTCGAGAGGAAAATGAGAAATTTACGTTTGGGAGAAGTGGAATTGTGATTGTTGTTCGAAGTCGATTCGACGAAGCGAATAACTGGCCGGAAAATGAGAACTTCCGATGGAGTTTGATCGGATGACGGCGGTTTTTCACCTAGAAAATCGATGAGAATCGAGTGATGAACGTTGAAATTCTTACTGTTCGAAAGAGCTGGTTGGTTTTCTTCGGACGTTTGATTGACTTTCGACGAGCGACGAGCTGCAAAAAACAAAAAAAAACACGATGATTTTTCGAGTGTTTGAGAGTGAATTTACTCTGAATTGTTGAAATTGGAGTTGGTTTCCAAACAAAAGGCGATTTCTTTTGTTTCTTTTTCAAATCTATTCAACGGAAAACAGTCGATCGAAGCAGAAAAACAGTGAAATCCTACCATTGGAAGTATCAGCAGGCGTTGAGGAAAGTTTTTCATCTGTAAACACGAGTTTATTCGCCGATGATTTCGATTCATTTCGAAGAAATTGACCGGGCCGATACTCGAATTTCACGTTTCGTTTCTAAATTTTCAACAAAACAAATGCATTTTCTCACTAAAAACCAATCGAATCTACTTGATCCGGTCGAATAAGATCCGATTCAATCCAATACTGTTGTTGATCAACTTGAACAAGATATTTTCTCGGTTGACATTGAACAATCACTCCCGAATGCCTATGAAAACAAATCAATAAACGAGATTTTCGAACGTCAAATCGAACCATTTGCCATCGTCAAGTTGAACTTCAACGTTTGATCCGTTTTGTAGACAAGCAATCTTATTTGATCCCACTGCTGTTTCATTTCGTTTACGTTTCATATTTTGGCAACTGAACAAATCTTTTCAGCATAATCTAGAAAAGCGAGTCCGTGTATTGACATGAATTGACATTCAAGTGCAAGATCGATGCGTGTGTTTTTTTTTTCTTAGACGGAGAAAAGAAAACAACAAACATCGAATAAAAAAAAGGTTTGTTGTTGACGATGAGGAAAAAGATTTTTTTTCTTTTCTCGTTCTTCAACCAATCGGATCGATTGTTGAATTTGAGGATATTTACAAACCGATTTTATTCGCAAGAAAATTCGAAATTAATTTCATTTTTTTTACAATTGTTTTTTTTATTAATAAAAAAGAAGAAAAAAAAACATCGATGAATCATCCGAACATTCGATTCGTCGATATCGTCGAATAAAAATTCATCGGTTATCACACCCTGTTCACTTTCGTTTTCGATGCAGCCATCGAACCGAAAAGACGTTCAGCAACGTAAACCAAACCTTTTCCAGTTTGGTTCGACACATATTTGGTGAATCAAATTGTTCTCACTCTCGCCCCAACAAACAAACAATCTATACATTCATCGATGTCAATTTGTGAATTAATTAGCAATCGCCTAGTCTCAATTGGATCGTTCATTCATGTACACACTATTGTTGACAACCATCTATCGATCTATCGATTTGCAGCCAAATTGGGATTCGAACTATTTTTAAGTCGATAAAAATAGCTTCTATTTAATACTAGACAGTTTTTTCTTCACTTACAGTTTCGATAGATTGCGCTAAAGTACTCATTTTTTAAATAAATCCAAACGAAAAATAATTTTTCATGAAGAAAAAAAGCGGAAATTTGTAGAAAATTTTCAAGTTTTGCTCGCTCCTAATTTACAAATAAGAATAACCGATAGATGTCGCCGCGTTGCTCGAGCTGTAGACAAAGAAAATGAACTACTACTACTTTCATGAATGAATGATACGATTTGTTGTTCTTTATCCTCTTTCAGATTGATATAAAATGACAGATTTAGATCAAACAGAGATCATCTCCACAGATCAAAGTTTAACAGAACCAAATTCAATTGTATGTTCATTTTGTTTTGTTTACATAAACTAAAATTTCAACTCAATTGTTTACTTAAAGAAAGCATCGTTACAAGTTCTAAGCGGCATTGAGCCTACTGCATTTCAAATCAACAGTATGTTTGAGTTTTTCTTCCAAAAAAAAAAGAAGTTTTTAATCAACTGTCTTAGATGACGTTGATCAAGTCCAGCGGATATAATTATCTTCTCTCCGGTAGAATAAACTCGAAAACAAACAAAAATCGAATTTGACATTTGATTTTTAGTCTCTTTCGAAACAACATGCGAAGATAAGTTTTACCAATGGTCAATGTTTTCTTACTGATCTCGAAAGTAGTAACAAAACATTTCATAACCAAGTAAAACAATCGAATCCATCGAATTCTTTGATCGATTTCGAACTATTTTCAAGGTTCCAATTCAACCCAATGTTTGCTACGCATTGAATTTCGGCGATGAGATCAAATTCGGCGATGTTGTTTGTTCATTTCAACAGGAAAACGGGCCCAGTGAATCATCTTCGTCCACAGCAGACGCAGTGAAGTCTGCTGAAGTCGAAGAACAAATGGATACCGAGCAGACAAATGGTGAGACACGAATATTTTCAAAGACTTTCGAACGTAGAAATTCAATTTAGAATCTCCATCGATGGTCATCGACGAAAAACCAGCCGAGGAGAACACGGAAATGGACCAAGAAACAGCGCCGGTGCCAGCCGATGTCGAACCGACGACAATGGTAAAAATTTTCAATGGAAATTTACTTGATTTTTATGTAAATAGGATGCTGAGGAACCAACTGCCGCAAGTTCAGGCCGAGGAGTTGCTCGGAAGAATGTTCCTCGAGCTCGAGGTCGTCGCGCAGCAGCAGCTCGGCCTCATGTTGTGAGCACACGTATCCACGGTACGCGTCGGCAAGCTGCTCCCGTTGCCAAAGTCGAACAACCGGATACGACATTAGATGAAACCGTTACAACAGAAACCGAAGAATCACCGAAAAAAGTCCAACAAGAAAAGCCAACACCGGAATCGAACGTTCGAGTGTCCGGTAATTCGAGAGATTTCGGTTGAAAACTCATTCGCTAAGTTTTTCTTTTCGATTTTTTTAGCTCGTCTCAAAGAACGAGCGTCATCCGGACGAAATCGTTCGTTTCCTTATACCGACGAATACGTCGATTTAGATGTTTTAGACAAACAACCGAAACCAACTCGAGCATCTCCGAAAAAACCAACTTCTAGTCTCCGTCAACAACCAATCGGCACTACCGAAACCAAACCTGCAGACGTCTACGAAGACATCGACGCGCCCATCGATGGCAAACAAACAAGAACAAGCTCACGCAAACGAAAAACCACGGCTCCAGCAATAACAACACCCGAACCCGCTAAACGAAGGTACCGAAAAACAAAAACATTTTTCAAAAAAATCTCCTCGAATTTCCATTCGCAGCCGTCCAACAACTCCGCAGACAGTTCCCAAAGCGAACTCCCGTCGAAAACCAGCCGCAACTATCGAAAAATCTCCGCCAATTGCCAAACCAAAACGCGGCCAAAAATCTGCGAAAGAAGAACCCGCCGATCGGCCGGTCCGCATCGCGCTCAGCAGCCATTTAAATTTCGACGGCAATCACCTCGAAGTTCTCCGAGAGTTAGGCTTCGAAATTCTCGATGAAAGCTCGCCGGTCGACGCGCTCGTCGTCGATCGAATTCGACGAACGAAGAAATTCTTCATTTGTCTCGCTCGAGGCGCGCATATTCTCGCACCGCAATGGGTCGAAACTATGATCAAAGAAAAACAATACGTTCCCTTCGAAAAATTCTACCTCGAGGACAAACCGGCCGAGACTCGGTACGGTTTTCAGCTCCGTGAGAGCGTCCGTCTGGCCAAACAACGGCCGATCTTCGGAAATCAAGTTTTCTTCTGTACGAAAGACACGTCGCCGCCGTATGACGATCTTAAAGATATTATCGAGGCTGCTGGAGGCAAATTAATCGAGAAAATCAACCCGAAAAAGCTCGAGAAAGACTTGATTTGCATCGTTGCACAGGCGCATAAAAACGAATACGAAGAGTTGTTTAAGAAAGGCTTGACCATTGTCAGCGAAGAGTTCATTCTCAGTGGAATATCGAAACAGAAACTCGATTTCGACACGTTCTCGCTCTTTCAAGTCAAAGCAAATAACGAAAAATAATTTCTCTGTTTATACGAATCAATCTTTTTTTGTTCTCTTTCGTTGTTATTGTTGTTCTTATTCACATTCGATATATATGTATGTATTTAGATGTTGTCTATGAATGTTTTTTTTTCAGCTATTAAATAAATTAGATAATAAAACGTTTTTTACAATAGAAAAACAAACAAAACAGATCTAAATGAGTACGAAGTCTTATTTACAATTGAATAATCACAGAAGTTGAACTGCTTTGATGGCATGGATAAGTTGTTTAATAACAAAAGTCGATTGAATTAAAACATGATGAGATTTTGATCGAAGTAAAACGTTGGACAATTGAGAAGTCGACTGGAGTTGTTCGGTAGGAGCCGATTTGTCAATGACATATTGGGCAGAATGTTAAGCAAAGAGACCGAGAAAATGTTTGACAACCGAACAGTTCTGTCACGTTCTATGTTCTCTTTCTTCAATATTTCAAATCATTCTCTTTCTTCTTTTTCTTTCTCTTTCTCGTGTTCACCTCTAGGTACGATTGAACGTAGTAAAAAAAAATTCATAATGTAAATGCATATGTCTGATAGGAACGAGAGATTTTGTTGGGTAATAAGCAAATTCATTCGCCTATCGGACATTTAACAACAGGAAAAAAGTGAACGAGTGCCTGTCATAAAAAGAACGATGACTGTAATATACGAGGAGAGAGAGAGAGAGAGATTGTTATGTCAATCGACATATCAGTTTTCAATGAGTATATAAATAATCAACTGATTGGTTAAATTTATTGAGTTTGTGTTTGATCAAAAAAGTTTATTACGGAATTTAATTGACATATTCACCTTGTGATTCATAAAACAAAAGGTTTTCTCGGGAAAACGTGGAAAAAACCGTCCGTCTTTTTGTTCATAAAAATTAATTCTCGATCATTGGTGTTTTCTTTTGCTTTGAAGGATTTCTAATAATGAAAAAAACTCAATGGCTGTTTCTTTTTGTTTGATTACATAAAACAAAAGTCTTAATTCTTTCGTTTTAATCTCCTCTTCACACATGCGTATAGAGAAGAAAAATGAATCGAAATGTTTTTTTGCTCGAAAGAAGTAGACCATAGACGACTTTTGACTTTTTGTTTCAAAATGATAAATGAAAACGAAGAAAGATGCGTTACGAGATAAGACAAGATTGAACTTATTCCTTTCCATATTAACCTTGGTTATACATGTTTTATCTACTCTCATTGGAGTAAGAAGACATCAGTCACATTCCAGTTGGTTTAGAGAGCAGCTGCAGTTTGTCGGCATACAATGAGTAAAAAAAAACTTTTTTCCTTTGCTTTTTCTTATCAAGCTGATGACGTTAATCGATGATATATATTAATATTTTTCTTTAAATGTCAGTAGAGTACCTTTTCTATTCTTGATAATGTTAACAGAAAATGAGTCAAAATGGGAAAAAAAAGCAAGAGAAAGAGAGCGAGCGAAAGAAAGAAAAAAAAGAAGTCGAGAATTTTTTTTTTATCATTTTCTTTTACTTTAACACGCTCTCCGAAAGAATCAGCAGAGGAAAAAACGTAGTTTTACACTCGTCCTTTTCTTTCACATTTTTTTTCTTCTCGTATCCAAGCTTGATTTCATATTATTCATCTGAGTGAAAACTCAAAGGACAAGATTTCTTTTCCTTAGATACGCAATAGTCAATGGCGTTATTTTTTGTTGGCTATTTAATTGCAATAACTAGTACAATTGCATTTATAGTTGCAATTCTCACACCGAGATGGATCTACCCGAATACGCAATTAGTCAATGGAATCATAGTTTCATCGACAAGTGATTCGAGTTATCGTGGCATTTTTTCTGTGAATTTAAATTTCGGAAATACGACATGTGAAGATTGGATTTTACTTCCAAAAGATTCAATTGAAGCCTGTCGACAACGTAAATTCGATTTTGTTTTACGAAGAGAAAACGTGAATCTGTTATTGTTGTTGTTTATTTAGCTTATGCAATCGCTTGTGCATCATTATCGATTGCTGCTGCCGGTCTATCGGTAATTCTTCTTTGGTTTGCTGCCGGATATTTATACATTCGTCGTCAACGAATTGTTCCACAACTAGTCACGATCGTTGCATGTTTAACATTTCTCATCTGTAACACGACGAATTTTTCATTTTCAATTTGATTTCTGTTTGTTTGTTTTCGTTTAGTTTGGTTGAGTGCCATTGTTTGGACCGTTATGTTGACGATGAATCGCGATGAGAATAGCAAACTTCGTCGAGAAAATGTTGGTTTTTCTCTATGGATCGCTGTGGGTGCCAGTGGCGGTTATCTATTAGCATTTCTAGCATTTCTAATCTATCGTTTCACTCTCAAACGTCAGAAAGTTGTTGCAAGTAAATACAATAAAAATGATCGATTTTAATCAAGAATGTAGATAGTCTCTTCCCTGTTGTGTTTTCACGTAATTTGTCTTTGGTTTTTTTTTCTAAATTCTCAAATAAATATAATAAGGATTTTCGATGAGTCATTCGAATAAAATATGGAAAGAAAGAATGAATCAGAACGATGAGAGATTAGAAAAAAAGAAAGCAGATGATGTCGAAATCGGTTGCAATC
>Ga0209952_1001933_pt1 | contig 16393 bp, 8 predicted proteins | sample ThiBiot_750_biof_2_FD_183951 | JGI IMG/M metagenome (GOLD analysis project Ga0209952, IMG submission 183951) | Wastewater bioreactor microbial communities from Cape Town, South Africa - Thiocy_cont_750_biof (SPAdes) | ecosystem: Engineered > Bioreactor > Thiocyanate-remediating >...
TGAAGCACGTAAAGAAAGTCGTGGTTCACATTTTCGGGAAGATTTCAAGGTATTGATCGATGTGCTGAAAAGAAACGAAGATCATTCTTTCTAATTTGAAGGACCGAGTGGATGAGTATGACTACTCCAATGTAGTCAAAAATCCGATCGCTAATCAAATCAAAAAGCCTATGAAACGACATTGGCGAAAGCACACTCTGTCGCATACTGATCCTTATACGGGAAAGGTAAGAACTACTTCCTCTAGCGTTTGTATAGCAAACAATACATCATTCCAATTTTAGACAACATTGAGCTATCGACCAGTGATCGATCAGACACTCGATGAAAATCGTTGTAGCAGTGTGCCACCCGGACCACGTGTTTATCAATAGACTCTTCTCTTATATCAAATTTTCGAATATATACTCTCCATGATACCGACTTTTTTTGTATTTCTTTTGGATTATTCAAGATTTAATTTATCAATAAACGGGAATCAGAAAAAAATTTGTCTATTTATGGACGATTTTGTATCCGAATAGATTGTTGAGGATGAGGGTGCGTACAAATGAAAACTACCACTACCGTGATTTCGATCTAGTTAAAGATCTTATCGAGTGGTAATGAAAAATGTGTGCTAAAAAACTAATTCAAATTATATTGAAAAATATATAAATATACCTTCAATATTAACTTAAAATTAATTTCAAGGTAGTAGATGCCCGATTGTCTAAATGGTGATTTTCAAATTAAAAACTATCAGGATTCTCATTTATTAGCGACGTGACTTCGTACAATTGAAATGCGTATATCTTTGAATGATGAGCTTATCTAGAGCTAATTTCCCATATCTCACATGTACAGTGAAGTGCAAAAATAATTGCCGCTGTGTATGACATTTCTAAAAGCGCAGTTTTTTAAATTGATGAAGACATTTCTACTAAACCTTACCTGGAGTTAAGCACCAGGCTCTTGTAATATTTGCGAAGATTTGGATAAAATGTCTTGACAAAATCAAAAGGATAGGCTTCCAAAAATGTCTCGTATAGCGACAATTATTTTTGCACTCCACTGTATTTCCATATATTGTTTCCTTCTTTTGCCCATTCCATTTTTTGGTCGTTTTTCGATTCTATGTGCCGAAATCTTTCTTCATTAAATATTTCTTTCAAGTATAGATCATATTGTAGTTTAGCATTTGTTTTGTTTCTTCTATACGTTCTTCTAGCTCTGTTCACTGATTTCGCTAATAAAACTAGATCGTATGGCCAACGTGGACGATATTTCACACTCTCTTCATACGTGCTACATCTATCCCATAATGAATTGAGAAATAGTGAGAAAATATTGAAAAAAGATTGTTCATCTAGATTATACACCACTGATAGCCAGTATTGATAGACATTTTCTAGAAAAAAAAACTGTAGATTTTCCAATTTGTTTTCCTGAAGTACGTGTTTTCCCAGGAGGCAATTGATGAGGGTGAGGTATTCAAATAAACTACCACAATTCCAGAATTTCGACACCAATTACAGTGTCAGAATCTTCAGGTGGTATAATAATCTGCATAGTGAATGTTGAACGTCATCAATAGAATTCTGAAGAATAAGAAATTCTCCAAAATTTCAAATTAATGCTATTCAAAATTCAAAAGAAAGCAGATAGGTCAGCCTATTGAACAGTGAGGTATTCAAATAAACTACCACAATTCCAGAATTTCGACACTTGAGGGTGAGGGTGAGTTTGATTTCACTCGGTTTAAATTCGAATAAGAAAGGATCCATGAAAAGATCCGATCATGACTGATCTATCTATAATTATTTTACGTGTCCACATAGATGTATATATAATGAATAAAATTAAATTCATCCACTTGATATGCATAGCTTAGTACGAAAGACTAAGATATAAGAATCATATGAAATAGGATAGGAATCGAACCTATATCTTCCAATAACCGGTCGGCTGCTCTACCGTTAAGCTACCTATTAAATCATCTTCACTACAAATATGTAAAAACATATCTATTAGAATTTAAACCAGTGAAATCAAACTCACCCTCACCCTCAACGGTCTATAAGCGTCTGGTCGATTATCATGTGGTTTTCGAGATAAATAGGTTGATACACATGCAATAACATTATTCATTTTGGTATGATTAGAATTGTATTATGGAAATAATAAAGAATTCTAACTAGCGTTATTAACAACCTTGTTCGAGACAAGAATGTCATATGATCTTTCATCAAGATCGGAAAGGTTCGTTAGAATACGCGTACGAATAATCTAATGATTATTTTGCTGTGTGTCTTACTGAGTATAATCAAACGCTTGTTGGAGGGACGAATATATGTATAGTTAAGAGAACCATTGCTACAATTACTAATTAACGATCAAAATGTAACAACGTACGATTGAAAAGAAAAAGATAAATTTATGCATAAAAAGCTGAGTGGACCACTTCTAGCTATTAATAATAATATTATGGTCTTTAACTTTCCTATTATAACTGATATATTCAAGAATCTGTCTTTTGGTCTACAAAGACATCTTATAGTCGTGCCGAAAAAAAACTGAATATGCTTCGCACCTCGTTATCAGTCGATGAATAAAACGTATGTAAATGTGTGTTTATTATCACAAGGAGAACGAGAGAAAAGGTAGTTTAAAGAACGGATAGATAGCGATAGATCGATGTAATGTTCTCTCGACTGTAGGGAACGTCATAAAAAAACGTTACTTTAAAAAAACTGTTTTAATTTTTTTTATAGACTGTTTTAGCAAAAAATGATTTCTTATAAAAATCGACCGAAGGTAATCAGAGTCAAAGAATTTGAGCCTATGAGTAGTTTTTAAAGATTTGTGAATTCGACTATTACATTATATTCATGTCATACAAAATAGTGCGTAGCCGATTGGTAGACCGTAGGGACGTATGCGGAAAAATACTGTCATTGAAGAGATATGAGATAAAAAACAGATGATTAATTAAAATGATATCGTTTATACTTAACACAAAGGATGGGAAGTAAAAGAATGAATCGAGAATCGATTCACTTTATCCTCAACTGGAAGCACATATAACTCATCCGTAGTACAGTTTATAAACCAGGTTTCATTTATAAATATTCGAGATCATAAGGTATCTTAAAGAAAACTCCATGACATAGTAAGCATGCGCAGCATCTCGTCAATTGTCGGCGTCTCTCTGACCCGCCACTCCCGACTCGGTGCTGCAACCTGTTTCTCTTTTTTTATTATAGCAGAACTAGTTTAGACCCTAAAGATTACTCCATATCCAACTAAATTCCAACTATCGATAGCTGCCATCTATGAGTTAGTACAATTGATGTTCTTTCCACCACAATGCAAATAGACGAACATACTATTTTTTTTCATAATCCACAACGTTTCGCGTTACTTCATAAAATACTACTATTGCTATAAAATAATTCGTTGTAAAAGAGAGAAATGTTATTTCTTATTTGAAAATGATCATAGTAATAAGATTGCATTACATACATATCTTATCAACATAATATTATCATTATAAGCTTTCGGACCCAAACAAATCTTATGTAAGGATAGTTACCACGCTCATTGGTAGAGCGGCCACTCCCGACTCGAGTTGCCAATATGTAGAGACTAATCTGAAATCTCCACACATAAAAGCTTTATATCGATTCGAATAAATATGGAATACATGTGAAAACGAAATGTCTTCTTGTTCCAATATAGAATATGATTCAAATCTACTTGAGACATTGCTTCTGAGTGGTCTCCTGCATAATATCTAAACGATCCACAAACTTAAATATTGAATTCTCTGCATGTTTTAACTCATAACCAACTGTAGAAACGAAATTTCGCAAATATTTAAAAGACATAGAAAATTGACTGGATCGATGACTTTGTTATATTTATTTTGTGAAACTTTTTTCTTTCGACCAGTTGACGGCACACCGAAAGTTCTACAAATGTTGTTTCGTAATAAGAATACATTTTTTTTACTGAAGATACGACCGTTAAGCAAGAAAAAAAAATTAGGTCCAAGTTTATTAATAGGATATTCTATTATCAAATCTATTCTTCTAATATGTAAGAAGAATAATCACAGATGTGTTTACTTCACATTGTGAAAAAAAATCATATAATCAGTTGTACATAAATAGAAGAATGTAGTTTCTCGCCTATATTCATTTTTTTCATCAATTTATCTAAATAATCAGTACATCAATGATATTAAATTTATTTTTTAAACTGTTTTGTTTTAATCTTATCATTAACTCTTTGCAACAAGGTTAGTCTGTAGAATAAGTTATTTAATTTTTTAAAAAACACTTTTTTGTAATGTACATAGACTATGATGCGCCATTATCGGTTCCAGAATCTACTTCAATATTGGTCAATAATTACAAGGGCATTAATCTATCGGGAGCCGAAGATAATCGTGGTCCTGGTAAAACATATGGACGTGATTATGTTTATCCAAATACGACCGAAATTGATTATTATACATCGAAAGGTTTTGGTATTATTCGTTTGCCCTTTGATTTAACACGTGTCTATCCTATACCTTATTCTGTACTTGATCCAATTGAACTTGGATATATGAAACCTATCGTTGATTATTGTCTGTTAAAAGGTACAGTCGATGTTCCTAATAAGAACAGGGTTGACAATCATCCCGATTGTTTTCTCTATATCTCAGCCATTTTTCAAGATAACAAAAAAATTTTTGCATTTCGGACAAGAGCAGCATCTGCCCTATCAATCCATGTAAATACTATGAAAAATAATTAAGTAATTAGCGGTATAAAACACACCTGTCAAAGTGTTCGTATTTTTGGCCGTGTTCCTAATAAGAGCAACAAGCCAAAAAATATTCCAAATACGAACACTCCATGTATTTTGCGTAGAAAGTTTAAAAAAATCAGTAAATGTTACTTTTCCATATTAAAACTTGAAAATTTTGAAATATTTTTGGAACAAGAAATGTTCCTTATTCATTGATGAGTTGAGATCCAGCGGTTCAGAATTTTTGGTATTGAAATGACTGAATTATCTCTCTTGCATAAATTCTCTCTCTGTTGTTATTAAGAACACTGTTCCTAATACGAACAGTGAGCTAAAAAATGTTCCAAATAAGAACAAACCATGTAAAATGCATAGAAAAAATTATTTTTTTAGTAAGTGAACATGTTCACATTGAAATCATTAAATTTTCTTGTTCCTTCCGCTAGAAAGTTCTTTTGTTATTGAACTTTACGTTGAATTCCAGCAGTTCAGATCAAACCTATGTAATCGAAGTTTTTTTTCTCGAAAATAGGAAAAATCGTGAAGATTGAATTTTCCAAGATATTGTCAATCACTTTTTTTCTCAATATTTTCAACCTTATGAGTTTAAATAGACATGTTTTGGTCTTTGAACATCAAAAGTGATATGATAGACATTTTTTGATTGTTTTAGTTAATCCCACAAAATAGCAATAGACAGCTGCATAATCATCCGTAGGCACCACTAATATAGAATAAGGATTTGAAATTACTAATGCCACCAATGTTCACATTGCTTTTGCTTGCAATGGGACTAATTTGGTTAAGAAAATACAAGGTTAATCGATGCTACTTAAGATTTTCGATTACACCATGAAAACAACCAATCAGTGATCATCTTTTTGCTGAAGTCGTTTTGAAACAATTTTTGCTTTTTATAGATCAATATTTCTGTTGTGTCTCCTAACTGTACGTAAAAAGTCACATTTTAGTGACAATTCATGAATTCAACTTCAAAGAACAGAAATTACGTAGGTCCTCTTTTGCCTGAAACTGAATGATTTTAAACACGTCTTAGAAAAAATAGAAGAAACCTTGGTTAAACTTGAACCGTTGGAATTTAACATAAAACTGATTAACAAAAAAATTCTCTAGTAGAACGAAATTAAAATTTTCATGTTTTCATTCTAAAATTGTCCATTTACTAGAAGAAAAAAAAATTCCATGCATTGTACATGGAGTGTTCTTATTAGGAACAGTTTTTCGCTGACTGTTCGTATTTGGAACAGTGTTCTTAATAACAACAGAGAGAGAATTTTTGCAAGAGAGATAAGTCAGCCATTCTTCAATGAGATATGCTGAACCTTTGGATTTAAACTCACCTAATCATGAAGAACATTTTTTGTTCCAAAAATGTTTCAAAATTTTCAAGTTTTGACATGAAAAAGTACCACTTACTGAATTTTTTAAGCTTTCTACGCAAAATCTATGGAGTGTTCGTATTTGGAACATTTTTTGGCTTACTGTTCTTGTTAGGAACATGGTTAAAAATACGAACACTTTGACAAGTGTGATTTATACCGCTGATTAATTAATTAATTTTAGAGATAGTTAATTAATTTTTTCATGGGTCGATTCGTCGGATTCTCCTCTTGTCCGAAAAATAAAAATAATTTTTTTATGTCGAAAAATGGCTGAGCTATAGAGGAAACAATGGAGATGATTGACAACCCTGTTCTTATTAGGAACATGCACTGTATCGAATTTATCGTCGAAACTTAACGCGCTAAAAACGTCGCTATATTTAAGAGTGATTCGATGGCCAATGTAATGTTTGTCAGCATTTTCTTCGGCATTCCTCAGAGCATCTAGATTGATGTCTGTACACGTGGCATGAGATGCACCATTTAGAACAGCTAATATACTTGTATAACCAGCACCTGTTTCAATCTCCAAAACTTTCGGTTGTTTTGGATGAAATTCCGGTATAATTTTAACAAATTCTTCTACACCAAATCCTCCATCATCAAATATGTTTGGATTCAAAACATTCGGATAAATAACAAGGTGTACGTTTTGAATTTTTGCTTTACCTTTATCTTGAATATACCTTGCACGTTCAATGAGAAGTTGCGTTTCTTCTAAGTATAATGACTTTTCTCGCATCATATTTGAGTTGCGAGATGAACGACTTAGTGTTTTTCTGATCAGACATAATCTAAGCACAGAGTCTTAAATTTTTATGAGGTTAATTTCGCCGTATCGAAAATAATGTGCTGGGTGCGTCAGAAGTAAGGTATCAAACAAGTATCCGCTGATACCTGATCATATATTGCTAATGATATTATTTATATTTTTCATCAATGTAGAGAACTAGAAATTTCAGAGATAAAAGGTCTCTATAAGGTATATATGTGATAAAAAGTTGAGCTGTTGACATCAGTCAAAGATATAAATAATATCATTAATAATTTATGATCCATTTTCAACAGCTATTCGTTTCGTTACCTTACTTTTGGAACATCCTGTGTTTTACTTTTTTCTATTTTGATATCAGAAATAAAAAATAAAAAAGAGGTCATGGGCCAGTGATGGTAATCGAAGTTAGCACAACTTTTGGTGAGTTGACAACACTTTTTTTTGATAGATAAACCATCACTTTCGTACCTCTATGTGTTATTAAAATATACCAACTTGTTAAATTGAAATAAAAGTGATATTGTGCAATACTCTTCTACCTTATATAGAACGAAAAATATTTTTTATAAAAAAACATCGAGCGTTATCACGCAACATCGAGTAAGTCTACATAGATGTCAGCTATATACGAATATTGAGATACTAATTGTATTTAAAATTACCGTATTTCTCGTCTTATCTGGCTCATATAAAACTAGTCAGCATTTTTCTTTTGAAATTCTATAGAGAAAAAGGATGATGCCACTAGAATCAGCTGTTTAAACTTTATGAATTGTTGATATCCTGTTCGAAACTAAGGCTTGCTCTTTACAGTTTTCTTTCGTTCGTTGTCATCACTATACTATGAAAGATGTTTAATTAATGCCACTGATGTTAAATAATACATTTGATTACTGTTGATTACAATTTTGCTATACAATAAAATCTTGGGTAATTTATAATCGAACATTAGTGCAAGAAGGAAAATATAATTCTTTTTTTCTGTAGCTAGTAAGTGTGTGATTGAATTGATAACGGGCATTTGTTTGAGGGTGAGTCCAGCTAGAGCACTGCAGGTTGAAACTTTTTTGTAACCTATAACCTGCCCTGCTCAATTTTGACAACCTGATCCTGCCCTGTGATTTTGAGCTTTTTTCATAACCTGTCCTGCCCTGTCCTGTAATTTTTTGCTTAATATTTCGGCAAAAATTCAAAGAAAACACAAAACAGAAAGCTACCATAAATCTCGAAAAGTACAAATCAACAAAATATCGCATATTCCATGTAGATTTTATTGATTTTTCTGTTTCCCAAAATACAATCTATTGTATTAAAACCATGTTCTGCTCCTACTCAACTTATTTAAATACTAAAACAGCGATTTATTTCATAAAAATGCCTAGAAAAAGTTATTTTTCACTATATGCGAAAAGTCTGAGTGGTGATTAATACTAAATTTGACAGATTAACAGGTTGACAGGTTATAAATTTTAAAACCCCAACCTGCCCTGTAAATTTTTTGTAACCTGATCCTGCCCTGCCCTGGCAGGACAGGACAGGACAGGGCAGGTTTTCTTCGTCCTGCAGGGCTCTAAGTCCAGCAACCATGATCGCGATTTCGACCTTGCTTAAAGGTCTCATCAGATGACTCTGACTATGGAATTAAATAAATCAGAATCTATTGATGGGATGATTTTTTCAATCGATAGTTAAGTATTATTAGGCAAGGAGAAAAACAAGCTATTACACAAGAAATTGTTTTGTAAGAAGAATACCAGTTTAAACTTTTTTAAGAGGTTTTAGTTCAAGTTTATTACACAGAGAAGAGAACAGACATCAACAAATGAGTTTTCATATTTAAAGCTATTTCCATTGACGTTAAGGAAAAATGCAGGTCTATGTACATCGGTAGTGATTGTCATGATAATTGCTTCATTCTTCATCTTGATATTCTTGACTCGACTCAAAAACATCAATATCATGTTCCATTTCTAGTTGATCAAGTAATATAGGTTCTATATCATCATAATCGTCACTTTCATTCGAATCAATATCAGAAAAACTATCGACGTATGTGTCTTCATCTGAATTATCGGTAACAAAATGATATTGACGAATGCTGGAATATCTATATATTCAAGGGGGAAAAAGGTCATTCCCATCCATTCCCATCGATGGGAATGCAAAAGAATGAATGGGAATGCAGGGAATGGATAGGAATGGATGGGAATACAAGGAATGGATGAGAATGAATGAGAATGGATGTAGAATAAACAAATAAAAACAGAAAATGAGCTACGATAATTTAAAATTTAGAAGACTAGCATTTATTTACATAGTAAACAATAAAAAATGTAATTGTCCAAACATTTTGATACCATAACACGTATTTAAAAGAACATTAGTTTATTTATCTGTCATGTATTCTGTCAATATTTCAAACCTCTGAAAGGATTGAAACAACGAATTAATATCTTTTCATGAAAAATATATAAATATATTATATAAGCTGCTTTCGTTATTTTCAAGTTTAAGGAGGTTTCTAATTTACTCAAATAAATATGACTAACGAAGAAAACAGTGAACTGCTATCTTTTTTTACCAATGAAAGACCGTTCAATATAGTTAATGAGAGAACGAAAATAACGAACAAATAAAAAGAGAGAGAGAGAGAGAAAGAGAAAGAGAAAAAAAGATCGTTATAAGAGAATATAGAGATGTTGTTCATCATTGACTCCGTGTGTTATTTGTTTTGAATATTTTCAATGGCAAAGTACGATCTGTACAATTTATCCGACAGTGTACTGTTTTTATCGAAAGAAGATTTTTATGATCTTATTATTGAAATTTGTGGAGAAACTGAAGCAAACCTTATAAGAATTCAAGGAATACAAAATGTGCAGTCGTTCATTCGATGCAAAGATTATTTCCAAATTCTCAATATTGACTGCGAAGAAGTCGATAAATTAAAATCAGTAGCTTGTTTTCAATCAAGAAATGGTGATTATGTTGTCAAACAAGGAATTAAATTGAATTTAGATAATCTTGCTGACGCATTGAAAACAAAACATGAAAAATTTAAAAAACAGAAAAAGAATTCAACACGATCATCTTCGAATTCAAACAATCAAACATCGTGTTCAAACGACAATGATATTTCACTTCGACAAAAGTCAAATGAAACAACAGAAAATACAAATCCTTCATCGAATATATCTTCATGTACAATAGATTCAAGTCAATTAAATTGGAAATCAGTTCATGATCATATACAATTTATCCAAGATTTAATCGAGAAATTTTCTCAAAAGATTTTTCATTCGACCATTTTAAAAAACGATCAACATTATAATTTGACTGTTACGCAAGACAATAGTAACTTAAAAGCCCTGATTAAATGCCAATGTGGAGCAAAATTAGTTTTACCATGTCGTTCCAAAACAAAGACTTTCGTTTTATCAAATTATTATGCACATTTGACAACAACTAATTGTTATATGGTTGATTGTGTAAACAAAGAAGAGAAAAAAAACAAGAAGGAAATTCAACAATCATCATCAAATTCCATTTCACGAAAAAGAACAAACGAGTTGATTAATTCATCTGAAACAGATACGTCTTTGAATAAAAAACAAAAGAAGAATTAATAAAACGAAATTTTATTATTCGTGTTTACTCATATAGTTTTACTTTTATTTGTTACTATAGCTATGTGAAAATAGTTTACATTTTTATGTTATTTTATTTATTGTATCGAGGATTTCTAGTGCATTTTATTTTGTATTTAAAAATTAATGGCTTCTATTGAATAAAAAAAAAGAATTCTATTGTGATATGTTTTCATGAATCAAAAAGATAATTTTTTATTAGATTACTGATCGTTTCATGACTATATTGAACTCATGGAATATTTTCCTTGTTTCAGCATATAATACGATAAATAATTTTCATACATAAAACTTCATCCAAGTGTTATTAACAACAATACGATGCATAACATCTCGTCTGACAAATTTTACGAGCTTGTACGATCAATGACTGGTGATATTGAAGTCGAAATTTTAAAAGCACAAGGAATTAATAATATTGCTTCTTTTTTACGAGCAAAAGATATATATTCAATATTTGATTTAGATTGTGAACAACTCGATAATTTAAAATCACGTGCTTGTTTACAATTAAAAAATGGTAATTATATGATTCGACCAGCAATACAGGAAAATTTCGATTATTGTATAAATTTCTTTAACAAATCATTATCCGTTCAGCAAACTGAACAGGAATTAAACATTGACTCTTATCAACAGAATCTTATCGAAAAAGAAAATACATTCATGAACACGTTTATTCATAATTTAACCGAGAATATGAATCGTTCGAAATATAGCTATGAATACGATAGTCAAATACGAAAATTTGCAACAACAGTTTATGGATTAGGTGGTCGACATTTATACGAATTTTTAAGATTAAATTTACCTGGTGGTTTTCCATCAATTCCAACATTAGAATCATATAGTAACGCATATTGTACACGTATTGAAGAAGGAGAGTTTCGGTTTGAAGAATTACGTAGTTATTTAAAAAAAGCAAATTGTTCATTTGCTTATGGATCAGAAGATAGTACAACAGTTATTAATAAAGTTCAATATGACACAGAGACAAATTCGTTTGTTGGATTTTGTGGATCATTGCGTAATGGTTTACCTTCTATTCGTCAATATCAAACAGATGATTTCTTGAAATTAGAAGATTGGTTTCATACGAGAAATCAATCAACTCTCGTTAACATTCACATGATTCAACCCATTACGAATTCTACATTAGCACCATTTCTTTTAAGTGGTTTTGGTACCGATAATACGTATGATGCTGTTTCTATTATTCGCCGTTGGCTACATGTTTATGAACAATGTTCTCAACATGATATTCGAATAATTGGTTTCTCTAGTGATGCTGACCCGAAATATTTACGCGCGATGCGCCTTGTCATTGGTACTTTATTTTACAATAATTAAATTTTATTTGATAAATAAAATTATCTATGTTTAAGATACTTTTCTCGACTATCAAATATCAATCTATTGAATCGAGAAGATGTTTTCCATGTGAAAATTCCGAATTCATGGTCTACATGGTTTTTCTTGAGATCAAAACAGCTATTTCTTTCTTTTCAAGATGCGACACATATTGCCACAAAGCTTCGTAATCGTTTATTATCAAAAACTGCATCATTATTTATGGGTTCTTATCGAGTTTCTTCTAAAGACCTTGAAAAACTTATCAACGAAATACCGAAATTCAACCATGGCTTGGTGATTTCGGATTTGTATGTGAAGGATCGACAGAATTTTTCTTCTTGTTTTAAAATTTCTTCAGAAAATGTGTTAAATTTACTTGATCAAAATAAAGCAGCAGCTGGAACACATTGCTATTTATCGATATTGAATTCTGTTATAATTGCTTATATTGATCGAACAACACATGTTTTAGATCGAGTATTTCATGCTTGGTTTGTTGTGTTTGTTTCGCGGTTTTGGTGGACATGGTTACGTTTCAAATTTGCTAATCATGGAAAATCAACAGTTAAAAACAACAAAAGACCATCGTTGACAAAGATTGAACAACATTTTATGACATATCCAGCATTTTATTCTATTGAAATAAATGCTCATTGTTTTACGTATATTTTGTTACTGATTATGAATAAAGTATTACCATATGAAGCAGCTAACATATTCTTATTTAGCTCTCAACCATGCGAGAATATGTTTCGAAGTGCCCGATCAATCAGTGGCCCATCTTCTTCTATCACAAATTTTACTATTCAACAATTTTTCTCAAAAACAAGAAAAATTTCGATATTAAATGAAATCAAAGCTTCAGAAGAACTCAGCTCTGATCCTAACATAATCAAATTTCCCAAACATCACAAACAAACCAAACAGAAATCAGCGTCAACATCAACAACGAGTTTTCATGATATTACTTTACAAAAATTAGAAAAAACTGTCAATGACGCTTTTAATTCGGCGAAATCGTTTATCGAGAAATTAGAAATGTCTTCTGTTTTAAAAGACAACAATGTTTTTGATCTTGATTGTTTATGCATTAATTTACATGGCGATTTGGAAAAGATGATATTTACATACGAAGATTCTCCGCTTGAGTCTGACGAAGAATCTGAAGACGATCGCTCGAACGAAGAAGTAATGAGTATATCTTTCTATCGTTTAAAAGGAATAGATTTTTCTTTAATTTTTGTACAGGATGACACTGTCAATAGTGAAGATGAATGTATTGAAGCAGAAACTGCTTGCACAGTGTCGAAAAGAGAAAACTGTAATGGAATGCGAGTATACTCAGCTGTTGCCGAGCATGATAAACACAAATTCTTCAAAATCGATATCAATGGAAATGAAAAATTTCTTCATAAACAAACAGCTGCATGGTTGATCACTAAGAATAGTAATCATCTATCTTCTGATCGACTGCTACGTGTTCAACAAACCGCAAAACAATAGTTAAAACACGTTCCAATTTCATCTAGACCATATGTATTATGTCGACGTAACTGAGAAATCATGCATCGAATAATAGATTTATATGAACATTTTTTTTGTTATTGTCAACGTATTAATCTCGTGTTGGTTGTATCTAGATATCTCTTCTATATCTATATTTTCATTCATAATACACCTATAAAGATTCAACTTGCTCGATAATCCTTCAGGTATCATTAAAATGCAATGCTTTTTGAGTTTCCAATCACAACTTCTCGGTTTAATTCGAGGTAAGTGGATGTAGTCAGATGAATACTGTCATTATTCAGCTAATCTTTGTTAGATACAATAATTTTTAGCTATACTTTGTCCATGAAAAAATATATAACTACTTAATAAAACATTATATTCACTTTATATACTTTCTGGAATCTGTAAATGCGATAGATCTGCTAATTACCCAAAAGTTAGCTGATGTTTTGCAAAAGACAACTTAAAATATTATAATGATGATTTTTGGTGCACCGGAGTGGATGGGAATGCAGGGAATGTCGGAATGGCTTTTTCCCCCTTGGTATATTGTCTCTTTTTTAGAATTGACTATGCAACAAATCGATGATCTTCTACATGAAGTCGATAGTTTGGATGAAGATAAACTGCGAGAAATGCATGCTGAATTCATGGAATTATGGTAAGCAGAAATGATAATGATAATAGCATAGAGATTTTATATGAACAAAAACAAAATTTTATCTTTATTCTTGTTTTAATCCTGATGGAAAAATGTCAAGAGAAGTGTTTGCAAATGCTTTTCAGAAAGTATTTTCAAAGTAGGATTGCATAATGCACACACGTATTTTTTTCAATACTGATATATTTTAGTGGCAAAACAAGTACTTATTGTCGATATGCATTTAGTCAATTTGACAAAGATAATAGTGGATCATTAAATTTTACTGAATATATTGTTGTAATGCATATTCATGAAATGGATAATCTTGAAGAAAGTCTTGGTCTCGTAAGCATATAGTTTATGCATTTTTTTTCCTGTTCTTTCAAAATATTTTGTATTTATAATTATAGGCATTCAATATTTTTGATTATGATAAATCAGGTGAAATCGATCGAAAGGAAATACTTCATATTATTACTGCTACTGGTGAACTTCTCGGCAAACCTTGTGAAATGCAAAATGTTAAAATGCTTGCAAAGAAAATTCTCGATACTTGCGATAAGAAACGAGCTGGAAAAATAACACAACAAGAATTCATACAAGGGCAATTAGAGTTTATTATTTTCTCATTAATATTTATTAAAATTCTATAGTTGCAAAAATAACATGGACTATTGTCGTATATTAATACCAAATTTCGAACAAAGTACATACGATTTGTCCATCGATAAAAAAAATTGTTTTTAAAATCGTATTTTTAGTTGGAATGGTTCTGGATCCGAACTACGAAGGTGATTTGGAACAAGGTAAAAAGCATGGAAAAGGTGTTTACACATGGCCAGACGGTCGTCGATATGAAGGACATTGGAAAGATGATTTGAAAGAAATGGAAAAGGTATTTCCACTTGGCCTAATGGCATGCAATTTGAAGGTCAATGGAAAAATGATAAGAGACAACCAAATGGTCGTCTTGTCTATCACAATGGGTCGTGGTATGAAGAACATATAAGTGAAGAATTGATTGATAACGCGACAGGAGTTTCTAATCCCGTGATGAACTCCACAGGCTCGCGAGTAACTTATACTTATACATATCAATAATCAAGATATAAACATTAGTTTTTGATTTAAATTGATTCCTTTATCTTAATAAAAATTTTGAGAGTGAGAGTGAGGGTGAAAAAATGTTTTTCGTATTTTGACTGTTTTTTAAGCAAAAAAAAAGATTCCATTGCTACCGAAAAATCGCTCGAATCATCATTTCAAAGACACATTCTATCTATCGACGACAAAATGCTTGCAAATGAAACTTTTGATCTAAACGATGTATGATCAAACAGCATTTAATGACAAGTTGTTACAAGCTTCGTTCACTGCATAATTATTCTAACATTGTTCAGCTGATAATCAACTCGACGAAACATGTATTCATCTCTCACACCCTCACAAAACCTAAACCTATATCTACTTTTCACAATTAAATTCTTTTGTTAAAGGAAAATTTTATTTTAAAGACAGAATTAAAAAAATGCAGTCCTTTAAAAAAAAGACAAGACAAAATATAGTTTTTGTTTTTCATTGCGAACGAATTTCTCATATGCTAGTGAAAACAGGTGCCCAAATATCAATAGCATAAGCAATAATTCATGAAACAGTTGGAGGAATCAGATGTTGTGATCCAATTTCCATCTCCATTTCTAGTACGCTATAAATATGCTTATAGTTCTCGAGATTATATTGAATGATTCTACTCATTTTATAAAGATTTTGATAACGTTAAAAAGAATGATTGTGTTGTAGTCGATGATTAGATTTCTTCAAGTCAATGCTACATATTATTGAACTGGTTGTCATACACATTCTACTTCGAGCTAGTGTCCAATAGATATACAAACAACAAGTTGACATTATTATTGGAGTTTTTTTGGTAAAGAAAAAAAATTGTTATATATTGTTAGAGTGAGAGGATGAGAGAGAAAAGACGATGGTTGTGTGTGTGTATAAATCTCCGACTTTATTAAATCGAACCACTCGTATATATAAATATGTCCATGCTGTCATCCACTGAGTCAATCAGAGAAAAGTCAACCATGACCTGTGGCTGATTTCACATCAACTTCGACACATCGATTCTCAAATGGCTATACAACATATTTAAATTGTCCAGCAGTATAACACACACATGATACTTTCAGTAGTAATTAATTCTGTTGAATTTCATTTAGATTTGTGATACCACAAATATTATCTATGTAATGACATGTCCTTGCGGTGAATACGA
>Ga0209952_1001944_pt1 | contig 16339 bp, 22 predicted proteins | sample ThiBiot_750_biof_2_FD_183951 | JGI IMG/M metagenome (GOLD analysis project Ga0209952, IMG submission 183951) | Wastewater bioreactor microbial communities from Cape Town, South Africa - Thiocy_cont_750_biof (SPAdes) | ecosystem: Engineered > Bioreactor > Thiocyanate-remediating >...
CGCGGCAGCTATTGACCCGCGCTGGTCCGTTCCCTACACAGCCCGCACGTGAGCGCGTAGCTCAGCCGGTAGAGCACGTGACTTTTAATCATGGGGTCGAGGGTTCGAGTCCCTCCGCGCTCACCATTGAAATCGAAAGAGAATTTCGGATTTCGAACCTCCATCACCGGAGGCGTTTTGCTGCCGGGGCCACTTAGAGGGCCACATAAAGTCGGAATCGCCCGACCTTTACTCGCAAGGTTCCCAAGTGCATCTTATGGTGGTCAAGCAGTGTGGGGACACGCTTTGAAAAGACCAACGCAACGGCACACTCTTTTTCCGAACAAACGCAAGGTTTTGGCGAGCCGTATTAGTGCAGATGATATTGAAGCCGCAGCTGTCGGTGCCAAATATGCACCCAGCCCGTACCACTGCCCGGAAAACGGTCGGCTTCGATATCGGGTTAAACCGGCGACGCCCTGCCCTCGGATATTCAGCCTTCCCCAAGCGGGGCGCGCCTTACGGGAAGCCATTCGCTCCCGTCACATCTCGGAAGACTGGGTTAATGGCTTTCCAAGACGTGTGTGGCATAGAGAGGGCGATCAATGGTACGAGGCTTGTACGAACACTGGAACCGCCGGCACCTACCACGCTTACCCCATTGAACCGGCTGGATTGCCCGCAGGTCTGCAACGATGAGTTTTGAAATTTCCGCGTCATGGTTGCGATCGACGTCCGAGACGCAAGTTTCGGAAACGTCAGCGACTATGTGCCAACTCAAGATTGAGCTTGATCGACGCTATGTGACCGAATTCAAGGATGACAAGGGAGTCCGATCTCCACATTTGGAGATCCCCTCATACTATGTCGCTGAATGGATCGCAGAAAATTGGTGGCCCCTACTCTGGGAGCCACGAAAGAGCGAAGATGACGAGCCGAACCCCGACTTCTTGTCGCGTCATTCGTTGCTAACTGCTCAACACGGTTTCGCATTACCGAAGCTGTCGATCATCCCAATGGGACAATCTATTCAGATTTCTGCGGGAGCGAGAAACGTACAGCTAGCCGACGTCCGCTTTCTTCATGGGGCACTGGAAACACTATCGCGGGAAAGCGTACAGGCTGAACTCCAACGCTTCGTGGCGAGTGTTGTCGCTCGCCTCTCAGAATTTCGTATTAAAGATACATACCTACAAGACGCTTGGCATTTAATCTCGAACACCGACGCGGAAGAGGCAGAATTCTGTCGATACGTTGGTGCATTAGGTCTGTCGCCCTACGATCTGGATGAGAGAACCGCAAAGCTCATCGAACACTTTCTACCAACCTTGGGCGATCGACTGTTGATGGATCTCTGTCTGGTTTGCACTCGTCAGACATTTGAGGCGGTAGCCAAGATAGCAGAGCAAGCTATTACCCTGACGAAAAACGCGTCCACTTCAACGCTATCACCATTAGCATCAACTCAGGCTCCAAAAGATATTGCCGATGCCCCGGCCTATCGACGTGGTATCCGCGCTGCAGAAGCATTGAGGCGGGCATTCAAGATTAGCGATACTGATCCTAATGGGGCAACTAAGGTATTTGAACTTCTCCAAGTGGATACTCATCATCGGTCAGAATCTCATCGAAACGATGATGAGCTAACTGTTACAGGCGCAGTTGTGCGCGATGAATCTGAAATGAAAGTTGCTCTTCTGCAGGGGACAGAGACGAAGCGGCGTTTCGCCGGAGCGCGCGCAATCTTCTCAGCATGGACCTCAGAATCGCCGAATGAAAGCCGGCTCCTCACGTCTGCGGTCACACGCGACCAACAGGCAAATCGCGCTTTCGCAGCGGAATTAACTGCACCGCGTAATTTGATACGTGCAAAAGCCAAACGTAGCCGACTAACACAAAATGACGTCTACGATCTGGCAGCCGATCTTCAGATTGGTATGGACGTCGTGCAGAAACAAGCTCTCAACAACGGCATCGCCGTCGCTCCACTTTAGATCCTCAATTCCGACACATGCGTGGATGGCCCCGATGTAGCCATCCCTAGCGCGATCGCGACCGACAAAACCAAGTCGTCGCTCGTCCCGGCGCGCGCGCCGTAGCTCGCCCTGCCCGCTGCGGATACGCTCCGCTGACCAAGAACGCGGGGCTATCGCCTAGGTTGAACTTCCGCCTAAAATGCATGCACAAATTTCCCGTTACTTTTCTCAAATTTCTCGTGACAGAAAGGGGGAAGTAACAGGGGGCGTAGGTCGAAACACCGCCTACACTGGTGCCTACTCTGAGCCGATCGCGCGACGATTTGAGTGTCTGCCTATATTTTGATTTCAACCGCGGATTGGTACAAGCGCGTCGCCGTCATCTCTCCCGTCTTGCTTTGTTAAATTTAGGAATGCCCGCCGGCTCGCGCAATTTCGGCAAGTCTAGCGGCCGATCCGGATACATGAACTCTTCACCGCGCATCCATCGCCCCTCGAAGCGGTCCCAGAATTGGATTGCAGCCAACTGCTCTGTGAACTCATAAACGTACCAATGCCCGTCGCGGTCGATCCGTTGCCCGGTCGGATCGAATGGGATGCTGTTCATGCGACAAACGGCTTCGATAAATCCCCAATGCTCCCGGATGAAAAGGTCGTTGAGGGCGACGTGGTAGGGCCGCGACGCTCGCCAGCGGAAGTCACCGCCGCCGCGCGGATGGAAGCCCTTTCGCGGCATCATGAACTCCGGCAACCGTGCAATGCCATTCGCGATGCGTCGCGCCTCATCAGACGTTAGACGGCTATGCGCGTAGCAAATGCCCTGCAAGTCGTCGCGGCAGGGGACATAGGCAAGCGGAATGCCGTTCGCGTCCGCCACAACGAACGTATCCGCGTCGGCTCGACGTACTGTCCATGGCGGTGGAAAACGTCGGGTTTCTGGGGTTGACGACATGAGAACAAAATGGGAACATTATCCCACCCCGTCAAGCTGGAACTATGCCGATGTCCGCCCTGCCCGATGAAAACCCACAAGATGAAAACGACAGGCTCGAAGCCGCGACCAATGAAGCGATAGAAGCCTGCGGCGGTGATCCGCGCTCGGCTATTCGTGCGCTGATCCTGGCGAATGAGTTTCTGCAATGGGAGTTGGAAACGAAAGTTTCGAAGGGCTACGGTCGTGGCGTTCGGCGCGGACGTTCTGACGGCTAACCGGAAAGAGAGTCATCATGGCAGACGTGACTTATTACGTGGCGTTGCCGTTCACTGTCGACGATGCTGGCGAGCCGGTTGCCGGTGCTGGCGAGGAATTGCAAAGCTCTGGCGCTGCGATGCGTCGTGCCGAGACACTATCGAGACAACCGGGCAACATTGGCGCAGTTGCGTTTAGCCGCACGGGTGATCCCGCTGTAGGTGAATTTTCAGATGCTGTTGTGCTCGGGCAGTTTGGTGACGTGCCGGGCGATCTGAGCGGGCTTTAGCGTATGGGCTGGCGTGGACAGGACAACCGCGATCTGGCGAACGAGCGAGGCAGCAAGCGGCATCCCGTGCAGCTTGGGCTTTTCGTCTTCGCTGTGCTGGCGTTTATTGTGCTATGGGTCGCGGCGAGTATGCGGTGACGCGACAGCCGACACCAGTAGAAAACCCCGCCGAAGCGGGGCTTTAACTCAGCGGACGCCGTAGTTCACGCCGTCTCTCGGACCTGCTTCGCGCAGCTTTCGAGAAACCGGAACGGCGTGCCGCCAAGCGCGAGATATTCATTGAACACGCCGCGGAACGACTCTTCAATCTTCGTCGCGGCCTCGGCGGCAACGAATGCCTCGACGTCGTCGAGCGTCATCAGGAAGTCGCGAATCGTGCCGGGACCATCGATGTCCATCTCTTCCCCTGCGATGATCGCATTCCACTTTGGCTCTGTGATCATGTACCCGACAGGGTGATGCTCACGGGTCCAGTGGCGTGGCGGCGTCTTGCGGAGGCAATAGCCGTGCTTGGCGAGATGGCGACGAGCGCGAGCTTCGCGGGTGGCGGCGGCGATGGATTTACGCATGGGCCACCTCCAGAACGCGAACAGCTTCGCCACCGGTGAGCACCGGCTCCGGACGATCGGCGACACCCGGCGCCGGCGGCAAGTCACGCTCGGCGCGCTCGAACGCGGCGCGGATAGTGGGGTTGCGGATAAAGTCGGAAACGCGGAAATTGTTGGCAGCCTTCGGCATGGGTGAACTCCATATTGAGGGTTAGGGCTGTTTCGACGTTGGCGCGTCGAGCAGCCCGTTTGAACGCACTCACTATGGCACGAAGATTGCGGGTAGGCAAGAGAAATTATTTAGTATTATCAATTGCTTAGTGTGACTTTACTACGAGCTTGTAGTTTGTCAACGCGATCAAATTTCGCCATTTGATCAATGTGGTTACGCCGGGCGGGATGCTGTTTGTCGACGGTTGATCGTCGGGCGCGCCGCAGTTTGTCAACGGCTTGGGGTGAAAATGGATAATTGGCAGCAACTCGAATCGGCACTTCCTCCAACGCCACCGCCGATTGACCAAGGCGTTGTTCTTCTAACATCGGGCCAACTGCTCAAGATTCATGGCGTCACGCTGTATCCCATCGAGGCGGTGTCTGAGGTCGCGCGACTTCGCGAAATGGGCGTCGCCAAGATGGGCGGCATTTCTACCGGTATAGGTTTTCTCGGCTCACCAGGATGGGCCCTTGGGGCGGGTGCTGCTCTCGGCATTCTTGAAGGCGCGCTATCATCGTCGGCGCGCAAGGAAGGTGCACGTTTATTGGTCGATGCCGAAAACAAGCATCTTGATCTTCGCAGAAATGGGCGCGCGTTTCGGTTCGGACGAATACAGAACCGGGATCAGCCGAACCCTAATCTATGGAGGGTCGATGAGTTGATCCGGCGTAAGGTCGACTGCGGAGCCATGATGCGGGCCGACCGCAATCAATTCTTGGCACGATACGGCAAAACGAAAGCCGATCTGGTGGACGGGATGCTTGAAGTAAATCAGACTCAAACGTTCGTCTATGACGGCGGCGAGTTTTTCATCGCCGACACTGAAACCGGATTAATGAATATTCGCTGGCAGAATGTCGTCGCGTATACGATTGCCGCCAATTGACGGCGCGGCAAGACACTCTGCTAATAGAAGCCTGTCGAGACTGTGACCATCTGTGGATTGGGTTTTCCAACGAATGACCACAGGGCTAGTGCAACAGCCAGCACAAGGTCATCATGCTTCCCAACGCGCGCCTCCCAGGTGCTACGGCCAGCCGCACTAACCTTCCGCTGGAAGTCTTTCAATTCTTCGGCCAACGGACCAGCCTCAGTCAGCCCCGCGGCAATTCGCAACTCACCAAGGTGGAGACGAGCGTCGAGTGTGGAGATCAGAATCCCCTTGGGAACGTGCCATCGATTGTCGTCAATGCGTGTCTGTTCGTTGCCGGCGGTAATCGTCACTTTCGTCGGCCGCATTCCAGCGTCGTCGAATAGATCGCCAACTGCGCGACCGACACCAGTGTTGTCGATCACGAATGCACAGCCGTCACAGAGCGGAGGGCGGGCGAGCAATCGTGCGACCTCGGCAACCTGGTCCACATACGAAAGACCGAGCGGCAAGCGCTGCAAATGGCGCACATCGAAGTGCTCGCTCACCCTGGTAATCTCGTCGACGTTCCGGTGCTGCACAATCCGATGCTGCATGACACAAATCGCCGTGGGATCGCTGCTCTGACCGAGGTCCGCAGCAAGAACCCATCTGTCAATTTCTTCGCGTCCGTAGGGTGCTATGCCCATAATGGTTCGACCTCTGTGGTGAAGGCGCGTTCAATGATGGCAGTCGGGAAAGCGTTGTCGGCATTATCGACGAATGCGAGTTCATATTCCTCGCTGTAACGGGCGGGACCGAGGTTCTTCAGTTCGTCCGCCAAGAACTCTTTCGAGATACGCGGGCAGTCGGACGCACCGACCCTCACACGGTGCCAGTTTCGGTCGCCGCTGTGCCATGCCTCGTAAAAGAACCCTCGCTTGCCGGCTGGTGTCGTCAGGCAAATCAGGCTGCCGTCGGCGCGCGTCGCAAGCATCGGCCGCACCGCAGCCATTAGGTCATCGTCGACCCGGCTGGCCTCGTCCACGACTACGAGCGATACGCCGGCGATACCGCGGATCGTCGCGCTGGTTCCAGGTAGTGCCAAGATGCGCGAGCCGTTGGTCAACTCAATCTTGAGCACCGAGTCGCCGACTAATTCCGGAGCGCCTGTCAGGTCACCGTGAAGCTTTTTAATCTGTCGGAGCATTTCGCCCGACTGGCGATTGCTGGGGCTCACGATGACCACAAGCGCGCCGGTTTCATAGATTGCACGGTGCAGAGCCATAAGGGCCGTGACGGTGGTCTTGCCGGACTGGCGCGAGCACAGCAGCAATGCCCGCTTCGGATTGAGCCGCAATAGGTCCGCCTGCCACGGATCGCACTCGATCCCGGCATCGCGGGCCATTAGGACCGGATCCGCTGCCCGTGCGAAGTCCTTGGCCATCAGCATGGCGGCGGGGGTAGCACGGTGACGGGCGCCGGCGCGGTCGGTTCGTGCTCGATCAGGACAGGCTCTGGACGGCCCCTGCCCTTGCCGGCAGCCGCGGTGATGTCGAGTGCGGCGTCGCTTTCCAGACGGTGCAGTGCCTCACCCACGGCGCGCGCGGCGTCGGGAAACGGCCTGAGAGCCGCGATCAAGGTCGACCGCAGTTTCAGGTAATCGGGTGACACAAGCAGATTGGTGTGTCGGACGTCGTGAACCTGGACAAGCTGGCCCAAAAGCTTGGCGACCAGCGTGAGGTTCGCTGTGATCGCGTTCTCTGCGGCCACACTGCCCTTAACGTCCCCGTGCTCCGCGGCAAAGTCCGCCTTGACTAGGAGCCGTGCGCGCTGCGCAACGAGACTGGCGATCAGACCCTCGCTCTCCGCGGTTCGCAGCGCCTCTAGGTCGATCGCCGCTGGTTGCTGAGCCGACAAGATTGCCGCCCGTTGCGCCGGCGTCAGGTGGTTTCGCGCGTGACGGAGAATGGCATCCTTTGATAGCCCGAAGCGGTCACCAAGGACGCGGGCAGCAACGCCGTGCGTTAATCCGATCTCAATTTGATGACGGTGGTCGTGGTCACAGACCGTGCACCGAGTGCCGCGTCTACCCAAAGTCAAAAACTCGCAATTCTGAGGCGCGATCAACAGTCATATGGCCCCCATGTGGCCCTACACTACTATGGATTAGGAATATTGTCAAGATATGACCATTTTAAGGGTATTATTCGAAATTGACCCCGTGACTAATTATCATGAGTTCAGCGATTATGAGTGCTTTTGAAGCTGGATTTCGCGGCGGTTTCGTTTTCGAGGGGAGTCCTGCGCAGTACGCTATCTTAGCGAGAAGGGCGAAAGCCCTTTGGACAGACGGACGGACGGACCAGACGAAAACGCGATTCTGATTAGGGGATATAGAATACACTACAGGTTGTATTATGTTGCATCTGTACAACCTGCTTATCTATAGATGCTAATACATACTATTCGTCTGTCCCGTCTGTCCAAGAGATGTAACCTATTGCAATATTGTCGTTTTCTCCGGGACGCACCACAGGACGGACGGACGGACCGATTTCAGCAGGACGTCCGTCCCTTCGCTAAGTGCTAACGTGGCGCGGGCATTGGGGGCAGCCCCGCGGCAGAATTTGCAACCGATGGGTCCAAAACGAGCGCCACTTTCGGCAAGGGCAGACCGTTCAACATTTTCGTTCCGAACGTGTAGCGGGCCGTGAGGTCATGCATCTGACCGCGCACCCAAACGCGCTTGCGCGTGTCCTTCACCATTTCGCGGCTTTCCCTGAATCCGAGCGATCGCATTACCGTGCCACGACTCGCGTTGTTCTTCGACCAGCCTGCCAGCTTGGCCAGGTCGACCAAATCTTCGCTCGTGATGAAGGCATTCCGCTCCCCACCGAACCACTCACGCAGTTGGACCTCCATGTCAGATTTCGCTCGGGCCGCTTCCTGATGCTCCCCGGCCAGCGCCCATATGTCGCGCGGCAGCGTGAGCGCCTCGCCTTGTGCCTGTAGGGTTGCCGCCTCGGCGATGAGTTGTGCGAGGTTTTTCTGCACCCACGTCGCGTTGATTTCTCCAACAACGGCGATCGGCCAGAAGCGCCGGCCACCGGAGTCGGCTTCCAGGAATTGAGGCTTATTGGTGCTGCCGACAAAAATATTCCGCCGCGGTCGGTCGGTGACGGCTCTACTAAAAGCGGTACGCCCTGCATCGTGAGTGCGACTGAGCATTGCTTTCACGCCCTCGATGTCGCCGCGGTTTCGCATTTCGCTGATTTCCGCTACCGATTTTCCTGCGAGCAACAGGACAAGCTCTTTCGGCTCATCACCCAATTTTACGGATTCGGTGAACCACTCGTCGTGCAAGGCGAGCACCTTCGCCAAGGACGATTTGCCCGTGCCTTCAGTCTCCGAAACGAACACCGGCATGGTGTCGAATTTGATTCCGGGAACTCTGATGCGCGCGACCATACCGATTAGAATGAGACGCCCGACGGCGCGGTGATATGCGTCATTCGGTACGCCGGCGGCGTGTGAAAGCCATGTGTCGAGCCGCTGTTGCCCGTCCCATACTGCCTGCAACGTGTCGAGCAGATCACACGCCGGGTCGATTGTGTTGTCGTCTCCGAACGCGAGCAGGGAACGCCAAACGAAGTTTTCGGCCATAACCAGGCGGTCGCGTTCGGCGGCGTGTGTCATCAGGATGTCGCGCATGCGGTCGGTTAGCACGGTCCATTTCGGCCAGCGCCAGCCTTTCAGTTCTACTTTTTCCGTCCAGGCATTCCACCTGACATCGATCCCAAGCCCGGCGAGAAAGATGCGCAGGTTTTGTGGGTTGTCGCCTTCAGGATTACCGTTTCGCCCGCGCGTATATGTGCCTGATCGCAGCTTATGCTCTACGTCCTCGGATAGCCGTTCGGCGCGCGCTTTTATTTGCGAGGTCATGGGGGCGAGTAAGGCAGCCGTATCCGGGTGCACGACTGCGACGGCTGCGATTGCATCAGCGTTTCCCGTCGACACGATGCCGGGAATCTTGCGATTAATCAGGTCGACAAGCGGATGGCCCGTTGGCGGCATCATCGGATGTGCGTCCGTACGCGTCACGTCGGGGATAGATTCGAGAAAAGGGGATAATTGCTTCGCCTGCTCGTCGGCACGACCTCCAACCATTGGCACGGCTCCCGCAACAGCGCCAAGCTGGACCATCGTCTTTTCGCCTTCCGTTTTTCGCCACTCCCCGATCTCTGCGGGAGTCTGCTTGATTCCGAGGTCCGCGCATTTTTTCCAGAATGACGCGAGTGTCTTTGTGCCCTTCGTCGCACCGCTGTCATGCCAGTAGCGATTCAGCCGATTGCCTTTCTCATCGGGCGTGACGTCGCAGATAATGTCCGCGATCTCATATCCCCGAATACCAAAGCCCGCCCGGCGGATGCCCCATATCGTTTCTAACCGATTGTTGCGGTCATCAAACCATGAAGGATCCTTGACCATTAATTCCCGCACAAAGCGGTCAAGCTTGGTGCACTCGGCATCACTTTGCAGGCACTCGTCCGTCGGCGGCGCGGTCGTCGCGTCCTTTTGTCCGACCGGCAGGCTCGCGTACCAGTCGAATAGCCCGGCAGTATCAGGACTGTAGTCAGGCAGCGGTAGCGCATTCTCCAAAAGTTGGTATACGCCGCCGCTGCGGGTAACCGATCCGGCGTAAACATTGAGCGCGCGCCAGCGGATCGAAATGCGCTCGCGGTCTTTTTCACCCGGTTTCAGCGGTCGGAAGTGTGAGACGTTGAATCGGTGGTGCCCTTTGCGAAGTTCATCTTTGAACCATAGCGGGGCGCGGAAACCAAAATGCCATCCGCCCGATTTGCTGTTTGCATATGGCTGCGTGACTGCGATCTTTAACCTTTCGCACAGCTTGAGATAGTGTGTCCAAGCCTCCTCGCGATCCTCGGGGCCGTGCACGTCGACGTCGGCCAGAAGGCAATCGGAAGTAATGGCACTCACGCCGAGTAGATCGCCGGCAGCGAAGGACGCTTCCCAACGGGTGCGATCGCTGCTCGCGCTATAAAGGCTGCCGGCGTAAGTTACTGCGTCGATCGCGAAAAGCTTCAACCCTTCCCGTTCGGCATAGTCGAGCGCGGCTTTCTGGATGGTCGCGATTGAATTGGTCACTTCGCTCCCCCGTCACGACGCCACTTGCCGAGCACCACCATGGCGATCGTAGGACTGTGCGCGCGCTCATAAATTTGACGCCAGTAGTCGGCCCGTACTTCGGGACGGACTGTGGGGGCGTCGGGGTCGTCGACTATGCGCGCGGCGCGCACTTCCTTGTCGATAGCGAGCAACGCATCCATCGCATTGTCGCGCGCGTTGCGATCAAACTCACGAAGAAAAAGGGAATGTAGTTCACGAAGTCGGTAGCGAGCCGCCGTCGTCATCAATGTCGGTCTCCTGTTGATGGGAGCCCGAGCCGTCACCTTGACAAATACGAGAATTCGAATTACAAAAGGAGTGTCACCTACTTTACGAATTCGAACGCTCGGCCGGGGCAACGGTCGGGCGTTTTTCGCTTTAGGCTAGTACTTTTCTCATCATATTCATCACCGTCTCGCATTCGCCTTCTGGCGACGCCGTTCCGCGCGGTTCATCCTAGGAGCCGCTTCAAGTTTCTCGCCTGAGCCCGAACCACGGAGCGCTCGCCACTCGTTCCAATCGATCGGAGCCGGTGTTTGAACATGCTCGCCGACATCCAAGGGCCATTCCGTCAGGGTCTTTTGCTGGACGCCATGCTGATCGACCTTCGTGAGAAGTGCGTGTCCGCCAACCAGGATTCGCTTCGGCTGGTCAGGAAAGCGTGATGTCGGCTTCCTCCGCATCATCTCCATAACATGCAGCATGTCGACTTCTGGGTTCATCCCTGCAGGCTTCAAATGTGCGGGGAACTGTGTAGCTTCGAGGTCTGCCCTGCTAAAGATACCGGGCGCAATCGCGAAGTCAGAAATTTTGTGAAGGTGGAATGGTAGGTTCAGGATTTCCCGTTTGGGTGCATTTTTCATATCGGAATACATTTTCGAATCCGGGTATCCGCACCGGATCTGATATCCTTCAGGTTGCCCTCGCTGCTTCGACCATCCGAAGCAGTAGAATTCAACGTCCGGATGCCCACCACGACGCATAAAGTCCTCGTAGTCGAAGTAGACACGCCGGACATGCTCTGGTGCATTCGCGACAAAATCATCAAACGATGAGAATTGATCCACGAACGAAAGTGCAAACACAGTGTTTGCTTCGCAAGGTCCGCGCGTGGCGATCACCATGTTGATGTCTGGCAGCACAGAGACCTTCTTACCGACACCCGTAACCACACCATCTGCGGTGTAACTGGCTGCGTCCGTCAAGCAATAGATGGCGTCACTCTGCTTTAAGATTACGATCGCACTCATAGTTTCTCCTAAAGAATGATGTCCGCGAGGCCTGCAGTGATCGGCGTCATTGAAGTGGATGCAAACTGATCCAATTGCTTGTTAACGTTCGCTGCGTCATTAAGCGCTTGTTGCAGTTGAGGGAGCTTTGACCCGGCAACAGATGCTGCATCTGCCAAATCACGCAAATATTTCGCCTGATTGTTCCAGGCTGCGTTCATCTGCTCGATGTTGGTAGGATCGAGCAGCTTCTTATCGATCCACATCTGCATTGTGTCGGCCGCGGCTTTGTTCGCGGTATTGAAATCGAAAATGCCGATCGACGCTTGATAGGTCGTTGGTCGAGCCCGCCGGCCGGCATGACGCCGCATTATTGGCCTGTTCCTCTGGCCTAAGACTTTAACCGTCGTCGACGCGAGGCTCACCTGCATGTCAGGCATCCTTCTCAGGCTGAATGAATTCGCCGATCTGATCCGGCCAGCGATCGGTGATCCGCGTTTCTATCGACTTCGGCGCGATCGTCGTGATCTGGCAGAAGCCACCGACTGCGTGTCGGCCTTGATTGTCGGTGATCTGCCGACGCTGCGCGGCGACGAGTTGCCGCAACCGCTTCACAACCAGATCGCGAGGCATGTCAGCGTTGAGCGGTAGGCTAAACTCATCGCCCAGAGATGGACCACATGCGACTGAGCCACATTGCATTGATTTGTAAGGCTGAACGACTGAGGCTGTTTCGCTCTGGTCATTGCATATGAAGCGGGTTGTCGGACCTTCTTTTGAGAAGCCCGTTACGATCAGTTCAATTGGAGATTCCAACCCATCGGTGATATCTCGAAAGTTCGTATCGAGGTTCGTCAGGAGTTGGTCGAACGAGATATAACCGCTGAAGCACCAGCGTAGTTCGTTGCTGATGTTCATGCCGCGGAACGCAAATGCTCCACTCAGATTCGGAATAAGGTCTATTTTGGAACCAATCCCCGTCACTCGTAACTCATCGTCGTAGATCGCACCATCGGTTGCGATGGTGATAAGCGTCGGTGTCGTGACGATGTTAATGGCAGTCATTCGACATTCCCCAACTGTTCGATTTCCCGGTCGCTCAACGCACCGATGTTCGCGTCGAGCAGATCCTTGCGAGGCGGATCGAAGTTCACAACCAATTGCGACCCGTCATTACGGGTTCGCGTGATCTTGCCAACGCCGATCGTCTCCTTTGCGCCGGACGCGCCAGGAGCGACGATGGTTCTAACGATGGTGATTGGAGGCATTCGGTTATCCTGTTTTGGTAGTGCCGGCGGGAGAGCAGCGTCGCCACCCTCCCGCCTTCCTGCGCTCAAGGACGCTGACGAGACGTCCGTTCGCAAATCAAATGGTATCGGTCACAGCGTTCATGACGCGTTGCCGCGCGTCCCAATCGGGCAAGGCGCGCACCTGTTCGACAAGGAAGTCGACGTCTGGTGTCGGCTCTGTCGATGCTTTGCCGTTTAACGCCGGCGTGACCTGAACGAGCCAATTTTCGAACTCATCTTTGGACAATCCAAGCTCGGCACGCACGTCTTTCTGCACGGCTTCCAAGGCCATTCCGACGATGCCGAGCACTTCGGCCTCGCGACGTAGCATTGCGACTTCGTCGGCAGCGCTCGTTTCCAGGTGAGCACTCACCATCGCTTCGCGCACTGTGTCCGAGACGCCAGTGAGCAGGCCGGTTGTATCTTCGAGGACAGCAGCGACGACATCGGGATGCGGAGCAATGGTTAGGCGCGCGGTTTTCGACGCGTCGTCCATTCCTCGAAACTGTTCACGAAGTTCGCGGCGCATCAAGGCACCGACGATGTCGGTCTTGTCGATTGCTGGTTTGGCCAGTGCGGCACGTCGCTCAGCAAGTTTATTCGTCGCATCCCTGTGCCGAATGATCGCTTGGCGAAGATCGAATGCAACGCTCTTCTTCACATAGTCACGACCGACTTCGACGATACCACGATCGTTCAGCGTGCCGCTTTTCGCTGCGTTTTCCTTCGCAGCACGAGTACCCGGTGCGAACGCCCGCAACTTACTGAAACTCCGGGTGTGCTGCCGAAGGCGAGGATCGCCGTTGACGACGCTAGTAAGGTTTTGATCCAGCGTGTTGAAAAAGCTCATTGCTGATCCTTAATAAGATTGACGTTCACGGCCATAACGGTGCCAGGGCGCCTGTCGTTCGCGCCTATTTGAAACGCGACTCGTTGTCCCGATCTCAATTCGTCGAGATCGGGATCGCATTCTGAAATATGTGCGAAGATATCGTCGCGACCATCGTCAGGGCTTACAAAGCCGAATCCGCGGTCAGAAAACCAGCGCGTGACAGTACCGGTGACCATGGCGCTCATGCAGCCACCGTAGCGTCAGCCGGTACATAACGACGCTGGCGGGCTGCGATGCGACTGGCGATGTACTGGTCGACTTCGTCTTCGACCCAAGCAACCTTCAGGTGCGACACCCGCACTCGGCGAGGGAATTTTCCGGCCTTCTCCCAACGCCACAGGGTCACCATGGAGGCGTTGATACCCTTATCGGCGAGGTCGGCATGATCGATGAGTTTCGGCGACATGCGGGGTTGCTCCTCTGAATTACAGGAGCACACTACTACCCATAGGAGGGCTCAAATACCGCATTTGGGAGTGCGATCAAAATTGCGGGGGGCTCTATTCCTTTATCGGCCCTATTCTCCCAAACATTTCCTCAAGCGTCCGCTGCGACAACCGCCATTCCGGACGGGGCTTCTCGACGTAACCAGCTATCCTTTGCTCAAGCTCGTTTCTTGCCTGCTCGACGGCGTAATCTTTCGGAACCCCCTCCTCCCTTTGCAGTTTACGTGCCTGCCCCTCCACATCCATTTCTTTCGCGACAACTGCCACAGCCTGCTTCACGCTCAATTTGCTATCGCGCTGCAACTCTTTAATTCGTCTGATGATTGTGGCCTGCGGCAAGTGCCGCTTCTCAACTGTAAGGCGGCGTCCGTCGATGTCGACGAACTGAACCGTTTCGTGACGATGTTTCGCCTTCGAATTGCGCGGCTTTTTGAACTTCCCTTCGAGCACGTCGGCAAGAAAATTGCGGATAGCCATAGGATCGGGCGGTTCGGTCATCTGGAAACGAAGACATCCGGCGAGGGGGTCAAAGTCCCCCCTCCGCGCCCAATCCAAGGCGGATTGCCATGTTTGGTGAGCAATGTCGCGGTGGTAATTCTCGAAGAGATAGTCGATATCCTCATTCATCTCGTCGCTATTCGACCCCGGCAGAGGAACGTTACTCATCACACCGCCTCCCGCTGCGCATCGAAGGCCACCACGTTATCAGCCGGCGGCTTGAGAATGATTGCTACAAGGTCCGCCAGCTTCTCAAATGCCTCGCGCTTTTCCTCCAAGAAGGAATATCGATCGTAAGTCCCGCGCACGCCGGCAATGACGTGTCCCATGGCACGCTCCGCATGATCCTCCGGCACCTTGGCGCGGCTCATGAGGGTGCGCGCGGTGCGCCGCAAATCGTGCTGCGTCCAATGCGGCAATTTCGCCCTACCCTCTGCTTTGCGGCGCTTGGCGATCTCGGCATCGAGGGCTTTCTTTGCCTTACTGAATCCGCTGAACGGTCGCGCACCGCCCGTTGTCGAGAACACGAACCAATTATCGCCCTTGATGCTCTTCGGCTTGGCGCCGATCATATCCTTTGCATTCGGCGATAATGGAATGACGTGATCCAGCTTGTTCTTGTAACGCTCGCCGGGAATGGTCCACAGATCGCCCTCAACTTCGGCGGCGCTCATGTCGGCAACCTCGTTCCGCCGCGTCATGGTCAGCAGCAGCATCTTGATGTAGCGAGGATAGCAAGATGGAACGTCGGCCGTTTCCAGCGCCTGCCAGATATCGCGGATTTCATCGTCTGTCAGGACACGTTGCCGGGCGCGCTCCTTGGGTTTGGTTCGCGCCATGCCCCGGACGATTGGCGACAGGAAGTCGTCATCCCGCGCGGCCTGCCAATTGAACGCCTTCCGCAGATGCGCCAGCGTCCGATCCGCCATGACCGGCCCGGCTTTGTCCTCCACCGCGTCCAGCATTTCCACGATTTGCCGGCGTTTCAGCGTATAAATGGAACTCTGTCCAATCCGCGGGCGGACGTAACTGTCAAAGGAGTGCTTCACCTGATCGGCGCTGCGGAGCTTGCTGACGTGGCGCTTCACGAAGTCGTCGAGCAGTGCATCGACCGTCGCCGAGTCTTTCTCGATCTGCGCGTCGCGCTGATCCGTCTCGACCTTGGCGGGGTCTTTGCCCTCCGCGATCAGTTTGAGCCAACCGCGCGCCTTGTCGCGGGCGTTAGTTAGCTCAATCTCTCCTACCTTACCTATCTCGCGCCGGCTCGCATTCGCCTCGCCAGGGTAGCGCGTCCGCAACACGTAGGTTTTGGACCCCTTGTCGGTTAAGCGAACGCCGAAGCCCGGCACCACCGTATCCGCGACCCAAAGGCGCGCGCCCGTCCCGATCGGCGCCTTCAGCTTGCCGATCATGGTGACGGTCAGTTCCTTCCGGTGTTTTTTGGCTGGCATCTGAAAATCCCTCGGGGCCACTTATGGGCCACATGAGGCCGCAACAGGATGTGGCCCCAGTGAATTTCAGATAATAGCACGAATGCGTATAAAACCAAAAAATATCGTAGTAATACGCTCTGGACCCCACTTGTGAAATCGTATGAAACGATCTGAAAGGCAAGAATTCCTAACTTTTAATCATGGGGTCGAGGGTTCGAGTCCCTCCGCGCTCACCATGGCCGCCGACCAGTGAGCCTCGTTCCCGTCGGAACCTTTGCCGTTACCGATTGTTTATCATCGGACCGATACAACGCCTA